>Ga0307507_10004657_pt1 | contig 23851 bp, 11 predicted proteins | sample 7_EM_MG_FD_207223 | JGI IMG/M metagenome (GOLD analysis project Ga0307507, IMG submission 207223) | Populus trichocarpa ectomycorrhiza microbial communities from riparian zone in the Pacific Northwest, United States - 7_EM | ecosystem: Host-associated > Plants > Roots > Unclassified | place...
CGTGGATTTACTAAGAACTGTCGCGGAACACGCTCAGACGTGATACTGGTGGTTTCGCACAAACGTAGTTAGTCAGCTTGCGGACCGATTGAAAATCCGGACCAACAGAATCGCGTCTGAGCTTGCTAAGGTAAGGCGTCGCCCACAACAACATTTTGTAATCAACATCCTTACCATAACAAGGATTATTTTAATTAAGCACCAAACCGTTGTCTACGCTTATCCCAGCTCTCGCAAAAGCGGCTTAGTATACTACCCTAATATTCTATTACTTCAGAAATAATGTGCCTAAGCAACCAGCTTCAGAATCAAGGCGTGGGAGAGCGCGTTCCAATACGCGTCTTAAAGCTATGCGATGCCCCTACCGATCAACCCACTGACGATGACTGTATGCACCCTATTCCTTATATAGATTAATCCTAATTTGTTTCAGCCTTTGCTTTTAATACTCCTATTACTTTTACAGCCTCACAATATAATTTACAGCCTTTTGGTGGTGTAATAGGGGGGGGTGCTAGCCCTAAGGACTCCCCCGCGCTTTCTAATTCTTGATATAGTACACCTTTACAGAGCTATGCGGAGGCTCTTAAGCACGCCCGAACTCCAAGCCCTCTATTAAGAGAGATTATACTACCTCTAAAGGGTCGCTGATAGCCTTAGTTAGTACAGCAGGCTATTTAGAACCGCCGAGAGAATCTGGCCCGGATATATGATTAGGAGAAGCTTGAGCGGGAGTAGTAGTAAGCCTAAAAGCAGAAGCTTCTTGTAGATGAGGACGCCCATATAAGATAGTATATAGATGAATACCCTTCGCTAGATGACGTGCTACCTCCTAGATTTGGTCCCTTTACACCGCCAGAGATTCTAGCGGGCGTAATTATTCCTGCGCCCTCCCCTTTTTTAACACCCTACATTGCGCCATAGCCGACTTAGCCTGGAGCCTTTAAGCCATAGGCCCAAACTCTAAGCCCTTTACCATGGAAGGAGTTAATGTATATAAAATTAAGCCCTGTGGGTTAGAAGCCTAAATATCTAGCTACATTAATGCTATCTAGCCCTCTATATAGTATGCAAGATCTATTAGTAAATAACTCTAGGGGCTCTAATTATGGCTAGTCGCCTACTTTGGAAAATGAACTTGCTTACCTCCGCTTTGCTACCCCCCCCCTCTGGACTCCTATAAGGCCTCTACTAGGCCAGAACTTACCCAAATCTAAGCTTAAGGTTACTATACCAAAAGCCTATAATGGGAAGGCCGTAGAGCCAACGCTGTATATCCCCGAGTGGGTACCGCATCCTCTTATAGGTAAGGAAAAGGTTAAGGTTATTTAGAGCGCTATAAGTAATATACCAGTTGCCCATTAATATCCACCGCAAAGCGGCGAGGCCTTTGCTACTTGCGCTAATATAGAAGATTGCTTGTATAACTGGTCGCTATTTTAAGGCTTTGCATACGTGGTTGACTCAAGCAGGCGGAACGAGTATGTATTATTGTGATGCATCCACCACAAGAAGGAGCCTTGGCTAAGTTAATAACTCAATACTACCGCCACTTACGAGTCTAGGAGAAAGCGGGACAATATAAAGTTTGGCGGTAAAGGCTGCCTACATTCTATTCAAATTGGCTATATTTTAGTAAACTAGCGGTATAAGGATGGGCCACGGCATTAGACTCTTAAAGTTTAGGGTAAATATATCCACCCCTTATACCCAGATCTAATAAGTTACTAAAGCTATAGAGCACGTTGGCCGGAGGTACAAACGGCGATTAAGGCCTCAATTAATCTTATCTGTGAAGGATATATATACTATGAAGCTGGTAAGGTCCTTGTATTAAGCCAGCTTAAGATTAAGAAGCAAACCTTTTACAACCTTTGCGCACAGTTAGATCTTAATAAGGAGCTCTTTAAAGATCGTGTAAATGGTATTAAAGAAGCCCTAACGGAACTTGGGTATAACTGGCGTGTAAGGTATACTTATAATATTAATAATCTATCTGGTAAGTTTTATATTTATATTTACTTAATGCTGTTTTATTTTTTTTCTTCCTATATTCCCTGTTATTTTTAGTGGTATTTTTACCAAAATTAATAGGGAATACAAAATTAGTAGGCACATTTATATTGTTAAAAATTCTATAGCCTTAGGAAAAATTCCTTATTACCCTAGCTAATTTACAGTAGGTTAACGAACCCATAGGAACCTTAAGCAAATTATATTTTGGCTTCTAGAGTAAAGGGTTACTGCTAGGCGATTTATTCCTAACTTTTTAATTTAGCTTGACGCGACTTTTAATACTAATAGCACCCGCCTTTTGCTTGGGGTTATGACAGGAGTTACTAACTACGGTAGTAGTTTTACTGCTGTATACTTATATATGAAGGCTGAGTTAGCTAGAGCGTGGCAGTGGTTTATTAAGCAATGCGCTGGGGTGCATTGGCCAGAGGCCTAGCCGCTAAAAGTAGTGGTGGCCGACCTTGGTAAAGGCCTGCGTGTAGCTCTCCTAGATAGTAGATTATTAACCACTACCTTATAGTTCTACCAGTGGCACGCCTTCCAGGCAATTCGCAAGAAGATTAACTCTAGAGCTCGCTCGGGTAGAGGCTATAATAGGAAAAGGCGCATACGAATCAAAGATCGCATATGGCCATATTTATAGGCTGCCACCATGGAGGAACTTGACCATCGTCGCAAAGCTTTACTCCGAGAGATAACGCTAGATTACTAGGTCTATATTAAGAACTACTACGTCCTATTAGAGGAACATTTAGTTACATACTATATATAGAGGCTATTAAATTTGGGAGCCTATTTAATATAGCGTGGAGAGTCAAATAACCAAGCTATTAAGAACTTTACTTAGGCGATGATGAGCATGCGGAAATCTCTTACCGTAATTAAAAAATATACACTGGAGTGATGCGATATAATCCTCTTAGCTAAGACCAATAGCTTTGCAAAAGGAGCTATATATATCACCCAAATGTAGAAGGATATTGAGGACGGTAAGCCTCTATTTGGAAGGTGTATAAATCTAGGTATAGGCCTATAAGCCTTTGAGGGAATTAAGTTGCTCTTTACTAGGTACGCTCTCGTGTATACTGCCAAGCAGTATTGTAAGGCCCTTGAGCTCTGGTTCTTACCTTATACTCACAAAGATTGAGCTTATTGTGAGTGCACTTTGTTGGTAAGATTTGGGCTGCCATGCAAATATAAGCTCCTTAAGGTGGTAGAAGATCGGGTGCCTATACCTCATACTCTACTTTATTTATGGTGGCTCCTTTTTTAAGCCTCCGTGGCAGTTCCAAACTGGCAGCTAAGCTACGCTGGCAACTTATAGATACAACAGTTAGTAATAAAATTACCGACTGCAGTAGACCGTGGTAGGCTTACTATGCTCCGTGTAGTTAACGCCTTAGAGGATCTTAACTATGATAAGCAGGAACAGTATCTGGTGGCGATTGAACTCTGGTTAGCTAAATTTGTTTCCTCGTTATAAGAGTCCCTGGCTATTAGGGACCTACCTTATAAGGCTTTTAAGGTTCCTATAAAGCCTAAATAGGTAAAGCTAAATGCACCCGAAGAGCCTATGCCTCCCTCTACGGAAAATGAAGCCTTGAACGTGGTAGGGGAAAGCTTAAAATCTCTACTAAAAAAACCAGCCTATTTGCGAGCTAAATCCTTTAAGCTGCAGGTGCGACGGCGACTACTATAGGAGCTCTATAAAGCTATCCAAGTGCAGGAGCTACTTGATATATGCTTAAACATAAAGCCTACAGCCTATTAAGAGCAGGAAGTAAAAGGAAGCAAGGTAGTTACCTCCGGCGACGTTGCGTTGGTAGGCGGCGTTTAGGAGATTAGTGTTCAACCGGTATAGGTTATATTAGAAATGCCTTCTACTAGGGAAACCAGGCTAAGTACACTAAAGTTGCTACTAAAATTACCTAAAATTAGCCTGAGCTCCCCGTCGGAAGCATACTTAAGCGAAGATAGTCAAGAAAGTAGCTGGCAGGAAGAATCTGAAGTCCTCCCTGTATAATTACAGCACCTATCGTACCAACCGCGTGCCTACGCGTTTGGTACGCCAGGTACGCGTTTACGCGTTCGGTGCACCAACCACTCGCTTACGCGTCTGGTGCACTTATGAAGCACTAACTAATCAGGGGGAGGACGCATTAGTATATAGACCACGTAGTCTGCTTTATACAATTAACAGTCACCACTATCCCAAAGAGCATATAATACTATACGTATTTCATGCCCTGGGATACGACTCACTCGTGCTATTAAGTTAGTATGAACACTGATCAGTAAGCGCGCACAGATTAGCAATTACTTAACACCTCCTACTAAGCGATACTTAACAGCGACCACCCGTTTAGACTCCTAGTACGACCTGCTAGAAGGTCGGAAGTTAGGGATTACGGACTATTACCAACTCTGTATACTTATTTAAGTCTTAGTACGGTTTACTAGAAGTTATAGACGCGAATATAGACCTTTATAGAACCCCCTATTCTTAACCCTCTTCGAACCTCAAACCCCTGCTCCTACTACACCCTCCTTTAATACCTCCGACGTCTTTTTAGACCCCTTACGGAACCCCCTATTCTTAACCTCCTCCAAATCTCGAACCCCCATTCTTACTACATCTCTTTCGGACCCCTTACGGAGACCCCCTACCCTTCTGCGAACTATTACGGACCTGTCAAGACCCCTTATGGAGACCTCTTACCCTCCTACGAACCTTTACGGCCCGTAAACCGATTTTACGGACCCTTACAAGAACTCTTCCGCCCGCTACACACTATACTATACAGTATAGCAGATATCAGCAAGCAAGTCAGCGAAGGTTAAAAGAAGTAGAGATAAGGAGTTGACGTTATGTCTATAAACGACGTTAACAACTATATTAGTTTCAAAATCCTTAAATATAGATACTTTGAGCTTATAAACAACGACCTATAGGAGCAATACTAGGAAGACTTTACGGACTTTACGGAAGCTATTTTTAAAGCCTGCAACCCCACTACTATCCGTAAACTACGAACCCATTTACATAACCAAGGTATATAGGTTGAAAGGAATAAACGAGTTACTGTTATATAGTCCTTATACAACACAATACATAAAAAGGACTAAACGGAATGGACTAAGGAGGAAATCCTAGACCAGTTCCAAGAAACTAAGGAACTCTTTACTTCTTTTAAACTTAATATAATCGCTGGCCTTATACCTAACCCTCTTAACTAAATTCATCCTATAAACCCAAGTAGTCTTAGAATTAATTTTACGGGCCAAAGTATACCTAGTACTTAAGTTATGGACCGCAATACCCCTATAACCCAAATTACGGAACGCAACACCCCTATAAACCAAAACACGGACTAAACCCCTTCTATTATTTAAGTTATAGATCTGTAAACCATCTAAGTAAAGACCTATGGCAAGGAACTAGCTAACCTAGCTAAGCTCTACACCGACAAATCCAAGTATAGCGGTGAAAACAACAACTTTAACTTCAAACTGACTATCTTTACGGACCTCTATTAGAAGGCCGATATTCCTAAATAGGAGTTTAGCCAAGCCTACTCTACTATACTGCGCGGCCTAGTACTTAACCACTACTACACCAACCTCAAAAGTAACCCCCTTGGTGTTTCTTTTAATAAGCTATACAAAGCTACACGTAACTACTTTGAAGGACCAGAATATAAGCGTGATATCCTTACCTAATGGAATGCGACTAAGCTACGGACTATAATAGACAAGAACACTGAAAAATCGACCATAGAGTGCCTGCAAATCCTTATTAAAGACCTCCGCTACCTATAGCACGGTCTTGATATTAAGCTTCAAACGGACAACTTCCTGCACAATAAACTTATTACGGCCTGCCAGGAAGTAGAGCCCTGCAAGTACACCTACTATAAGCCTGTAGATACCTTAGCTGGCCTTATTAATAACCTACGCTCCTCTATTATAATGTACAAAGTCTTAAACCCACTAGGCAGCACGCAAGCCTTTATTACGGATATTTAATATCCGTAAACAGACTTAAACGTCTACTTTACAGACCGCTGCTACCGCCAGCAGCACCCGTACCGACTAAGTCCTACCTATAACCCCCGCAGTAACCCCCGTATGAAAATATACCCCCGCAGACAAACCAGCTAGAAGTGCTTTGTGTGTAGTAAGGAAGGATGTTGGTCTACAAGGCATACCTAGGAAGAACGTAATAAGTCTAGGAAGAGACTTGATAGCCGTATTAGCTAGTTCATTTTGGAATATAAAGGAGAGGAAGCAGAAGAGCCCCTTAATAAGTCAATAGAAGCCCTTATAATTAACTTTAACTCAGACGCTTAGAAATAAGAGACCTTAGAGATATTCCTAACCACTTTTGGACCTTTTACGGACAGCTAAGCCTTTAATATCACGACCGTATTAGCCGACCGTTCCTTTATATACTTAGTTGCGCCTAAAAACCATTCCGCAAGCACCCCTATTACGGACGTTATAGATCACGAGCAGGACCCATTTGCATATATTACTATAGAACGCTATACCCCCAAGGAATTTTACGGTGTTATAATTGATACAGGCGCCTCTAAGAAGTCTACTGTAGGTTACGGACAATACCTTATATATAGGACCACCGCAAATGATAATACAGATATTAACACTATGTAAACTGGGGCCGTAAACGTCTAATTTGGTATTGGCTCAACTGCATTAATTGGATTAGTTGCAGTTAAGACCCCAATTGGCCTAGTCAACTTCTATATAGTAAAAGCAGACACCCCTTTCTTACTTTGCCTTGCGGACATGGACAGGTTATAGGTTTACTATAACAATATTACAGACACCTTAATCGGCCCTGTAACTGCCCTAGGAAGCAAGCATGTTACCCTGCCAATTATATGACGATTTGGACACCCGTTCCTTATATAGGGAGAGACTTTACGGACCTATATTTAGGAATCTTTCGACTATAACCTATGCTACCTTACCAGTACGGAGATCCACCGTTTGTATTGTTGTTTTGGCCACCTGTCAGCCGAAAAGCTATATAGAGTCCTTGAACGCTCTGGACACGACGACGTAAAGAGATTAACAGACTACTTAAAAAGGGCGTCTTTGCGGTTATAACGGAGAAAGACGTTCTGTAAGGCGTTTGTATATTCAACTCACGCTTCGTTAATGAAATTAAGCACCTAGGTACTAACAAAGCTTTTGAAAAATCAAGGCTTGTTATACAAGCCTACAACAACCAGGGGAAGGGCTTAGTCCTTACGTAATCGCCTACAATTTAATGAGTCAGCCAACGGATTATACTTATACTTACGCCCGGACTACAGCAAAGCAAACCCATAGCTCTTTACCTATAGGATATCTCGCAAGCCTATATGCAGTCTAATACTTACCTAAGTAGGGACATCTTTATACGGCTACCGCTCGAGCTTAATCTGCAACTAGGAACAATTTTACGGGTTATAAAACCACTTTATAGAGTGCCGGAAGCTGGAAACCACTGGTTTAAGACATACCACTAGCACCATGTTAGTAAACTTAAGATGGAGCAGTTGACCTATAACCCTTGCCTCCTACATACCCTATCAAATGGCCTTGGCATTGTTAGACTCTAAACGGATAATACCCTCTTTCTAGCGGACTAAACTTTTGCGGACGCGGAAGAGACCGAACTGCAAGAAGCCAAGTTCCTAGCAAAGCCGCAAGAGCAGTTAACTAAGCGGACTCTAATTAAGTTTAACGGAGGCTTAATTACACAAAAGGGCAACTTAATCTAGCTAACTTAGGAATGCTAAGCTTAAAACCTAAAGCCTGTTATGGCAAAGCCTACGGACCTTACCAGTTCCCGCGGAGAGACCTATAAGACCGTAAATACGAAGGACCAATACGCTGTATAGCGTGTAAGAGGTGCCTATATCGCTACAGTCTGCTAACCTAAATCTGCCTATGACTTGTCCTTTGCGGCCTAGGCAGTAGATCCGCAAGAAGAAAATATCAAGCAGCTTAATAAGCGCATTTAATGGCAAATTGACAACGCAATAAGAGGACTTACTTTTGTACCACTAGACCTAAATTCCCTTAGTATAATGGCATTTACGGATGCCTTCTTTGCTAATAATAAAGACCTATCATCACAAATTGGCTTTGTGATTGTACTTACGGACCGCAATTAGGATGTAAATATACTGCACTAGTCTTCAATTAAGTGCAAACAAGTAACCCGCAGTGTACTAGCTTCTGAGCTATACGCACTAGCCTATGGCTTTAATATAGCAGCCGCAATCAAATCAACGGTCCAGAAGATTCTATAACTGGAGCAGTTACCCCTAGTTCTATGCACTGATTTAAAGTCCCTCTACGACTGCCTAGTTAAACTAGGTACAATATAAGAGAAGAGGCTTATGGTCGACCTTATATGCTTACGTTAGGCCTATGAACGGCGCGAGATTACGGAGGTTAAATGGATTAGCAGCGGAGACAACCCAGCAGACGCTATAACTAAGGCAAAGCTATGTCAAGCTCTTAAAACCCTAATTAACACAAATAAGCTTAACCTAGAAGTCACAGAATGGGTAGAATGGGACTAACGGAGCACCTACGGTATAGGTGGAAAACGGTGGAAAGCTATGGTGGAACTTGGTGGACTCACGTAACCCGCCGAATTCTGTAGGGTAGTCAAATTGACCAATCACGATTTTCCATCCCCGGGATGGAAAATCGCCATTGGCTCGCTTAGCACTAGCGCCTTGGCGGCCCTCACGATCCGACTTATGGCTCGTCTACTGCCTGTTAAAAGGCCGTACGGTTCATTCTACGGACCGTAAGCAGAACTTACGGCCAGCTTGGGGCACCGTTTGGAAGGCAGCCTAAACGGCACCTTAGGGGAGATTTCCTATATATTTTCTTTTGTGTTTTATGGTTCTATTAAAGCAATTACGGAGGCTGTATATAAGTGGTTTTATTTTTCAAGTACTGCTAGTGTATAATTACAGCACCTATCGTACCAACCGCGTGCCTACGCGTTCGGTACGCCAGGTACGCGTTTACGCGTTCAGTGCACTAACCACTCGCTTACGCGTCTGGTGCACTTATAAAGCACTGACTAATTAGGGGGAGGACGCATTAGTATATAGACCACGTAGTCTGCTTTATATAATCGACAGTCACCACCATCCCAAAGAGCATACAATACTATACGTATTTCGTGCCCCGGGATACGACTCACTCGTGCTATTAAGTTAGTACGAACACTCCCTTATATGCCTGCGGAGCCTTCGCGATGGGACGGCTTGCGTATAAACCGCAGACGCCTTAATCTTGCCGCCCAGCCTACCATACGAACTAGTAAGAAGCCTGCTATGGTAACGCCAAAGAAGCTAAAGCTTAATGCAGAGCATATAGGTGGTAAGACCAAAAAGCGTCGTAAGCGCGACTTAATTAGCTTACCTAAAAAATTAGTAAAACTACCCGAAGCCAAGCGGGCTAAGGGCAGGAAATATTATAAGGAAGGCTATAGAGTAAGCGCCCGAACGCATAACGCATTGGCGCTTGATTGGAGCTTAGGAGTATAGCTTTTAGTAATAGCGTTAGTGAGTAACAATTGGGTAAGGGGGATGTGTGCATTTTATAATCTGGCTCTATTAGAACTTTATAAATTAATAACTCTATACTACTACTACCTATTAACTTCATTTATAATTCGTTAGAATGCCTAATTTATTGCCCCCTAACCCCCCGCAAGCGGGGGGCTAAATAATATGTTCGTAATAGCTATATACTTAATTTTATAAAAATATTTAATAAGAATCTTGATGCTTTGTGTTTTTGATGTTCTTGATCCTTGCGCCAGTAACCGTATTAGGCTAGTAATCTAATTTCACTTCGCTATTCTGGCCAATTAAATCAATAGGATTGATCCTATGTAATAAAACAACTTCCTGCTTTGACTTCCTACTGGGGGGAAGGGCGTCGACCTTCCGCGGTAGACCCTACTAGCAAGAACCTTATTAACTTTGTACTCTGGCTTGCCGTTAATCAGGACTGGCTTCTCTGGCTCTCTATTCTGGCCTGGTAGGGGGTTATCTGGATCCTTCTGTAGTCAGTTGGCGTGGAAGACGTTTAACATCTTTATATGCGGAGGTAGGTTGACAACGTATAAGTATCCTTCTATACCCAAAATCCTATAGGGCCCTGCAAGTTGCCTATCCAATTTAACGCTTGGTTGGTTGGTAGCCTATCCCTTCCTAGTAACGTACACCTGATCGCCTACCACAAAATCTAGTTCGCGACGATGCTTATTAGCTTGTTTTACCTGTCGCTCTTGGGTCCTAGCTAGATTAGCCCTTGCCTATTTAACTACTTCCCAGTTTTTACGTGCAAAAGCTTAAGCTTCCTATCGTGTTAGTCTCTTACGGGGTGTTAGGGTTGCTTGTATACATTCCTCCCAGTTAAAGTGGAGCCTTGGCTTGAATCCTAGTTTTAATTTATATGGTGCAAAGCCTGTAGATTTGTGCGGTAAGATTGCCTATGTAAAGTCCATGTAGGGGAGGAGCTCCGACCAATTGTCCTAGTAATGGTCGATAAAGGGCCTTAAGCGTTGGTCTATATACTGGTTTAGCACCTTTGTATTACCATTAGTTTGCAGGTGACTAGCTGTAGAGAGCTTTTGCCTAATGCCAGTTAGCTTATATAGCTCGTCTGTAAAGGCTGAGATAAATTGGGGTCCTTAGTCTAATATCGCTGTCTTTAAAAGGCCGTATATGCGCCAGATGTGTTAGTAGTACAAGTTTACTACATCAGCTGCAGTAGCTGTCTTTTAGCAGGGTAGCGAGAAGGCTCTTTTACCTAGCCGATTAATAACTATAAAGACGTTGTCGAAGCCCTTCCTGTCCGTTGGGAAGGACTTAAAATCAAAAGAGACGTGCTGCCAGCAGCGTTCACTAATTGGTAAGGGATATAGTAAGCTAGGGGTCTTATTGCAAGGTATATACAGAGTAGCCAACAAACAAATCAAACAAATATAAGGCCTTCGGTTTGTTTGATTTGAGGTTTTTTAGCACCTGATTTAATTTATTTGATTTGTTATGTAATCAGAGGCCCAATTTGTTTGATTTGATTTATGTTTGATTTGCTATCTAGTATATTGAAGTCTTGGCATGGTGGAGTTTGATATAGCCTCATCCAGGCGCCCTGAATTCTGCCCAAATCGTCTCTCCCTAATTGCCCTCCTGCCCAATATCATCACCAGTATTAATATGAGGTCGCCCGATCGTTCGGAGGTGGTCAAAGGGACTAAGGCGATGACGCTCGTGATTGGCTGGGCGTTGAAATAATAGATGCGGAGGAGGGAGGAGGTGCTTTGGATAATACTACTGAACGTTAAATCGTCACTATAACTTTACTAAGAATAAGGTAATCTTACCACTTAATTGGGCGCGCTTTTGAAGGCCAAGACGATTAAAGCTTTGGCATAATTGAAGCGCTGCTATCGTCGCTGGCTTCAACTTTGAGCGGCGCGATGATATCATATTACCAAGTTCACTGAACATCCTCTCACAATCGCAGCTGGTAGCTGGTATAGTAAGGATATCGAGCGCCAGCTGGCTAAGGCGAGGAAACTCAGTGCGATAACGTAGCCAGTACTTAATGGGGCTATTTGCAAGCGGGTGGCTGCTATTAAGTTGATTAAGAAGCTTCCACCTCTTATATTCATCGCTAGGAAGATTGCGTGTTGATTGAGTACCCGCAGCAATAGCCTTGATATAATCGTCCCTACTAGAACGCGCGTGTATAGGAAGGAGAGGTTCCGCGGGAGTACGAGGTGTTGATTGCGGTAAGGGCCGCTGCTTATACTGCTGCCAAAGCTTTAAGAACCGATCCTCATTCTGCTCCAGCTATTTGGGGTGTTCAACCCAGGCGTTCTTGTAGTAGTTCTTGAGGTGAGGATGAAGGATAACTGCAGTATAATATACTGGCGTTTTGTTAAGTAGCTTATAGTACTTTTGAAGCTTTAGCCAGCCACTATTTACGTTAGTTTGATAGTGATCCTCTAAGGCCTCCTGGTATTCGTGATCCTTAACTGGAGCTTCCCTTATACGATCCTTCATTTCTTTAAACAGTTTGAGTAGCCATTTAAGCGTTGGAAGAACCTCCCAAATAGCTCTATTCCTGCCCGATTTACCACGGCCTTCTAGCAGCTTTGTAGCCTCCTTAAGCGGTTGAAGGATCATGATATAACTGTTAATGATGCTCCAATCATAATCGTTTAAACCGCCGTTTAATATAAAGCTCCGCGAGGAAGGGAGAGGTTTATTTCGTGCCCGAGCTGATGCGGCTTCAGTGTTATATTTATTGATTATATAGTGGGCGATTGAATTAAGCGGCTGACGAAGTTCTACCGCTCGAACAAAGGTATTAAGATAACTGTTCCACCGCGTTTTCACTGGCTTAATTAACTGCTTGGGAGTAAAGCCTTCGACTGGTAGCTGTTTATTATCCTCAGCTTGATACTATTCGAATAGTTAATGGAGCTAAGGAGTACTAATGGCGTGTATAAGATCGCATAGAGTGCCTAAAGGACCCTCCTAGCGCCACTCCTCAAGGAACCGCTCTTCATTCTGCAGGAAGCGTCAGTAAGGTTATTTAGGCAATAGAGGTTAATATCCACTTACTGGCAAGTTCTCTTGATTATTTTTAAAGGCCTTCTTATCCTTACCAAATAAAATTGATTGTGCCACGCGATTAAGTATATGGCCGGAACACCGGATCCGTTTAGACTTCTCATCAAACTCGTACGTGGTAGAAAGCTTTCGTATAGCAGTATCGTTGTTTGAGGCGTTATCAGTAATAAAGAAGCCTAGGCGTTCACTCGTTATACCGAATTGCTTTAGGATATTGTTTATTACCGCTGCGTAATTAACGCCAGAGTGCTTGCCAAGCTGTTCCGGGAGGGCTAGCATGTAATCCACCACACGGCCGTTCTTATCTAGATAGTGTGTATACACGCCAGTAAGGGCGTAGCGATTGTTCCGAGTTGTCCAGCCATCAAACGACAAGTGTATCTTTGTTATAGCACCTTAGAGTTTTATTCGAACAGCAGGAAGGAAGGCTTTAAAGTCGGCAAGGATGTGATTATGTACTGAGGTACGGGACTTCCAAAGCACGGTAAGGGCTTCTTTGCTGGCAGCGCCGATTATCGTTCGGAAGGCAGGATTCTCTATTTCTTGTAGTGCTTGATTGCTTTCGGTGATCCAGTTAATTACCGCGTTCCTAAACTTCTTTATATTAAAGCTGCCGATAATATTATTCGCGATCGCCTGAGGAACGTCGTGTGAGGACTGCAGCATCTCAATCAGTTTTCGTTTCTTTGCAATTGATTGAGCAGCAATAATAGGTCCTTCTTTGGTATACCCATGCCCAATTGTATCCTTCTTTAAGTGATTGATTGCACTGCTTGTGGCAAAAGTGGTTTAATAGAGGCCAGTTGATATACGGTGCAAATAACAGTATCGGCAGAGAAAATATTCCTGCTTTGTTTGACGGTGCTGAATTCAATAGCCGTACTTCCAGATCCAACTAGGCTTGCCTTGAAGATCAGAAGAAGGCTTTTGGAAGTCGCGAAGGCGTTAGAAGTCAATCCCGTTAAAATACGTGCCGTCATTAGGTATGTCATCCAGGTCCACTGGAGTGGAGGAGACTGAGGGCGCGACACTAAGGGCGATGGTACTAGCAGGCGTTGTAATCGCGCGCAGATTATCTTCGGTAAGGTCGCCGGTTATACTGGAAGAAGGGCTGAGGTTAAATTTTACCAATGATAAGGCTTTTAGTAATAATCTTATAGAGAGGTGGTCGTTGAGGATGTCAATTAGGGACAATTTCGATGGAGGGGGATTGTTATTCCGCTCCGGGGTGCCCCAAAAGTCAACACCAGGACTGATATCACCACCTTTTCTTACCTACCTTAGCACTATATAAAATGGCAAACAAATCAAACAAATCTAGGGCTTTAGATTTGTTTGATTTGATATTTTCTAGAGCTTTAATTTGTTTATTTGATTTGCTGATTAAGCAATTAAATCAAATCAAATCGGCCAAATCGCTTGATTGTTGGCAACTCTGGGTATATAGGTCCTCCTACACGTCCTACAGTTGCTTGCGTAGGTATTGCAGTCTGAGGGTAATCCTAGCTAATAGTATTGGTCTGCTACCAATTTCCTTGTCTTGCTCTTGCCTGGGTGAGCAGTTACTTAACGGGAGTGTACCTCTACAATAAGGTAGGTATGGAGGCAGTTAATATTAGGGACTATTAGCTTGCTAAAGTGGGTAAGCAATCTATCTTGGAGCTTTTAACCCTTCCGTTCTTGCCTAGCCAGCTAATGTAGTCCTATTAGCGATTTACTAGTTTAGTTAGCCTAGAGAATCTAATTAATTAGCTCATACGGTTCCTGTTTATAATTTGCTGCAGCTAAGAGATCCTTTAAGGTTACATCCAATGTGGCAATCGCAAGGGTAGGGTTGACTAAGCATATAGTATATATAGCTACGTCCTTCTCCTTCTACGTCTTTAGGTCCTCCTGTTTACGTAATAGGGTATCAGCTACTATATTTACCGTGCCTAGCCTGTACGTAATCCGCATGTGGAAATTAGCAAGTAGGTCTGCCTAGCGGGCTTATTATAGATTTAGTAGTCTCTTAGTTGTAAAGTACTTAAGGGCTTAATAGTCTGTAACTGCCGTAAAGGGGGTACGCTAAAGGCTAATAAGGTAACCTTGCCATTCTTATAGACCTCTTATTACCACCAGTATTTCTTTATCGTGGATCTCGTATTGCATCTCCTTAGGGCTTATTGTCTTTAAGAAGAAGGCTACTAGCTTCTAGGTCCTATTATCTTAGAGCTGGTTAAGTACCCCAGCTACTACTCTATTACTTATGTCAGTTTCTATACGGGTGTCTCGGAACGGCGAGTAGTGCTTTACTACGCTGCCTAATAGCATAAGGGCCTTAGCTTGCTTAAAGGCCTCAAGCTCTTCTTCCCCTAGCAGGTGCCATACTTCCTTCTGCGTAAGCTTGGTAAGCGGTCGTATAATACGGCCATAGTTTTTTAAGAGGGCTTAGTAGAAGTTATAAAACCCTAGAAAGGACCGCACCCCTTTAACAGAAGTAGGGGGCTGCTAATCCCTTACTGTGGATAGCTTGTTAGGATCTATAGAGATTCCATTAGTCCCAATAATAAAGCCTAGGAACTTTGTCCTGGTGACGTTAAACTCGCTCTTTCTGATATCCGCTTATAGGCCTGCCTTTTAAAGCCTCTATAGGACCTTCTTGACATGGATCTCGTGCTCTAATGGGTTGTCCGAGTAGATTAGGATGTCGTCTATATAGGCTGTACAGAAGTCGTCCAAGTAGTCGAAGAGAATGCCGTTGATAAATCTCTGGAAGGATACAGGGCCGTTGCATAGTCCGAAGGGTAGGACGCGGTACTTATACGATCCATACCTTGTATAGAAGGTAGTTAGGTCCTCTACCTCTTCCTTTAGCTATATATGGTAGAAAGCCTATCGAACATCCAGCTTAGTAAAGATTTTAGCCCTTAATAGCCTCGTTAACGTCTCCTTAATTAGTGGTAGCGGGTAACGGTCCTTCTTGGTAATCGCATTGAGTTTTTAAAAGTCGATGTAGAATTGCCACCCCCCTCTAGGCTTCTTGGCAAATAGAACCGGGGCTATAAAGGGTGCGTCGCTTGGCACTATAAATCCCTTATATAGGTGTTCCCGTAGGTAGACCTTAACTAGCTCCAGCTGTTCTAACGACATGTTATATAGCGGGCTAGGGGCCAGATCGCTGCTACTACCTTCAAGAACAATATCGTGGTCCACCCCTTCGCGATGCGGTGGTAGCGTATCAGAGGTAGCTTTTGAGAAACCGTTAGCGTATCCTTAATAGGGCTATAGTAGCTTCTCGTAGACGAGCCAACAAAGTTCTTCCTTATTATTAGGTAGGGCGTCCTGCCCCTTTCTATCCTCTATTAGCCGTTCTATCTCGTAGAGGCTAGTAGATCCGATTACTACGCCCTTACGCTTTATTCCGCATAAGAAGCTCCTGGCCTTAAGTAGCGCGATATCCGCTGCTGCAATATCCGCTGCTCCAATATCCGCAATAGGCGAAGGCTGCTTTACTCTTGGCTTTAATGGTAAAGCTAGTCTTAGGTAAAGCTGATCCTTTATCTTCCTAATTATATCTTGGGTATTAACCTTCCAGGTATACTTATGGTCGTATAGGGCCCGTTTGGTTTGCTCCAATTTGCTTTTAGTAGGGCGCCTCTCTCCTTAAGGTTCTCTAGTTATAGCCATACGCTTAAAAATACATTAAGGGGTAGGCATAGGCTCTTAATCTAGTAGTACGTCTCTTCGATCTGCATCCTTCTAGTAATCCTTATTGATCGGCGGGGGTAAGAGCTCTTTTTTTAGTACGATCACGTCCTACCTACTGTAGTAGTTTCTCTTAGTTGGCTATACTAAAGTATAGTACTTGCAGTTAATTAGGGCCCTAGTCTTCTTAAGCCACTTACGGCTAATAAGAAGGTCGTGGCGTCTAGTATTACAGAATAGGAACCATATGGGGACTCGCCAGCCGTCTACAACTAGGTTAGCCCTAAAGAGCTATCTAATCGTGTCTGTCTACTGGTTATTGTGCCCAGATATAGCAACTCCTCGTCCCTTAATCTTATAGAACTTTGGTTATAGTCATTGCTTAATAATTGGCCGCAGCTTATGGTGTATAAAGGCCTTGCCACCTGCACCTAAATCGAGTAGGCTTATTATATTAAGAGCTACACCTCCTAACGCGATTCTGTATTGTATTGTAAGGGCCATGCCTCCTAGGATCTCCTTAAGCCGCATAGGGGCTGTATGGATTGCTCCGATTTGCTCTAGGCAAGAGACTTCGCCTAGAGCTATTCGTTTTCCGACTCCGCTGAGTTAGTAGCTATCTCGTACTCCTTACTTTAATCGATTGCCTTAGCTTCTATCTTCTTTAGCATAGGGCAGTCCCCGGAATAGTGTCCTTGCTTGCTATAGTTAAAGTAGGTAGCTGTTGTCTTCACAGCCAGTGCTGGGGTTAAGAACCGTCTAGGTAGAAGACTCTTGGTTTCTTTGGCGTCCTTGCTAGGAGCTCTCTTAGCTCGGACTACTTAATAGTCGTTCCGTTCCTTGCCTAACTGCTTTAGCCCTCAGGCGTACTGTTAAGCAGTCTTACAATAGGCGTTAAAGCTGCAGCCTTTATCGGCTACCTTGACTTCCATTTAGACGCGTAGGCTGTTATAAAGCTTATTATAAAGCTCCTCTTTCTACTAATTTTGTGGCATCCTAGAGACATTTACCAGTCGTATAAAGTTAGATTAAAAATCATTAAAGTTACCTAGGCATGGCATCTTTAGGCTCTTAAGTTCCTGCCAAGCTTTAATCCAACGATCTAGGTCCTTAAAGACATTCTCCAAGAACTTGAGTACCTCCTTATTAGTAGGGTTGTGTTCTATATCGCGCTCTGCCTCTAAGTAGGGTAAAAGGTAGTCATAAGCTTTGCTACCTATACATATCTCAATATATGCCACCTTTGCATCTTCTTTCTAATCTGGGTCGTCTTGGTAAAACTAGTCTGCATTAGATTAAAGCTTATTTTATATATAGCCACTCTAGGCCCGATAGGTAGGTTCTTTCCCATCTGTAAGCGTAGGTGGGTCTGGAAACTTTGCTATACATCATAAGCCTATACTACTGCTCGTCTGAGAGAGTAGTGTCCCTTCTCATATTGTCTGTGACGGTGTGCTTTCTCGCTCGCTGTCTTCCCAATCTGGGGCTTGTATGGTAACCTTACAGCCCATCCTTAATATCTTCCAATTGGCCTTGTGGAGCTCGTCTATCCTATTGTCTAGGTGCTCCTTAAGCTTTGCTATCTTCGCCTAGGCCTCCTCTTTCGCATCAAGAGCTTTATGTGCGTAGTTATTGGTAAGACGCCATAGCATAGCGATCTGCTATTCTATCGCCTTCCTTCGTATTCCCTGGAGGCTTAGCTCCTCTACAAGTTCGGTTACAGGTATCTCGGATAGACTTTAGGTGGTTGCGGCCGTGTACTCTCTTTTGGTCTCCATCTCAAAGTATATAGGGTCTTCGGTGTCCAACGATTATGTTATAAGACGGTCCTATTTGCTCTTTATATCGTCCAAAAGCTTTGTCTCGCCATAGTACGGTTGGAGCTCTGGTGGCTCGAGTGTCAAATCTACAGGTTCCTCGCGGTCTGCCAGGGTTGGGTCAGTAGCTATCTCTAGCGCGCTTGGTCTTGATGCGCTCTTTTTCGCCATAGTGTCTCCTTTTGTCTGAATTTGTAATTAGGATAATCCTTCTAATCTAATTGCCGCAGTCTCTTCTTTTAGCTGCTTAATCGCTGTTGTAGTTGCCTGCACCGTTGCAGGGCTTTTGGAAGGTGGGTTAGTTGGTAGTCGTGGTGGTAGACCAGCTCTCTGTTCGGCTACGCGTTTAACCGTTAAACCTAGTATTATGTCGCCTCTATAGGTCAGATGAGGTTAATCTTAGTTTAATATTACGGCTAGCAATCCCGTGGAAGCGATCCGATAGATCAAGCAGCAATAAGGGGCTATATTATAAATAAACTAAGATAAGGAGCTAGCAAAGGGTACAGCAGGCGACCACGTACGTCGTTGGCGTTGGAACAACCTTGATCCGTCTTGCTTATATTTTAGTGTGACGATGTTGTGCAGTTAGCCAAACCGTCACAGTTAGGTCTATAGCCTTTATAGTAATTAACTTTAGGTTCTGGCATTAACATTCCTAGGTAAGGGCTATTAAATCCTTTTCTTGCTTAATATAGCCTCCATTAAACTTAATTAGGGTATTTAGTATAAGCTTTTCTCTCTCTTTTACTAAGAACTTTGCCTCCTAAAGTCTAGTTTCTTCAGCCTCTACAAAGGTTTTGTTAGTAAGGAATAGTATATTATTAGTTTGCAATCCTATAATTCTAAAGCTGTTGCTGTTCGTATATAACAGGTAGGGGTTATATATTAACTGGTTTATCTATAGTTTATTAAGGTAGTGGCGGCAGTATATATTAAACTAATGGTTATTAGCTTCTAGGACACTATATAGTGGTTTAATAACTCTTAGAATTAATCCATTCTTTAGTTTAAGTTCTAGTAATAGGCGTACAAAGAAGTCTCTATTTAGGTGGGTACTAGACTATATATAAGCTTATAAGATGTCGCGTAGGTATAAAGAAGCTAGTCTTCTTTTATTTCCCTATAGGGTTGCCATAAGTGCTAGGATAATTCTCTAGCTAACATATTAAATTATTAGTAATTATATTAAGACCAGGTCTTTACTATAGTTATTATAGGCTTATATAACTAGCCTAAACTTCTTAAAGGCCTTGTTTATTCCGGCGTTCTTAATCTTATTAATAAATTAAGAGTTAAATATTCTAACTCCTTCTAGGACGTCTGCTGTATTAATAAACTTAAAGACACCTTTTTTAAGTAAACCGTTTATCTCCTTGCGTTAAGACTCTGTAAATAACAGTAAGGTATACTCAGATATTATGGTATTAGGTTTTATTAGGTTATTATTAATAAATATTAATACATCTGCGGTATTCTGCTGGGACTTTATTAGCAATTATTATATCCGTTTTAATCTTTAGGGAGGTGTACTAGCTGCCAGTTCCTTAATTAGTTCCTTAATTAATTCCTTAATCAGTTCCTTAGTTAGTTCTTTAGTCAGTTTCTTAGTTAGTTCCTTATCTAGTTCCTTATTAGGTTCTTCTAGTTCAGGTTATAGGTATAGCTTTACTACTATGGTCCTAAAATTGGTAGGTCTACTAGGGAGTTATACCTTATATATCTCTCCATTAATTCTAAGCAACCTAAATAGGCTAGTCTATCTGCCACTCTGTCTAGTATTGCCTTTGTGTTATGTAAGTACTTCTAAGTTAAGGGGGAGGTTATGGATTGTGGTAACAGATAGACTGTTTTATTAGTTTAGTGCATTATTAACTTGCTTCTTTATCCTAATCCTTGCAATCTCCTCCATTACCTTCTTTATAGCTGCCGCTCGTTATATAATAGAGGGTGCTAGTGGGTTAAGTTCGCTTATTTAAGGGTAGGCACTAAAGATAAGTAGTGTTGGGACCAAGCTATCTAGGCCAGCTGTGTTATTAGCGGCTTTTACTACTATTTATAGAGCTAATTCCTTGGCTATTCCTAAGTCCTATAGCTCCTTTATAATTATTTGGTATGCTTGGCGTATAGTTAAGTAAGCTCTTTTTACTATTCTAATAGACTAATATGCTTCCACTAGGATAGTCTTAGTTAATATAGCCATTGCCATGGCGTGTTATTAGAACTCCTTACTTATAAAGTTCTTTCTAGTATTATAGGTAATATAGTTAGGGGGTCCAATATAGGTATTAATCTAGTAGAGTTATAGGGTGTCCTAGGTATATTTTGCAGAGATATTACATAGCCATCTTACGGCTTAAAATCTGGTAGCTTTATTAATTACATAGAGGATAGGGCTTCCATTAATATATATAATATTAACAAAAATAGAATAGTTAAAATTAGAATCTTGGTTTTCTTATAATGTAAACTTAAACTATCTAGGGGATTTGCCATATTTCTGGCAGTGGGAATAGTATTTATTATTATTCATTGCTTAACGTCCGATTCGGACCCCTGTTAGGCCTACACGGACTACTCCTTATATACATATAGGGAGAAAACTCTATTTAAGAAAACCCCGTGATCCGTCCCCCCGCCTTTTGGGGCTCGCTTGCGAGTTGCTTATAAGTTACCAGTAGTGCTCTACTACCTTACTTTTTAACCTCCTTGGGAACCACTGCTGCCGTAACAAACCTACGGACGCGCTAGTATCACACACTGTACTCTACTCCTGTAGAGTTATTAGGGGGCGCCTATTACTCGCCCCTTTACCTTCTATTGCTATTTCCTTTACAACCCGGAACTGGTCTAGCACATTTTAGCTAATAAGCCACTGGGTAGCCGCCTTAAGGCCTTTCTATATTAAGAGTAGTGTATTATAGTTTTCTGTGCCAGCTGCTAAGAGCATTGCTTCTTGGCCAGTGCGTAAGGGGCATAACAGTATTACATGTTTTAGTGTCTGTCTTAGCCAGCTATATTTACACCTTAGGCTACCTACTAGGATACCCACCCAGTAAAGCCAATCTTTTAGTCCTATTATTCCTGTCCTTAAGAGTGTTGCTATTGTATTTTCCGCCTTTATTAGGCCCTCTTGGAGCCCTTAGGTATTTACCCCCTATAGCATTACCTATGCTACGGCTTGGGTTCCCCTTACCTAAGTCTACCTCTATACCTTTAACTCCTATTCATCTCTCCAGCGTCGGTCCAACTAGTATTGTATTACGGTAGATGGTTTTCTAGTACTCTTTTATGCTCTACTTTAGCTCCTTTCTCTCCCTTACTATTATCTTTACTAGCCTCTTACGCGTCTCCCTTTTTTCTCTATATAGGCCTGGGCCCTAGCGCCATACTATTCTTCTTCTACTTTCTCTACCTGTTTTCCTAATATATCTTCCCTACTTTAGGGTTATTAGTTCCTTCTCCTATAGGGCACCCTAGGGTCCCTCTATAGTTTGTTTAGGCGTGTCTTAATATACTTTATAACGTTAGAGTTGCGTTCCTTTTACACCCTTTACATTGCATCGGCTTCAATATATAGTTATAGGGGGGGAATATTGGCTTCCTTCTTAAGCAGTGCTGTAGCCGTTCGCTTATACCCACCTGTTATACTCCTAAGGCAGGCTATTTAGACCTTTTAGAGTAGTTTAAGGAGTGATTTAGGGGGGCCTTTCTTGGTTTCTCTAGTGGCCCAAATGCTAGATCTATACGTCATGGTTAGCCGGACAACTGCTATATATAGTAGGCGTGACCTCTGGAAGCATGGACCCCATATAGAATTAACAATCCTAAACATGGCAATATACTATGCTTGGCCCTTACAGGCCGCTTGCGCCGTATATACGCTCTACTAGAGCTTACTATCTACCCACACTCCTAATACCCTTAGGCCTTGAACCGGTTGACCCCCAAAGCCTTAGATATAGATTATATGCTAAAGATCTACAGATTGGTTACATTTTCTTATAAAATAAATTAGCTGGTATTCTAAGGATATATAGGAGACGCTTATAGGGTATATTGTTATAGGCGCCGCTAATATCTAGGCTAAGCATTAATACTATAAAGTCCTTTCGCATAGCCCATGCAGTTTTAATGGTAGCAGCGAGTAGTGTAAGTACTAATAGCGTTAAGCGATTCTTTCTTACCCCCATTTAGCTTTGTGGTAGTAGGGCGTGTTCCTCTGCCGTGTTTGCTATATAGTCCGCTATAACCTTTTCTAAGATCTTGCTTAGGGTATTTTCTAAGGCAATAGGGCGGTAGCTTCCTAGGATTAAGTAGTCTACTTTACCTTCTTTTTATAAGACGACCGTCGTTATGGATCTTCTAAGTCGCAGGTAGTAGCCTATTGCAAAGCATGCTCTAGCTACGTCTGCAAGCCAAGGTGCTATAAGTGGTCCACAGGTCTTTAGGGCTTTATTTAAGATCCCATCTAGTCCTAATACTATGTTATTTAAGAGGCGGCTAATAGTTCTAGCCATTTCTTCAGTTATTATATCACTGTCGACCCTTAGGCGAGTCACCGGTGTTTCACTAGTAATGTCGCTAAGGTCTACTAGAGCCGGTTAAGGGAAAAATCTTTCTATAAGGATCTTTACCTTCTTATTATTATTGCTTATAGCCTTGGTTCGCCTGCTCTTTATAGGGGTAATAGGTGTGGATCTTCTACTAGGCGTCCCGCCTTTTTCTTTGCCTATTTCGCTATGGTCTAAAGGCCCTTGTTATAGGGGAGACTTAGGTTAGTAGTATATTCGTTTATAAACTATCTCCAGTTATTCCTTACTTCTTTTCTTAGGGTATTCTTTAGCTGGTTTCTTATATCTTTATATCATCTCTCGTCCTCAGAATTATAGCTACTTGTATATTTCCTCCTTGCTCGTCGTTGGCCGGCTATAAGGGCCGCGCACTATGCGGACCATATATATCGCGCATAGGGGCCTGGTTTTGAAACTGGGCAGTACTCTTTTAGCCCACTTTTAATTGCTGCCTGGATCCTTTCTAGTCTTTAATTAATTTCCTTGGGGGTAGCCAATAAGCCTCGCTCGTTTGGTATTAGGTGGATTTCTTCTAGGTCTTAGAGTTATTGTTTAATTATATTAAGAAAGCTATCTATGTTAAGCTTCCTTATTACATATCTTTTACCATTTGGTTACGCCTTAATGTCCAGATCTAGTTATATCTGGATAGGGATATAGTCTAAGGTAAGTGCCCATTCTTCTTTAGGGGAGCACCTTTTAAGTCTCTGGTATAGGTTTTCGTCCATAATCATAAAATTAATTGTACTTTTAGCAGTGCCCTATTACCATATAATTGCACCTAGGGGGGTAGCTAGCTTAAGGCCCCCGTTGTCTATAGCTCTTAGTAGGCACTCTACCTATTAATCGGCAGCAATATGGATGCCCCCCCACCATAGGTGGTAGAGGTTTATGTCTTCTAGTAAAATAGACTCTATATATTCAGTTTCTAGCAAGCTTATTACAGATATAATATTCTCTGTCTATGCTACCCCTTTGACCCTAGGGTTATAGACATTAATGATTTATACTAGTCCCCTATATATCTGGATGGTTATAACTGCAATATCTAGGTTAACTGCCT
>Ga0307507_10004658_pt1 | contig 23847 bp, 19 predicted proteins | sample 7_EM_MG_FD_207223 | JGI IMG/M metagenome (GOLD analysis project Ga0307507, IMG submission 207223) | Populus trichocarpa ectomycorrhiza microbial communities from riparian zone in the Pacific Northwest, United States - 7_EM | ecosystem: Host-associated > Plants > Roots > Unclassified | place...
TTATAGTAAAGAAAATTGAAACTAGCTATATAAATCATGGTTTAAAAATAATAATAAGATCTCATAGATCTTGTATTTGATGAATGAACAGCTTTAGTATTTGTTTATAGCAATTGGGGAAGGTATAATAACTCTAAAACCTAGTATAGTAAAATATGCATCTTATAAACCTAACTGGATAATATCCGCACATGGGATTCATGTAATGTTAAAATCCTTCGTGATGCACTTCAATTAAGTGTTCTCAGCTAGTATATCAACTTTCAAGATATTTGGTTAAGCCTTGCAAATGTTATTCCATAGTTATTGAAATAGAATTTAGAGTGAAATACTATTTGCCAGCAGCAACCATGTATGCTACACATGCAGGATAAGGCTTAAAGCTCTATTATATGGTCTAACCATGTGGTTAAAGCTATAGTATAAACCTTAGCCACACTGGGCATGGGAATTAGGAGATTTCACCTCTCTACTCCAAAGCTGCTAAATTTTGCTTATAATATATCATGTTTTCTGAGTTAAGATGTGAAAACTCCTAATTCCCAGGCCCAGGCTGGCTAAGGTATATACTATAGCTTTAACCAGATGGTTAGGCCATATACTAGAGCTTTAAGCCTTATCCTGCATGTGTAGTGTACATGGTTGCTGCTGGCAAATAGTATTTCACTCTAAATTCTATTTCAATAACTATGGAATAACATTTGCAAGGCTTAACCAAATATCTTGAAAGTTGATATACTAGCTTAGAACACTTAATTGAAGTGTATCACAAAGTATTGGAACATTACATGAACCCCATATGCGGATATCATCCAGTTAGGTTTATAAGATGCATATTTTACTATACTAGGTTTTAGAGTCATAATACCTTCCCCAATTGTTACAAACAAATACCAAAGCTGTTCATACATCAAATACAAGATCTATGAGATCATATTATTATTTTTAAACCATGATTTATATAGCTAGTTTCAATTTTCTTTACTATAATTATAAGTAAGAAGCTATTTCACACAGTTCAACATAAAGTGAGTATACAAGAGGCATTTTTTATTATTATTAAATAAACACTCCAGATTCTGATTCTCCATATTTAAAAGTACCTTCCAAACAATTTTCAATAGGGTAGCACTACTATTGATTGAGATAAAAAAATATATACATTTGATTTTCCAGTGGTTGCCATGGTGAGCCGCATAGCGGTAGCGAGCCGCTAAGCGGTGAATTACGTTAGTGATTCTTGGAAGGGTGTGATGAGCGTTTTGATTTTCATATATATACACCTGTTATTTCCATCAGTTCAGTGAGTAAGCCAAGTACGCAGAGAATAGAACTATCTTGCTTGCTATCATTACCCTCCATCCCACTGTTGCTCATTCGGCGCCGTATTTGCTCTTGTTTTTTTCAAAAAGACGCAAGACAAATACCAACTTAACGAACAACAGAACATGGATAATGACCGAGAACACCACCAATGGAATATTTCCAATCAGAACTCCAAGGGAATAAACAGAGGAAGAAACAAAAGAAAAAGTAGATAGACTGCAGAAGGTCAGAAGAATCTAGAAAAACGCCCTTATCAAAGCCCATTTACTCCTAAACCGGCGGGGGTCTTGCCTACATCAATTCCACAACACCAGCCCAATACCAGAACTACAAATAAAAACAAGAGCCCGATCTTACTAGTGACTCGAACGTTCTGATGCGAGGTTCAATTGTGCAAGTTCTTGCGGTAAGCAAGGAAAGCTAAAATACAAACACAAGAGCCAATGACCCAGTACCGGTCGACCGTAATTGGCAGGGTTGAGCGAGTATTGTTAGTGTGAGCATCAAATTTCCACGGAGAATAAGGAAATTTTAGGGGCCACATGGAGGAAGGTTGAGGGACATTAGATAGTTCCGTCGAGGAGAGGTCGTTACCTGGGGACATTGAGAGAGGGACCTTGGGATCCAATGCTGTTTCCCGCCCATCGGCGTCTGCCAGTGGGAGTGAAGGTTGGCTAAAATCGGTAATGTTGGGATTAGGATCATGAAATCTAAATTGCATCTCCACTAGGCACTCGTCCCGGAGGAGCCGAGCAGTTGAAGGGATAGATGCCTGGCCACCACGATCCACTGCATTGGAACTGAGGTTGCCCGGTCCCAGGAGGATGCTCATGACTCCATCTCGCCCACCGGGGGAGGAGGCCGGCGGCGTGGCTTTGTTCCGACCGTCTGGCATAGCTGTGCGGGCATCGTGCCGTTCTGAAAGTATTTTTATTACGCCAAAGTGACTGTTCCCAACTGCCCATGAGAGCGGTGTTAGGCCATATCTAGTGTCGGGCAGGTCGGGATTGACTTCCTTTCGTTTTAAAAGCATCTCTACTACCCCCTCACACCCGTTCCCAGCCGCCCACGAGAGCGCCGTTCTACCATCATAAGTCCCTGCATGGTCAGGGTTGACATCATTTCGTTCCAAAAGCATATTTACTACCCCTTCATGCCCGGCCGCAGCAGCCAACGAGAGCGGCGTTAGACCATATTTAATGTCTACATGGTCGGGATTGACGTCCTCTTGGCTCAAAAGTATCTTTACTACCCCCTCATGCCCATTCTTAGCCGCTAGCGAGAGGGGTGTCCGGCCAATTTTGGCACCTGCATGGTCGGGATTGACGTCCTCTCGCTCCAAAAGAATATTTACTACCCCCTCATGCCCATTCTTAGCCGCCCACGAGAGTGGCGTTATGTCATTTTGGGTGTCTGCATGGTCGGGATCGACGTCGTCTCGTTCCAAAAGTATATTTACAACCTCCTCATGCCCGTTTCCAGCCGCCCACGAGAGCGGCGTTTGGCCATATTCAATGTCTGCATGGTCGGGATCGACATCATCTCGTTCCAAAAGCATCTTTACCACACCCCCATACCCACCCTCAGCCGCCCACGAGAGCGGTGTTCGGCCATATTCGATATCTGCTTGGTCCGGATTGACCTCCTCTCGGCTCAAGAGTATCTTAACTACCCCCTCATGCCCATTCTTAGCCGCTAGCGAGAGTGGCGTCCGGCCAATTTTGGCGCCTGCATGGTTGGGATTGACGTATTCTCGTTCCAAAAGCATCTTTACTATCTCCTCATGTCCACCCTGAGCCGCCCACATGAGTGGCGTCTGGCCGTGAGATACGTGGTTGGGGTTCACGTCCTCTCGTTCCAAAAGCATTTCTACCATCTCTTCTTGCCCTCTTCGGGCAGCCCAGGTGAGAGCAGTGCTCCCGTTGTAGTCGGCTGCATCAAAGTCCCAGTTCTTCATCTCCAAAAGAGGTGCAAATATCTCCACAATCCCGAAAAATGCTACCCCGTGCAGTCCTGTAAATCCGGAGGGTCCTCCTATCATGTCAAAATTTGGGCTCGAACGTTTATCGTCATTGTAGTGAAACAGCAGTAGTTGAGCAGATATATGCTCATCAAATCTATCGAGAAGCCTGAGTGCAAGTACTTTGACATTTGCGGTCATCCCCTTTCTTACGTGCTCTCCCCAGTAAAATGAAGCGTATTCTAGAAGAGCCATTTTTGAGGGGGCCGAGCACAGAGTTGGCGAAAGCTCCTGGACATATCGAGAATTAAGGTATGTCAAGCAAACCTCTGCAATTGCTGAGTGTGGACTGTGGAATAGAGTCGGATCACTCGAGAGATGCTCCTGAAGAGTAAAGTGCACTAGTCGAACAGTGGACGAAGACGCTTCGACTACAACGAGTCCTAGGCAAGATGTTATGAGTGTCCGTAACGTAGGAACATTTTCCAGATCCCGATCTGCAGATCCTATCTCCACTCCCAAGGCATGACAGAGCTCCTCGGCTCGTAACGGCCGTTCCGAATATAACACCCACATCAGGACCTTCAATCCGAGTGCTGATTTATATCCCTTCTGTGCCTTTAGTCGTGCTAGCGTTGCCGTGTAGGCATTGCTATATCCATTGCCCCTCGCCATCTCTTCAAGCTTCCTTCTTCTCTGACGAATTGTCACCTCTCCCAGAATAGCATCGATGTTCAGCGAAACAAGGAGGAACCTACACAACCGTTAGTAAGTATTCACCATTGGTAGTGTAGAAACGCCCAATGTTCCTACATACATATCGGATATCTTTTCCTGAATAACCCTCATAATATCCGCCCGCAAATCTTCGTTCATCGCCTCTGGCTCGTCGTCCCTGTCTAACCTCATCTCCACATAATCCCGGATATCATCCTGGCTAGGACTGATCGGTATCACAACCGGCTTAGAGAAATATCTTTGAATATCTTCCCCTACATGGGGCCTCCCGGTTAGGAATATTCTCGTTTTTGGGGACTCCCGAACAATATCTCTTAGTGACACAAGTAGATCGGGGATATTCTTTGGTAGACATTCGTCAAGCGCATCGATACAGATGAAAACCTGGGGTAGAGAAGCGACAGCGATCCTTAACATTCGCATCAAATGAGCCAGTCGCGGTCCCCCGCCACCAAACTCCATTTGCCCTTTCTGAAATGCCTCCCGTATATATTCCGGGATGTCCCCCCGGCCCACCAACTGCTTCAAAATTGCCCCCATTATGTTTGCAACCGTCTGCTCTTGCTGAGCATGGTAGTCAATGTACAACCCAGCAACCGCTAGATCTTCCTCCCTCGCCTGATCACATAGCCTGTCGATCACCAGGGAACTAGTATTTCTGGACCTTAGTGACATTCTCTTCTTTCAATGCATCCCGCCACTTACCTCAGGTGTGTCTTACCCACTCCTGGATTCCCGGAGCAAAACAAGACTGCCTTACCGGCTCCACCCTCCCCTCCCCTCCACTCCCTCCACTCACTTGTCTCTAAAAGCCAATCCCCGACACCTTCAAATCGGTGGCTGCGCAACCCATGATGTCTTTTTACTGGCTCTAGCGGAGAGAGCCAACGCAGTGGATCCCCGACAGGCACAGTTCCATTATTAGCCGTGTTGAAACTTCCATTATTAGCCGTGTTGAAACTATTGATATTGTTGCCGGAGTTGGCATTGTTGTCACCGAATCCGATCGATTGTTCATGTGTACTGTGGTCCATAATGCTATGTCTAAAATTTCGGTTGTGTATAGAAAAAGTAAAAAAATTGGTAGAGATATATGTAGCGTTAACGGAGGACTTTACAAAAATTTCCCGTGAGCAAAGCGGAAGAGCGGAGTTATCTAGTTTCTTCTGAGAATACTACCGGCCAATAATTTTCACGCTAAGAAAATACCAACACATTGGAGATTTTGATGAATTACCACTGCCTGAGTCCACCTCCGAGATTCCTGCAAGGCAAGGGGCTGAGGTATGCTATGCCAGCACGGGCACAGAAGTGCATAGTGCGGCCGCTCAACGGAAGTGTTTGTGATATGAAACCCACCCCCCACAGTTTCTAGTCCACGAGTGCGGACTAGAATTAAATAAGCCACATAGTCAAACTCCTCACCCCAACCCACAAAACCACCATAGGCAGATGAGATATTTTCAAGGAACATATTCTCTTGAATCTTCACACTCGTGAACTACACGTCACTACAAATCAGTTATTTTTTTGCATATTGGGCAGCAATGTCCCCTTGTTTTGGGAGGTACTCAAGTCATGTGTAGAGAGCCCACCATATTGTTGGCTTGGGGAGACCTTCCTTAATTGGCGCTAAGTAGATCGAACTTACCAAGAGAGATCTGTTTTATCATCATTCACGAACAAATCGGTAAGAACAATTCAAAATCCCAAAGCGGGCCCCCTTGCGAAAGGAAAAACCGCCAACCTGACCGAAATTGTTTTCAACTGTTTCCTTATCACTTTGTTATTCCTCCAGAGTGCTAAGTCTGCAACGATATTGGCACTCTTACTCGAGTGATGACCCCCTGCATAGCGATAGCAAGAACAGCACAGCAACAACAGGCTAGAAGACTAGGGCGCGATTCTCCATCTGCTACACCAGCAGCCACTACCTCGCCTAAACCTATTCCTTCGCCCGTTCTGGCAACCATTTTTAGACCCCTCTGATGCACCCCACGCTCCCGAAATTCCAGCAGTGAGCTGTTACTACATGACTGTAAATTCTCGCTTTTAACGAACAGGCCTGGACTAGGATAGTTTACAAGCGGCCAAATTTCTGGATTAATGATAGGCTAAACATCTCGTCTTTTCCAAAATTCTCAAAAGCCCAGCTTTCTTAGTACCAGATATTTCGAAAGGTTCTAGTCTAGGGCGGCTCGTTAAAAGTGAGATTTTACGATATTGTTAAGAATCGCGGTTGCTGTCAAACACCTGGCTTGCATGTATATGCAGGATACGGTACTAGCATATGCGGACCTGGTTGTGTTCACAAACGTCATGCGTTTGCGAGTAGGTTGATAGGGGCAAAGTGGGCATTCTGCCAACAACACTCCTCGTATCATCCCTCGTAGTGTGGAAGCGTTTTTAAATAAAACTGCTATGGATGGCATGCAATAACAATTTTTTAAAAAACGCTTCAGCCTTACGTGTACAGTATTTGTTGCAGAGAACACATCTGCAAGCTTAGGCAACGTGATTGGCTCAACTTCAGTCTAGATCGAAATAGTGCCTAGTATTTGGGTGGGTGGCTCGCAATGCCGGGCGCTCGCTTGGGCGTGGAAGACGTAAGCGACCCCCCTAGTAACCAAACTCTCTAGGCTCCGTTAGCCCACCTCTAAGTCCCCCTTGTATCCTCCCGGAAAAATGACACCAATCCTGAGAATTGTAGTCGACCCAGATATGGTTATCGGCTCTTTCATTTAACTTAGCTCTTCTCGCTTTCTCAAGTTCATCCTTCCCTCTTGGTTACCGGACACATTCTCTCGCAATGAATAATTGCTGTCTGAGGAATTGGTACTGGCAAGACCACCGTGGACTGAGATGTATAGAGACTTTTTTAAGAAGGATGTTTTTCTAGTTTCTTCAGGCTCTTTGCTAATTATCTAATTTCATCTTCCTCGCTTCTCTGCTCCCCCTCCGCCCTATCTCCTGAAGGGCTAGTTTGCCTTACTCTCATTGTGGTACTCGCTCTCTTGATTCTTGCGATCCCATTAGTCGCTAAGCTAGCGAACCCTTAACCGCAGCCTCAATAGCCCCAGCCTCAACAGCCGCAAATCTCTATAGTATGATTAGTACCAAGAGCGGCAACAAAACGATCGGAAAAGTCCTCAACTTTCGCATCCCCATTAACATTAATATTATTAAAGCTTCAAACGGTTAAAATTAATCACACCCCTCCTAGTGGTTCCCCGGCTCCTCACCGGAATATGCGGCACTGCACAACGGTTACAGACCACGCTCTGAAAAACCTTCAATTAAATCGGACACTCCCACTGCGTCAACTCATCCGGCATCTGATCCCTCCAGTCAGTACTATAACAATTCTCCTATAACTTCAAATAAACACCCTATGAGACAAACCTCTTGCGATCCGGCGCTGGGCTCTCAAAATGGTCCCCTGCCAAACCAAACACCTCGGGAAATGCACCTACCCCTGCCACGGGATCACTAACATTATGAATAACGCGGAACTTGATGCCTTGTATTCGAATACACTTATTGGAGATTCAAAGTAACCCATGGGCCCAAGCCCGGGCATGCGGTCCTTGTTCCAGGATGTTGCCGTGGACATGGTGAGTGTGCTCTCGCTGTTTCCGGGAGTCTACTAATAATAACAGGGCAAAGAATGTGTCATTAATCATTCGCCACCCTATCCTTCCGCCAGCAAAATGTCTATCTATAATGCCACACTCCTAACAGACAATAGCCATCGCCAAACAAGGATGTTTTTGCTCTAACTCCTACTAAAGTGCAGCTAACACATAGAATTTTTCTCGAAAGTAAGAACCCATCCCAGCATTCTTATCAAGTTCGATTGCGGATATTTTCTCATCCCATCCATCATGAGTCTTGGAAAACGGTGATCCCCACTACCGGCCCTAACAAACCACCGGCTCATACAAATTCTACTACCCACATAAAGAATACCAACGTCTCACGATATTTCATTAGGTTCCAAAGGGCGTCGTAATCGATTCAGCAGCACAACTACCCATACCGGCGACCTCCATCCCCGCACGGCATTCCCGGTGGCCTCAAATAACTAGATGGTCAAACGTTACACAGGTCTGGTTGTTCAATCTCTTAACTTAACGGCTAGCCGCACTGAAGAGATAGTGGAGGTCCCGGACACAGAAGGCGTCCGCAAAGAACTCGCATACTTTAAACAAAAATCCACTGACATACCATCAGAAACCCACAAAGCACGATCGGAATCCGTCAGCACGCGAAAATATCTAGACTAGAAAAATATGAAGCTAGCAGGCACCCAATCCAAGGAAGAATCCACCCACCAACACCTAGCGGAGCCGGGTAGGGTGATAGAATGGCTGAAGAAGAGGCTAGCAGGGATGCAAGCCGGGCTGGACAGTTCCAAGAATAAAGGGGAGGGATTTAGGAGGTTGAATTCTGCTAAGAGCGGGAATGTCTCCTCTGTTATTTCCCCCAAGCCACTGACTTAACTTGCGGGCTAGGGCGTGTAGGGCATCAGGCCGCCGTACCTGTTAGTGCAACACCGGCTTCCCCACTTGGTCCTGGAATTCCGGCACTGAGGCATGAGGCTCCATATTACTAGCAGCACAACCGGCCGTCGACGTGTTGTAGACGGGATTACTGTTTCGGTAGGAGGAAATTGTCCACCTTTTTTATTTGGAATGGCTGATAGAAGATTGTAAATATTGAATCTACGGTAGTTATATACATCTGGTTATTGGAAGGGTGTTTTAGACTAGAATTAATTGCGAATGTTTGCTCTCCCTTATCAATTTTGTAGGGGGGTGGTTTGAAGTTCCTTCCGTTTAATCGTGCCTCCAAGGTCATACTCTAGGGCTTTTGCCGGAATTTTTTCTATTAAATTTTTACAGATAAATTCAAGAATTTAGCAAAATAAAGAGAAAATAAAAAAAACAGGAAGGTTACCTTGGGGTTGTGATCGCTATTCACTTGTTCACCCTAACGGCTCAGAAAAAACTATGGATGTCACGTGATGAACTACTAAGAGAATCATAGCGCCGAGGAATTTTGAAAAAGAACTAGTACTGGGTGCCATCAAGGTCCAAGAGAAAGGGCCAAAATTTGCCGTTATGTGACAGAAATAATTTTTGAAAATGCATTGGCATTAGGAGGACAAGGAGCTAGGGGGGTACTAAGGAAATCACGCCCCCTCACTCGGGGCTTCCCATTAATGTAATGTTAGGGGCATTGCCTTAATGTGACGGAGAGTACAAATCTGTGGGGATATCTGCCAGACTCGTTGGGATATCCACACAAGCCATGTTGATGTATGTTGATGCTCCTAGGATAAGTACCGGTAGGTGAGTTTCAGGAGGATCAATAGAAAAAAAATGGATATATTAAGATGGGGAGCACCTGAATCTTCCATCGATTTTGTGCTATCAGATCTTTTGTGTGTAGCCACCGACATACTCAGGGTGATCGTTGGGGAATTAGAAAAGATAAGCCTTTCTCTACCGAGAATTGTACTGGATCAAGAGAAGTAGGTTTTTAATTTTTAATGACCCCGCTGAGAATAACATCTCTCGATGCCTGGGGGAGGGCAAATGGTAATCAGTAAATGAAGCCAGATATCATGCCCAGGGGATTACCGATATCTCACTAACTTTGATATTTGGGGCTGAATCGCCGAAGTTATCGGTAACAATAATAGGGGGGATGCAGGTATTCTAGAACACCTGTAGTGTTGCTGGATAGCTGATGTGTCTTATTCGGCTAACGCTCTATGGGTGGTGCAGATTGGTTTGTCTCCTATCAATCTGCTATTTACTGCAGATACACTAGGTGTATGATAGCAGGTTACACAATGACGATTCCCAAGAATATAGTGGCAGCTGTGCTCCGTTTTGGAGGTGCGGGAGCGTGGGGTGCATTGCGAGGGCCGAGCAAGGGTTGCTAGAACGTGCGAAGGAACAGGTTTACGCGAGGTCGTGGTTGCCGATGCCGCGACTGTAGCATCCCTCCCTAGTCTTTAGTGCCCGTTGTCCTTGCTGCATCATTGCCGCTTTCGCTATGTGGGGAACTCTACCGTACTTGAGCAGCAGACTCAGCACTCTGGAAGAACAACAAGGCTATAAGGAAATTGTTATAAAACGGTTTCAGTCAGGCTGGGATTTTTTCCTTTCTCAAGGGGGCCCTGTTTAGACTCTTGAATTGGGGTTTTTGCTGACATTTGTTGTTAACGATGGTAAAAAACAAAAATCCTCCTCAGGTTAAATTCGATCGAACTGTAAAACCCGAGTATAACGAACTTGCCTAGACTAGTTGTGCAGCAGCTTTCAGTCCTTTGAATGGCCCAGGAGGCCATCCAAAGAGGCATTTTCATGTTATGTAGCCCTGTTCGCGAGCTCGCCATGAATCAGGGGGTCTAATATCGTTGCACGATCAGACCAGGCCAATTCGTTCGACCTGAGTTTTTACAGTACCATACTTAGTGTGCAGCTGAACTAAGGGTACTCCCCCCAAGCCAATAATATAAGCAAGGCTCTCTACTCGTAATCTTCTGACGTTTCTAAACACAACTGCGGTTGCATATAAACAAATTTCTACAGCTTCGGCTTATTTTTTACCCGTATGAAATAGCAGTTGTATTCGCAAACGTGAGGAAAACGCGAGTACCCATTTCCTCTTAAAAAAAGGGGACATGGTTACCAAATATACTGATTCCTAGTGAGGTGGAGTTCACAGTATGAGAACTCAGAGAATCTCTCCCTAGAAGTGTCTTATCCGCCTATCATTCCGGTAGTTTCATGGGTGGGGAAGCACGGATATTATCATTACTTTATTCTTATTTGCACTCGTTGGCTATGAACGACTCGCGGCAGGGATGAAATTCCTGAACACCGCAGTAGCGACTGGCAACAAGCACGATAATAACCCAATATTCGAACTCAGCCAGTTAGCATTCTGGAAAATCAATATTCTCTAATTATTGGTTATAAAGCCTTCACGGAATTTCTCATCTTTTAGCATACCGGTATATACCACTGCATGTGCAGATGGCCCATGCACACGGCCTATAAGCCTGAGATCCAGCCCTCCAAAATTCTGTTCTCAGACTAACCCCCGCATCCAACCATCGGGAGATGGGTTCCATATCACAAATACTGCTGTGACTATATCATTGATTGCTGTGCCCTATGTTTGCACAACACTTAATAACACAATGTTTTACAGTACAGTAAGCTGTGAGGGGGAGTCGAGTGGTGGTACTGTGATTCACCAGAACCTTCTATGAGTTCGTATTTCCTTAGCATGAAAATGATCGGTAGTTGCCACAGAAGAAACCAGATAACCCCGCTTGTCTTCCGCTTTGCTCACAGGAAGTGTTTTGAAAATTCCTCCATTATCCACAGACATTGTTCCACCATTTCTACCCACAACTGACATCTTAGACAGAGGATCATGACCCAGGGTATACATACAAGCTCGTTCTGGTTCGGCCGCAGCGATGCTAACTGTGATAACACAGCAGATCGTCTCAACTCTAGCTTTTATACATCTGACAAGGATTACCAAATTTAGCCCTAGCTCTCTCCAATAGCGCCAGGCTATGTCCAGCGCACCAACCGATTCGATGGCATCGGGGATTGACTTTGAGAAACTCACGAGTTTCGGGAGTAGAGGGGCGACAATGACAGGGCCGATAAGGCTGTCTTGTTTGGCTCCGGGAATGCGGGAGTGGGCAAGACATATCTGAGGTAAGTCGCGGGATTATATTAGAGAAGGGAATGTCGCTAATGGCCAGATGTACTAGCTCGCTCGTGATCGACACACTGTGCGATCAGGCAAATGGGGAAAATCTCGCCGTTGCAGCCTTGCACTGCGACTTCTTCGCTCAGGAAGAGCAGACGACTACCAACATGATGGGAGCGATCCTGAAGCAGGTGGTAGGCAGGGGAGATGAGGTTGGACAGGGATTACGAACCGGAGGTGATGGACGATACTTTAGGGGCGGATATTGTCAAAATTGTGCTTGAAAATATGTTAGATACGTGCGTAAGACAGTTTGGCGTTTCCCCTCTATCAGTGGTATTATAGCTGGATACTCACCAACGACTTTCTTTAGGTTTCTCCTTGTTTCTCTGAGCGTCGATGCTATTCTGGAGGAGGTGACAATCGGTCGAAGAAAGAAACTTGAAGAGATGACCAAAAAGAAAGGGTTGAGCGATGTCTACACGGAAAAGCTAAATCAGCTGAAGGAGCAGAAGGGAAAAGGGAAATAGGGCGGTTGTCGGGATGAATATGTCAATGTGGGTGTTGTATTCGGAACGTCCAATTCTGTTCGAGGAGCTTTGCCATGCCCTGGGAGTGAAGATAGGATCTACCGATCTGGATCCGGAAAACATTCCTTTTATACGGACACTCATATCATCTTGCCAGGGTCTTGTCACCGGCAAGAGGTCTTCCAACCTCAGGGGGTCTTCTTCCACGGTCCAATTAGTGCACTTGACCCTGCGAGAACATCTCTTAAGTGATCCCACCCTATTCCATAGTCCCCACTCGAGCATTGCGGAGGTTTGCCGGACGTATCTCAATTATGCATTTGTCAGGGATCTTTCACCAACTCTAGACCAGTGTCCCCAACGGGCCTGGCCGGAGCCTGTAGGCTTGGTAACGCCTGAGCCTGGCCGGGCCGGGCCCGCCTATAGGCCGTATAGGCCTAGTCTAGTCCGCTCCTGGCGAGCGGCTGTGCGGTCACCTCGGCAAAAATTCAAAATAAATAAATGTTCCTTCATTACTAAATAACGTTAAAATGCAAAAACAATTTGGCATATTAGCAAAAAATACTGGAGAGAGTAGGTCAATTAATTAAATTAATTGTAGAAAAACAACATTGGAGGGAAAAATGGTAAGATTTGGCTGTGGTGGTGGTGACTTTGGAGGTAAATCGTCAAGACATTCTGAAGATGTCTGCTCATCACTCGTTGTGTGATTCCTTAAAGAGCAATAGCCGAAAGATAAAAATGAACCTGATAAAAGATGGGGAACGGGAAAAAGACGGGGGAGCAACGATACCTTTAAAGCGATCTGTTTTCAATGCTAATCACGGGGCCTACAGGCGCCTATCAGGCCTGATAGGCTTTGGCAGGCCAGCCGAATTCGGCCTATATCGGCCTAGGCTACTTCCAGCGCGGCCTGCCTTGGCCTGGCCTATGGCCTATAGGCCGGCCTACCGACAGCCTGGCCCGTTGGGAACACTGCTCTAGACTCGGCCCCCTCAACAATGCCCCTTTTAGAATACGCTTCTTGTAACTGGGGAGAGCACGCCCGAAGGGGGGATTACCGAAAATGTCAGAATACTGGCACTTCGGCTTCTCGATAGATATGATGAGCATATATCTGCTCGGCTACTCTTACTGCGCTATAACCAAGATAAAGGTCACAGCCTCTATTTCCAGGAGAGTGGAGGACCCACTGGATTTACAGGACTCCACGGAGTAGCATTTCTTGGTATCGTGGAGATAGGTTTTCCTGTGTTGGAGATGAAGGAATGGGACGTTAATGCAACCGACAGCCCCGGGAGCGCGGCTCTCACCTGGGAAGTCCGAAAAGGGCGAGAGGAGGTGGTAAAGATGCTTTTGGAACGGTAGGACGTCAATCTCGACCATGCAGACCCCGAATCTGGCCGAACACCTCTTACGTAGGCTGCTAGGGCCATGAGGAGATAGTAAAGATGCTTTTGGAACGAGAGGATGTCAATCCCATCCACGAAGACACAGAATATGACCGGACGCCACTCTCTTGGGCAGCTGAATACGAGAATGAGGGGGTAGTCAGGATCCTTTTGGAACGGAACGATGTAGCACATGATGGAGTTTCCCGGATCCTACCGGAACGGGACAATGCTGATTCTGACGAAACCAATGACAACAGCGAGGCCTCCCTCCCACCCTTGTGGTCTAGGCCTCTTTCTATCTTGCCCCTGGCCCTCTCCCATCGCCGGGGGAGAGCTAAGGGCGACACTAACAATACCTAACCAACCCTCTCATTTGCCTTCGACGGTTGTTTTGTTATTGCCTTCCTTACTCGTCTTTTGGCTTTCTCGCCCACGTCCTTCCTTTCTCGTTACTAGACATATCTCCATCCCATAGGTTGTTCCCAGGTGGGGTTAGTGTGAGCAAGACTTTTATGTAATAGGCATAGGCGAGGGCATATTTCTAGTTCCTTCTAGCTATCACTATTTTTCTACGTTTTGATTTTTTTCTTCGTGGCGTGTCTATTTCTTTAGAGTTCTGGTTAGTCTTGGTCCTGTCGTCATTATTCTACTTTTCATACCTGGTATTCTGTTCTTCGTCAAGCATATTGTTATGAGGTACCGATTGAAGAATACTGAGCGCACGGGCAAGGGATCGAGAATGACAAAGAGGGAAAAAAGTGAGGAAGTCAAGTGGGAAGCGTATGTATATTCCCAAAGTTCGTATTTTGGCTTGCTTCTCAATCTATGGAACTACAGCGGGTTTATATACAAAAATACCCAAGGCCTTCGGACAATTTAGGAGCTCCAGAAAGCCTTCCGGAGATGCACTTTGAAACCGGAGTTCCGGTGCTCCCATCGCCCATCCTTCCGATGCATCCTCCGCTGTACCCTCTGATAGATATCGGCCATAAATGCGAATCCTCATACGAGGTATACAACCAGGTATACACCTTCTCTTTTCGCTTGATAATGATTGACAAATAGAACTAAAAAAATTGAGTGGTCGAATAGGGAAGATACCAAAGGAAGTACGTCTCTATGGAGTGATCGCCGGTGATTTCCAATAAAGCATGTGTTTTCCGATTTGTGGATAGTGGCCCCGGTAGTATAGTATAGCCCGTTAGAAGCAGTTTGGTGAGAATAGATAGAGGCCAAACTAGAGGGAACCTACGCCCCGTGATCACTAGCCGTTCCCCTTTACAGACTACCCTACTCCAACTCGTTCTACTATAGAATATCAGGAGATCTCCCAAATTGTTGAACAACCCTGACCCTAACTTGCCGGGTATCTTTTTAATATCAGCGAAGGGTTGCGCTGCTAGTGGGCGGAGGGGGGGCATCTGCACGGGTTAGTTAAGCTAGATCCTATAGCCACTAGACAAAAGTGTTCGTGATGCGAGACATGTTTGATTGCGTTGATTGCGCCATCAATGTCTGTGCGGAGGGGTACTGATAGCGGGGTCGCCGCTCCGCTCCTATCAAGGCCACCAGCAAAATCATAGGGGTACAGTCGCATCTCGCTGTCCCCAATAGCTGAAGTCAAAAGAAAGGTCTGATGAGCCTGTCCTGGAAAGTGAGTTGTCTTGGACAACAGGTTAGGTTTCGGTGCCAAATAATGTAGAATTCCGGGAAAATTCAGGGTAATGGGGTGCGAGCAGTCAATTGTAGAGTAACTTAGGAATTTTTGAATGAACTTCTATTATATGGCACCCAAATTAAATAAGGGATGAGTTTTGGGAGCATGAAATAACAATACTTCGACATTACGAGTACCAAATGCAGCGGAGGTGAAGAAGGAATCATGGGATCTCACTCAGGAATTTCAACCTACAACTAATACGGTACAAAGTCGGTCACATTGCTTCAATGTGACGGAAAGTCCAGATGCGTCTCGCATTCTACCTAGGCTACTTGGCATATTGGCACGAGTCTTCTTGATCCCTATTGATGCTACTGGCTTTTATAAGAAGGACAGTTTTTGGAGGATCAATTGATAAAAAATAAATATATTAAGATAGGTAATATCACGTTTTTCCATTGATTCCGTCCCGTCACCTCGCTTTTCGACTCCGGTTTATTATGTGTGACCTCCGAAATACTCAAGGGGATCATTAAGCATTAGAAAACATAAGCCTTATCTCTAGAGAATTGTGTGGGATTAGCAGAGATAATTTCTGTTATTAATGACCCCAGGGAGCACAACATCCCTCGACGCCAGGGAAATTCCTATCAACGAATGGAGTCAGGCGTCCTGCCAAAGGGGTTTTCCTTCCAACTTCATTATCGAGGCTCTGCACCCGATGTTATTTGTAACAATACCACGAGGATGCAATATTCTGGAACAATGTCCGCCATTGGACGGCCAACGTGTTCCATCCAACCAATAATAGTGCCGGCCTTCTTGGCCCCTAACAACCTACTGCGCTCGAGTACAGAACAATACACTACAGCAGGCAAGATATGGCTGCAGTTTACACAACTACGATTCCTAAGAATACTCGTAATGGCCTGGCGTTTGTAAAACTGACTGTTATTGTATACGGGACAAAAACAAACAAAAAATTGGCCAGAGCCTCTGAATTTCGGTTTTAGGCAATAGCGGTCCGTTGTACAAACATCAGGTGATTTCGAGTAATGTACCGTACTCGCAATGTCGAAGCGTTTTTAAAAAAGACTGCTATTGCATACAGCCAAAATTTAGCACTTTTCCCAAATCTAGCTGGTATGCAATACTCGAGTAATGGTTCTTTTTTAAAAAGGCTTCAACATTGGGAGTAGCTACGGGAGCGTGGAGTGCATGATGCGGGTCTACTCATAATTTTCTGCCCTTTGGGAACACAACTGGGTCCGCATATGCTCGTAAATGGTAGATGGCCCAATGACACTATTAGTAGTAACAACGCATGAAATTAAAAATTCTGACCTAAAATCAAGTGCTTGTACCCGGGTATCAAGGGTAAGTCTGTTGAACCCCTCTGGTTGGCCAGGTTGCCTCTCGACTACTCAAAGGACGGATCCCCACCAGCCACTTGGCAAGAGTTCGACAGACTTTTTTCTCTCACCAAAAATTAGCGTAGATTGGCCTTTCAGCTGCAGAAAAAAAACAAAAAAGCGGTTACACGAATAGTAATTTCAACCAATGGGCCGCACTTCGACAGACTTATGCTCACGCCTAAGTACTTGCGAGCGCTCTTCGCTGAGGGTTTCTCACCAAAAAATACCTCTTGAATTCAGGTCTGATGCGCGGCCTCTTGGCTGCATATGCGGACCCAGTTGTTTTCACAAACGCCAGGAAATTATGAGTGCCAGAACGTGCGAAGAAACAGGTTTAGGCGAGGTCGCGGCTGCCGATGCAGCAACTGTACTCGCGATGTCGAAGCGTTTTTTAAAAAGACTGCTACTGCATACCACCCAATTTGGCCCTTTTGCTAGGATTTGGGTGGTATGCAATAGCAGTCTTTTCTAAAAACTCTTCCACATCGCGAGTTAGAGTTCTAGCCTTGTTCTGCCTGCACGTTGCCCTTGGTGTACTGTCCTTCCTTTCGCTATGTAGAAGGACTCTAAGTGACTCAGCGCTCTAGAAAAGCAACAAAGGGATAAGGAAATGGTTGCGCATTTTTATTCTCGCGAGGGAGCCCTGTTTGGGTTCTTGAATTGTGATTTTCGCTGATTTTTGTTGTGAACGATGATAAAACAAAATCCTCCCCGGATATATTCGATCTACTTAGTGCGGAGCTGAACTAAGGGGACTCCCCCCAAGCTAAAAACGTCAGCGAAGCTGGCTACACATTGCCTCACAAAAAAGGAAACGGGGCGACCAAATATGGGAAAAAATGCCTAATTCGTAGTGATGTGGAGTTCTAGGGCGTGAGCATCTGATAGAATCTCTCCCTTGATATGTATGGTCTACCTATTATAATTTTATAGATTGGGGTGGGGAGTCCGGCTACGTTTATCATTTTATTCGGATTCGCATTCGCTGAGTATGAGGTATGGGGTGCAGGTATCATATCACAAAATGATCCGTCGAGTGGCTGTCTTGTCGAAAGCTCCGAGAGGCAGTCTGGTCACGGTAATTCATAAAAGTCTCTAAGGTGATCGTATTTCCTTGATGTGAAACGATTGGGTGGTAGTTGCCATAAGATAAACTTGATGGCCCCGCTTCTCTTCAGCTTTGTCCAGAGCAGACTTTTTTAAACTCCCCCATTAGCGCTACATATTGCTCTACCATTCCTACACACAACCGATATTCTAGACAGAGTATCATGGCCCAAACTACAAACACAAACACAGTCACATACGGCAACAGCAATACTAACTGCCCTACCACAAATAATAGTTACAACACTAACAACAACACCACCGTCTATATATCCGACAAGGATGCGGAGATAATGCGATGGCTCTCTCCACTAGAGCCAGATAACAGACACCATGGCGTGCGCACCGACAGACATGAAGGTGTTGGGGATTGGCTGTTGAAAACAAGCGGGTTTCGGGAGTGGAGGGGAGGTGAGGGTGGAGCCGATAAGGCGGTCTTGTTTTGCTCCGGGAATCCGGGAGTGGGCAAGACATATTTGAGGTAAGTGACCGGGTTCTTTTTTAAAAAGGAATATCAGTAACGGGCAGAAATTCTAGTTCCCTGGTGGTCGACAGGCTGTGTGATCAGGCAAGGGAGGAAGATATAGTGGTCGCATGGTTGTACTGCGACTTTAAAACCCAGCAAGAGCAGACAGCCATCAACATGATGGGGGCGATTTTGAAGCGGCTGGTAAGAAGCCAGATCCCGGAGGATATACGGAAGGCATTTAAAGATGGGAGAAGGCCACTATTTGCGGATCTGATGCGAATGTTGAGGACCGCGATCGCTTCGTTAGCCCAAGTTTTCATCTGTATCGATGCGCTAGACGAATGCCTGCCAAAGAATCTTCCGGAGCTTCTTGAGGGACTAAAAGATCTTGTTCGGGAGTCCCCTAAGACGAGAATATTCCTTACTGGAAGGTCACATGTAGGGGAGAATATTCAAGCATATTTCCCCAAGGCGGCTGCGATACCAATCATCCCTAACCAGGATGATATCAGGAATTATCTGGAGATGAGGCTAGACAAGGATGGCGATTCAGGGGCGATGAACAAGGATTTACGGACGGATATTGTGAAAATTATTCTCGAAGAGATGTCTGATATGTGCGTTGGCATTCCACCTCTATCAACGATGTGTACTTTCTAACGACTGTGTCCAGATTCCTCCTTGTTTCGTTAAATATTGAGGCTATTCTGGGAGGAACCACAATTCGTCAGAGAAGAAAAAAACTTCAAAAGAGGGCGCGAGGCGGCGGACTGAGGGACGCTTACACAGAAACCATAACCAGGTTGAAGGCGCAAAAGAAAAATATGGCAAAACTCGGGCTAAAGGCGCTGATGTGGGTGTTGCATTCTGAAAGACTATTACGGGAAGAGGAGCTCTGTCACGCCCTAGGAGTGAAGATGGGATCTCCAGATCTGGATCTGGAAAACGTTCCTACAATACAGAAGGTCTTATCATCTTGCCTGGGTCTTCTCACGGTCGAGGAATCTTCATCCACAGTCCGACTCGTGCACTTCACTCTGCAGGAACATTTCTCAAGTGACCCTACCATACTCCAGAGCTCCCCTTCAGCGATTGCTGAAGTTTGTTTGACATATCTCAATTTTAGATCAGTCACGGAACTCCCACCAACTCTGGACTCGGCCCCCTCATCAATGCCTCTTCTAGAATATGCTTCTTTTTACTGGGGGGAGCACGCAAGAAGGGGGATGTCGGAAAATGTCAAGAAACTTGCACTTAAGCTACTTGAGAGATTTGATGAGCACATATCTGCTCAACTGCTTTTATTGCGCTATGATAAATATAGAGACTCTTGTTCTTTTTTTTTTCGCAGCCAGAAAGGACCCAGAGGATTTACGGGACTTCACGGAGCAGCATTTCTCGGGATGGTGGACATAATTGTTCCTGGGTTGGAGATGAAGAAATGGGCCATTAATGCACCCGACTGCACCAAGAATACAGCTCTCACTTGGGCAGCTCGGAGAGGGCAAGAAGAGGTAGTAAAGGCACTTTTGGAACGAAATGACGTTAGTCCCGACTGGACAGACAGCCAATATGGCCGGACGCCACTATCGTTCGCGGCTGAGGGCGGGCATAAGGCAGTAGTCAAGACGCTGTTGGAACGAAAGGACGTCAATCCCGACCATGCAGACACCAAATATGGCCGGACGCCACTTGCGTGGGCGGCTAAGGGCGGGCATGAGGGAATAGTAAAGATGCTTCTGGAACGAGAGAATGTTGATCCCGACCGGGCAGACACCGAACACGGCCGAACGCCACTCTTATGGGCAGCGGATAACGGGAACGGGGGGATAGTCAAGATGCTTTTGGAACGAAAGGAGGTCAATCCCGACCATGCAGACACTTGGTATGGCCGAACGCCACTCTTGCGTGCGGCCGCAAAAGGGCATAATGGGGTAGTAAAGATGCTCTTAGAACGGGGGAACGTTAACCCCAACCAAGTAAACAGGTTTCTTGGCCAAACGCCACTCTTGCTGGCGGCTGAGAATGGGGATGAGGGGGTGGTAAAGATGCTTCTGGAACGAAAGGACATCAATCCCGACCAGGCAGACACTAAATATGGCCGGACGCCGCTCTCGTGGGCAGCTGAGAGAGGACACGAGGGGGTAGTAAATATGCTTTTAGAACGAAAGGACGTCGATCCCAACCATGCAGACACTAAATATGGCCGGACACCACTCTCGTGGGCAGCCAGGAGCGGACATGAGGGGATAGTAAAGTTGCTTTTAGAACCAAATGACGTGAATCCCAATCAACCAAACACTGAATATGGCCAGATGGCACTCTTGTTGGCGACTAGGAACGGGCATGACGGGGTAGTAAAGATTCTTTTAGAACGAAAGGACGTCAATCCCGACCATGCAGACACCAAATATGGCCGGACGCCACTCGCGTGGGCAGCCGAGAGAGGACACATGGGGGTAGTGAAGATGCTTTTAGAACGAAAGGGCGTCAACCCCAACCATGCAGATAGTAAATACGGCCGGACGCCACTCTCGTGGGCAGCTGAGGGAGGACACGAGGGGGTAGTAAATATGCTTTTAGAACGAAAGGACGTCAATCCCGACCATGCGGACACAGAATATGGCCGGACGCCACTCTCACGAGCAGCCTGGGGCCAGCATGAGGGAGTAGTAAGAATGCTTTTAGAACGAAAAGGCGTCAATGCAGGTCATGCAGACACTAAATACGGCCGGACGCCACTCTCGTGGGCAGCTGAGAGAGGACACGAGGGGACAATAAAAATGCTTTTGAAACGGAAGGACGTCAATCCCAACCATGCAGACAGTAAATACGGCCGGACGCCACTCTCGTGGGCAGCTGAGGGTGGACACGAGGGGGCAGTAAAGATCCTTTTGAAACGAAAGTACGTCAATCCCAACCAGGCAGACACCAGATATGGCCGGACGCCACTCTCGTGGGCAGCCGGGAGAGGATACGAGAGGGTAGTAAAGATGCTATTGGAACGAAAAGACATCAATCTTGACCAAGCAGACACCGAATATGGCCGGACGCCACTCTGGTGTGCAGCTGTAAAAGGACACGAGGGGGTAGTAAAAATGCTTTTGGAACGAGAGGATGTCAATCCCAACCGGGTAGACACCACATATGGCCGGACGCCACTCTCATGGGCAGCTGAGAGCGGATACGAGCGGGTGGTTAAAATGCTATTGGAACGAAAGGATGTCAATGCCGATCATACAGACCCCATATATGGTCGGACGCCACTCTCGTGGGCAGCAGGCAGAGGACGTGAGCGGGTGGTAAAGATACTTTTGGAACGAAAGGACGTCAATGCTAACCATACAGACACCCAATATGGCCGGACACCGCTCTCGTGGGCGGCTGAGAGAGGACATGAAGGGATAGTAAAGATACTTTTAGAACGCGAGGACGTCAATTCCAATCAGGCGGACACTAGATATGGCCGGACGCCGCTTATGTGGGCAGCTAGGAGAGGATACGAGAGGGTAGTAAAGATGCTTGTGGAACAGAACGATGTCCATTCCGACGCAGCATATCGTGGTGACCAGGCATCTCCCCCCCCATCTGCTCGGCCTCCAGTGGAGATGCGGTTCAGATCTCACGATCCTGATACCAACACCCAAGATATCAATAGCCGACCACCACTCCCGTTGGCAGACCCCGATGAGCGGGAACCGGCACCGGACTCCAAGAACTCTGTCCCAAAATCCGCAGATAACGACCTCCCTGCAACCGAACCGCCCCCACCCACTCGAGCCTCCTCCATGTGGCCCCTAAAGTTTCTGTATCCTCCACAAAAGTCTGATACCAGTCCTAACAATACCCGCTCAGCCCTGTCAATTGTGGTCAATCGGTATCGGGCTATCGGCTCTTGGATTTGTCTTTTAGCACTCCTCGCTTACCATAAGAACTCGCATAATCGTACCTCGCACCAGGTCATTCGAGTTGCCTTTGCTCGTAAGGTCCGGCACTTTTTTGTTTTTTTCTCTCTTAAGGTGGGGCTGTGGAGTCGGCGTAGGCAAGACCTCCGTCGATTTAGATCTAAATAAAATTTGATACAAGCGCTTTTCTAGTTCTATATATCTATTTTCTCTTTTTTCTTAGCCCTTTTCTTCCCTTAGAGGTCGGATGGCCCTATTATTGTGTCCTCACTCCTACTGTTTCGATATATTCGGCTTGCTTTTTTTGGTCATAGTACGAAGGGGGTAGGGAAAAGTATGGCGAACGTGGCGGTGCATGTGGCTGGGCATCCAGCGCGACTCCTGCATCGCGGGTAGTTTCCCCGCCCTTTATTTCTGATTGATAGTCTGCACGAGTGCTAGTTGTCTTCATTTTAGGATCCTTGTGCTCTTAGGTGTGTGAACTCGTTTACTCAGACTTTCGCTTTACCGAAGTGTTCTTCTGTAGCACAGCCACATCCACCGCCACGTTCGCCAGACTTTTCCTACCCCTCGTACAATAAAGTACAGTCGTGTAAAAAAAGTCTTGGCACCCGGAGAGTGAGTGGGACAGGAATGCTTCATAGTTACCACTTTGTATGTCTTCCTCAGCCTAAATTAGAGCTGAAGCATAGAAATTAGAAGGTTCTGTTTCTTGTGATTGCATTTCTGCTCTGAGCACCATCAGTGGTGGTTCAGAGGAAGCAAGTTGCACGATAAAATTTAACCAGGGTGCCAGGACTTTTGTTACACGCCTGTACAGCCTGCTACAACCAATTTGGAAGGAATTAATAGATGATAATCTTCAAGAAGCCCATCTTTAATTCGTGAGTCGGTGGTTTATCTTTTCTCGGGATTCCTCCCACTGCCCCCAAGCCGTCACTTCTATAGACTATCATGCTCCAATACTTCTCTTAGTAATAACAGCGGGAGGGGAGTCCCTAATTGTTTGAGAGCAATCCTAACCCTAACTAGCGGGTACCGTTTTAATAGCCGCTGACGGTCTACCGGCGGTAGCCAAAAGGTGTCGGTTTAGATCCTGTAAACATATGAGATTATGAGCTCGCTTACCCTGGTGGGAGTATCTGTGTATCAGGGTATCCACGGGGGTCATAATAACGCGACCGTAGGCACGGTAGCCAACGTTGCAGCACAGGTACCTCAACTCAACACAGTATATGAAATGAGAACAATAATATTGATAAAAATAATAACAGAATCAATACAAGTTAGTGCCTAGTACACCACTCACTAGCCTACATCACAACATTTATCCTCTCGTGGTGAGCATTCTGGTAGTGGTGAATTAGTTACTTGAGTACGTAGGATTGAGCAGGGGTACATGTGTTGCAACGCCGGCTACTAGGCATACGGTCGCATTATTATAACCCCTGTGGATATACCATTAAGGTAAATTACGGGGATTCCGCTCACTACCGAGATCCCGCTCACCCATGGCAACCAGTGAAAAATGACACCCACCTTTAATTATCTCTATGAATAATAGAGATACTACTCTGAAAATCCAGCTACAAGT
>Ga0307507_10004659_pt1 | contig 23844 bp, 5 predicted proteins | sample 7_EM_MG_FD_207223 | JGI IMG/M metagenome (GOLD analysis project Ga0307507, IMG submission 207223) | Populus trichocarpa ectomycorrhiza microbial communities from riparian zone in the Pacific Northwest, United States - 7_EM | ecosystem: Host-associated > Plants > Roots > Unclassified | place...
ATATAGAGGCTAGATTTTCTACTACCTTTTAGCCTAATCTCCCCAGAAATCTTCTAGTAGGATTAGTAAGGAGAAAGGGCATAAGGATAGTAAAAACTAGAAAACCCCCCTATAAGACACAAAATGCCAAGGCCTAATAGGTCTAAAAAAAAACCTCCTATAGAAATAAGTGATGAAGAGTCTACATTCACTTTTTCTCCCCCTTCTCCCCCCCCTGGCCTATTTAGGGCAGGAGAAAAAAGAGGACATCCTCAGTCTTCTGCTGAAAAAGAAAACCAAAAACCTGCAAAAAAGACAATAAAACCAACAACTACTATGGATAGTATGGCTAGCATGCCTTCCTATTCCCCTTCTCCTGGAGAACATTTAAGCTTCGCTCTAAATGGCCTAACCCAGGCCTATAAAGGGCTAGAAGAAGAAGAAGAAGAAGAAGAAGAAGAAAAAGAAATAAAAGAACAAGTTAAACAGCTAATGTTCTATATACAAAGTATTCTATTAGGAGGAAATCCCTTTATATAAGAAGAAAAAGAAAAAGAAAAGGCAAACGATGTCCTAAAAGGACTAGTAGAAGAAGTAAGAGCTCTCCGTACAGAGGTAGCCTCTACTAAGGAAACTTACGCAGAGAGACTAAAGAGGGACCTCCCCTCTTCTTCGTCCTCTCTACCCTCCTTATCATCACCATCTCCTACCCCTTCTTCTTTTAGTAGGAGTTCTACTTCTACTAGAAGTAAGAAAAAGCAGCTACAAGAAAGGAAGCTAGTCCTAATTACAGACGAAAAGGACCAACCTTTAGATACCTTCTCTATACGAAACAAAGTCAACCAACTATTTGCATTAAAACTGCAAGTAGAAAAGCTAGTACTAGCGTCCATAGCTAGAACTAAAGGAAAACAAAATATTTTCCTTACGATTACAGAAGAGTATAATGCGGATTTCCTAGTTAAGTATAAGGAGATCTGGCATAACTGCTTTACCTTTTAAAGAGAACAAAAACTAGAACTATGGGTTCAAGTTATAGCCCATAGGGTTCCTACTCTACCTTTCCTAGGAGAAGGAGGCTCTAAGCTTCTAAAAGAAGAAATTGAAACCTTTAATCCTATAAGGATACAAGGACTACCTAGATGGATCTCATCTAGTGTAAAAAGACATGATCCACAGACCAGATTTGGCTCTATAGTTTTTACTATAGAGAACGAAGAAAAAAGACAAGATATCCTTAAGCAAAAAGAGATTTCAATTGCAGGTACAGCTACTAAGGTAGTAAAATACCTCGAAGTCTCGCCTACTACGCAGTGCACTAGCTGCCAAAAATTTGGCCATATAGGAGACAGATGCTCTACTAGGGCCTGTAGATATTGTGCGGCTGCATATCTATCTAAAGACCACTCCTGTTCTACCTGTATAATAACAGGCAAGCCTTGTCAACATACTACCCCTCTTTGCATTAATTGTAAAGGAAATCACTTTGCTAATAGCAAAGACTGCGAGACTCTTAAAGCAGCTAAACTAGTACACGAATAAAACAGATAGGACTCTAGAAGGGGGTAACTCCTACTAGGCTCTTAAAATGATATTAGAGAGCAAAGGAATAGAAATAAATTACAAAAGGACAGGGATAGGTGTTAGGATTTCTTATAGTTTTTCCTACCGTTTTCTCATTCCCTAGTAGTTGCAGTGACTTAGTAGTTTACTAAGGAACTATAAACCCCTAGTTCAGGGGTTTATAAACTAGTAGGATATAGCTACTAGTACATATTAAGCTGCCTAGAAAGGATTTATGTATATAGAACTATAGCGCCATAGCCTGAGGCTGCATGCGCAGTATTGTACGTAGTATAATACAACGGATATATAAAAAAAAAAGACCAAGTAGACGTTATAAAGTTGGCGTACCCTAGAATTAGCGAGAATTCTATGGGATGTGCTAGAGGTATTGCGGCACCTTTAACTTAACGGCGTATTAGCTGCGAGTTTTTAGATTTAGAGGGGATAGGCAAGATGCTTATCTGTAGCATAGTATACTGTACAATAGTAGGAGAATCTGCTGGCACTAATAGTTTAAAACGCCTTGTACTATACCTAGGGTCTATAATAGCGGCGGGCGAAACCGAAATAAGTAATCTATATAAAACCTTTCTAGATCTTCTTCTTTAAGCGTAATAGAGGGACGCCTTTATTGCTAGGGAGAGGTAGAAAGATATAGTAGAGACTAACTTGGCTAGAGTTACTAAGAAGCTGTAGTAGTAAGACTAAAAGGGTCTGTTGCGCTTTAAGGGTGCTGTATATATCCTAAAGGACCAAGTAGTTTAAGATAAAATTCTAAAGGTCTTTTATAATAACCCTCTTGGGGGTTACTATGGTGCTAATAGAACCCTTAAGGTCGTTTAAAGGAAATACTTTTGGGATGGAATGTCTAAAGAAGTTAAGGACTATATATTAAGATGTAATATGTGCTAAAGGGTACAGATATCTAGGCATCGCCCCTATAGCGAGTTATTAATGCTTCCTATTTTATAAGGACCCATATTAGAATTAATAATAGATTTTATAATAGGCTTACCCCCTATTAAAATAAGAACTAGAGAGGTTGCTAACGCTATCCTAGTAATTATTAACAGATATACAAAGTTTTTAGGGTACTTTGCTGTTATAATAATAATTATAGTAGTAGAACTGGCAGACCTGTTTTTAGAGCGGTAGCTCTTGTTTAGTATACTAAGGGGAATTGTGTCTAATAGAGGTACCATATTTAATAGCATATTTTAGTCTTTATTCTATCTCTTATTAAAAATATAGCGAAAGATAAGCACTACCTTTTACTCGTAAATAGATAGGCAAATAGAGCGTCTAAATATGTTGTTAGAACACTACCTCTGCTGCTATATTAATTATTAACAGGATAATTAGCTATTATGGTTGGCTTTGGCGCAATATATATATAATATAAGCATCTATAGCAGTACAAAAATGACCCCTTATGAAGTACTGTTTGGGGTAAAAGTAAATAACCCTTAGAACGTTAAGGATATTGTTCCTAAAAGAGAGGTACTAGTGGCATCTAAGAGAATTAAGCAAATGAGAATTCGTAGAAAAGAACTTGAAAAGCACTTACTAAACGCCTAGGCTATATAAAAAAGGTACTATAATAAGGGATATATGCATAAAGAATTTGAAATAGGAGATGAAGTTTTACTGTCTATAAAAAATATCTAGATGAAACGTATTAAGAAGAAGCTGGACTACAGGTGGCTTAGACCCTTTAAGATAGTTAGGAAAACTAAAGGAAATTAAGCCTATAAATTGGAATTGCTAAAATTATATCTAATATATCCCATATTTTATGTTTTCTTATTGGAGTTATACTAGAGAAGAGATAGTGTGGAACCACCTTTACCTAGCGAAATTAATGGGGAACTAGAATAGAATATAGAAGATATTCTAGACTAAAGATGGTGTTAGAAGAAACGCGAATTTTTGGTTTATTGGGAAGGATACTTCTAGGCGTATAATAGTTAGGAACCTAAGAAGCACCTTTAGCTAGGATATAATACAGCAATTAAAACTTTCTTAAAGACTATAAATTAGGATTTAGCAATAGTTCTAAATATGCTATAGGCGAGATAACGGGGAAGACCCTATAAATTAAAACCATAAGGTTAAGCATAGGTATTAGAAACGGGAACGTTTCGCCATTATAATAGGGATCCTAGAATTCTGTAAGAGAAAGCTATAGAGATCTATATAAGAACCACCAGGGATACTGTCTAAAGAAGACGCTGTTTAAGAATAAGCAGTAGTACTAGGAAAAGGAGCCCTAGGGATTTAGAAGGGTTCCCTAGGGATAAGGGGAGAGTATCTAGTCTAGCACTAGAGATATACAGTAGAGTTAATGGTATAAAGAGGGCCAAAAAGACACAGAGTGAAGATTTAAAAAATTTAAGAAATTGTAAAGTACCTATAAGAGCACCACCCGTTTATTACATATGGAGATTGTGGCAGTATGCTGCTTTTATATGGACTGTTACCAAAAATAAGAATAGAGGCATCCCTAAAGTATAAAGTTAATTCCCAGTACTAGGGCATCTTGGAGGCACTAGAAAGGCACTATATAAAACTATCCTATAAGAAGAAAGAAAGAATAAGATAATAACTTAAACACTAGAAGTAGTAATGGGAGCCTCCTCCTCCATCTTAATATTATTATTAGTAGTATTATTAGCACTTCTATCCCTAGAAGCATTAGCATTCTTACTAATATTCTTCTTAAAGCGGCAGGAACTAGATGGACTACTATAGCCAGAAGACTGGCGGGGAGAATGTTTATCTTTATTACTATCCTTACTGTTATCCCTAGGTTCCAAATTAGTATCTAGGCTGGGATTAGAAAGTTAATAACTAAAGAGTTAATATAGTTCCTAAACGTGTTACTAAAGAGACTTACCTAGCCAGAAAGGCCCGCGTAAGAGTGTAAATATTGTCATTTATGAGAACGAACTGCTTATATATGCGCTCCTGGATACTATATATCCGAGATCGCTGCGTCTCTATAGCAGTAGAAACCCTTATTAAATTAAAAAGGCTATAAGTAATGGAAGACACCTTTTATCCCTATCTTTTACTATTTTAATATAGATGGAAATCCCTAATAGCGCGTTAGAGCCGGTAAGCCTTATATATATAAATAGCGGGGATCTAATATAGTTAGTAAAATCTAGAATAGGATGGAATAAGAAATATTAAAATATAGGTCTTCTTCTAGCTGCGACAGTGGGAATACTTGGATTTATTCTTGCTAGAGCGCGGTATCTTATAGATATGGGAAGGGTCCAACGTAAGCGTGTGAATGTAATAACGGCAGCACTTTAGAGAGACTACCGCAGGAGTAATAAAAGTAGTCTGTGGTGCTAACAGAGTAGGAATAACGCCGCCGCTAGTCTAGGGACGCGCAGCACGATTATAAGCCATTATAAGAGAATACTATGGGAAGTTAGTATTATTAAAGAGATAAAATGGGGATCCTATTACCTATAGACGCGTTATAAGAAGAGAATAGAGTAGCGGTGGAAAGAATAGCTAAAGATGCGGAAGCTAAAAGCTGAGATGTAATAAAAAACAGTCTGCTAAAAGGCGGGACAAATAGTGTTGTTAATGGAAGGACATATAAGAGACAACAGCTTATAAACTGGAAGAAATTAACATTAAGACGTTATTATTAGGACCCATTTTAGGTGAATAGGGATGGTGGCTAGTTAACGCGTTGTATAGGACAACCTCCGGATTAGCTTATAATAAATTCTTATAATAAGGAAGGTAAATCCCATCCAATTTTTATTATTATTATTAAAGTTCTATTATAAAGGCACCGTAAAGAGCTATAGTAGAAGAAGAGCGGAGGAATAGAAGATAAAGTGAGGTTCTATACTAGTAAAGAACCAGTAATAAGCCGCATTATAGAGTACCTTTCCACTAAAGAACTTCCCTAGTGGTTTTAGTTGGAACTCTATAAGAGTTTATTAGGAGGTAAAGTCTTAGAAGACTAAGACCCTTAAAGGGGAGGTAATTATAATAGGCGCTCCTAAAAGGTACATATTAGATAAGATAGATAAAGGTTTCACTAATATCCCACTAATGTCCTAAAGGAGACATGGTTAGACAGATAAGGGGTAAAGGGTTTACTAGTGTCTCAGAAGGATTATATAGGGAGCTGGTTCTCCTCTAGAGAAGAACTAGTAATTAGTCTCTAAATAGAAGAGGTTAGAAGCATTTGTCCTTTAATACGTGAAGCTTATTCTACCTTTGACTTACCTTCTACTTATCTGTAACTCTTATTCTATACTGTTGATTAGATAATCATACGTTCCGGTTAGACTGGCCTCTTATATAAAGCTATTAGCTATACCACTATTGGGCTAGGAATTAACTCTATATAAGGGAGAAGCTACGCCAAATTAGAAAAAAGGATATTAACGCTGTGTAGGTGCTGCGACGTATCTAGCGTCTACTATATAACTAGATATCGCCTTTTTTGTTAATAGGCTAGCTAAATTCTTATAAAATCCGTTACTAGCTTATCTTGCAAAGATTAACAGATTGCTTACCTATCTCTATAATACCAGATACCTTACTCTTAAGTTCTTAACTATTACGCTATATAAGATAAATTAGGTTCTAAAAGCTGCTTTTAATACTAGCTTTACTAACAATGCTCTAACACATTAGAGCTTATAGGGCTTCTTAATAAGCTTATTTAATAGGCCTATAGTATAGTAGGCAACTAGATAAAAGGTAGTTACTAAGTTTACTATAGAGGCAGAACTCCTAGCTCTCTTATATATTAGTAGGGAGGTCGAGTATATAGTTTAGATATTTAAAGCTATTACATTTAATCCAGAACAGGACGTTATTATTAATTGTGACAATCAGCAGTTAGTATGGATTGTAATAAAAGAGACTCCTATAGTATCTACAAAACTCTAATATACAGATATCTATTAATTCTGGCTTCGCTAAGAGGTCTAAAACGGAAGCTTTGTTATATAATGGGTACCAATAAACAAGATAGCTGTAGATGGACTAACTAAGGCTCTCTTAAAGCAAAATTATTAAAATTTTGTTAAAGTGGTAGGGCTCCGCGATATTAGACATTTAATAAGTTAACACTTAGACAACAGCAAAGCTTACCACTAGGTTGTCTATCCCAACTACCTAATCCGGTAATCTAGCTCTACCGCTCTACGTCAGATCTAAGGGGGTGTGTTGGCCATGGAGGTAGCTTTACTGCCGAGGTGTTGGACTCTGAACGACTACGGACACCAAAGGTCGAACTAGGGTCAATTATCTTATGTGTATTAGGGCTCTTAGAGCCACCTTAAATAAAACAGATCACTCATTCAATTCTATGTCTCTACCTATCAGCTAAGCCTATGTCATCTATCGTAATACCTGCCTGGCTAAAATCTCTTTCTGTCGAACGGACAATTAGGTATGAGAACTCTGTCTATTAAAGAGGGCTCTAGAGCCTCTATATATATACCAGATAGGTGACAAATAGGTTGCAAATAGAATGATGACTACGTCGTTATTCTGTAATGGAAACAGGTATAGTTATTTAATGAGACATTTGATGAGATATACGAGGAGACATATAAGGTAAGGAGCGGGGTATTGAGACATAGGGTTCTAGGCTTGAAGCCAGTATCAAGATGGTGGTAAGGAAATCCGATCTAGTTTAACATACCCCCCCAGCTGCACAGAGCCTTCTGGGCTGCTGTAAAGTACCTAAAAAGTTATAATAGCAATTTGGTATTAAGTTAAAGAAATCCTTTATATAGTTACCTTGCCTAAATATCATCCAAATTAAATTAAATTAGATCCTTGATGTTAACGAGGTTTAACTATTAAATGAACGTCTTGTGCTCTCAATGAGGGAGAGCCTTTGTTAAGCTGTTTGCTGTTATATCCGCAGTAGGGACCTATTTAATATTGATTCTTCCTTTATAAACTTCCTGGTGGAGCCAGTGGTAATATATATTAACGTGTTAGAGCTTAGTGTTAAGCTCAGCGTCGCTTTTAGTAAGGAGTTGTATCGTCTGTATATTATTGCAGTAGATTACTTGCTTTTTATAGGGGTTAAATCTAACTTCTTTAAAGAATCGCTGCCACTAAATTAATTTGGTAGCTGCATGTAATAGAGCTAAGAGCTCTGCTTCCGTGCTTAATTTCGTTACTAATTTTTGCTTAATTAATTACTAGTTAATTGGTCCTCTAAATAAGGTGAACAGGTAGCCTTTAGTGCTCTTCTTACTAACGGTATCATCTCTAAATAATGCGTCGCTTGCTCTTACAAAGATTTGGTTTATAATGTTTTTCTTTAAATACTTAATTGCAAGAGTCTTTAATTAATAGAGATAGGTGGCTGCTCTTGTAGCAGCTGCGTTGTGAGTTGGTAATGGATTTTATAAGAACTCTAATAGATTGCTTACGGTTCTTGCCATATCTAGACAAGTAATACTTACTGTATATTGCATAAATCCAACTTTTCTTTAATAGAGATAGATGTCCTACTTAAAGGCTTAATCTGGATTAAGGTTGAGTTCCTTAAGGCCCATTAGTGTGTGTATCTTGCAATAATTTTTTATATTAAAGCTGGTCGCGATTTTGTTAATATAGAAGTCCTAGCTAAGCCAAAGCTTCCTATTCTCTTGGTCGCGAATAATTTAAATCCCTAGGAACTAGGTAAGGTTACCTAGGTCCTTTATTTCGTACCTTCTTATAAGGTTCTCCTTAAATATTTTAAACTTAAGGAGGTCTTTCTCTCTATAGGCAGCTGTGATGTTATTAATGTAGAAGAAGACTATTAGCTAATTGTTGTAATATAGGCAAGGCTCCTCCGCCACTAGCTTTAAGCCTTTTTTTTTTTAGTGTTGTAGTTAAGTTGCCATACTATAATAGAGGTGATTGTTATAATCCGTAGAGCGCTTATTAAAGTAATAGGCACTTACCCTTAATTAGAAATCTATCTGGACACTTAATGTACATAACCTTATTAATTTCGCTGTTTATAAATACATTAACGGCATTGCCCTGCCAGCAGTCTAGGTTAAATATTGTGACAATAGCCATTAAGGCTCTAAATAATTTTGCTGCCAGAGTTGCGGCATATATGTCCTTATAAACTAACTCTTATAAATTACCTCTTGTATAAAGACGAGCCTTGAACCTTATTAGATATCCATTAATATTAGTTTTATAGGTGAATACCCAGATAACAGGCACGGTTTTAATGTGGATTATCTTGTTAACGATGTGGAACGTTCCTTAATTTTAAAGGTCTGCGTATTCCTTTTTAGCAGCAGCCACGAATTCTTCCTTATATTAATATCTTTAAAGCTCCTTTTAATTCCTAGGCGGCGGTGGGAGCTAATTGTGGTATAGCTTCTTGTGAAATATATGCCCTACATTAAAGGCTGATCTTTAAGCTGGAAGGCTTTAGTTATTGGTGATGTTAGTAAGGAAACCTATATAGACCTTTAATTGTCCTTTAAGTCTCTTTCCTTTAACCACATTTTACTCTCCTACATTACTATTAATCTTCTTCTTTAGCTCAGCTTTATTAGTCGGAACTATAATATAGTGCGGCTTCTTTGCTGAGGTCTTTAAGGACAGTAGTGGAGACTCTGGTGAGTTAGGTTCTGGCGTTTTATCTAGGGTAGGAAGCCCTAGAGCTGAGTTGTCTTTAGAGCTTAAATCTTGTTACTTACTACTCTCAGTAATAGGCTTCTTTTAATTTCCACTAGAATCCACCTGTTATCTTCCTTTAGTTTTATCTTAAATCTTATTACTTTTATTAGATAACGATTCTAATTTATCTAAGAGATTCTCTATTTAATGGACATTAATAATTTTTAATATTTGGTTAGTCCTTATTTGGAGTATATTTGCTAGATCTGGCTATAAGTTATTATAGAGCAACTACTTATTAAACTTTATATTTCTTGTTCTAATAACTTTCTTCTGACTTGGAATGTAGATTCGGAAGATATTCATTAAATCATACCCTACTAGATATCCTATATGGGCCCTTGGCGTAAGCTTGTTTAGGCATAGAATATTATATTTAAGAGGATAGGCCCTACAGCTATAGGCTCGTAGGTGTCCTATATTAGGTTTTGGTAATGTTATACCTATTACTAACTAGATTTTCTTAAAAGGTATCTACCACCTAAGTCTTTTACTAGGCGTCTGATTAAGTAAATAGGCAGCTGCTTTATAGGCTTCTGGCATTAGTTCTTCTAGAGATATACTAGGTTAGTATGGAAGCCTAGTGTAAAGGCTGCTCCTAAGAGCTATATCTATCTCTTCCCTTTTAGGTAGTTAATTGTAACTATAGCTGTGCCATAGCCTTCGATTTCTTTTATATGTAAGCCTATATAGATTTGCTCTGACATAGGATTAATATTGCTGATAAATCTGGCTTAATTATTAAAGATGTGTATATTGGTTCCTAAGTTAAGAAGAATACTATTATAAAGCTTATAGTTAGAAGCTACTGTTAGTCACATAGGGTGACTTACCAATAACGACTACTCAAGTAGGTTACAGTGATGTTGGTTAATATGCTTATTATTAGAATAAGGAAGGGCGAGGAGCTTAAGACTCCTCGCTACGCTAGTGCCGCGGCAACACGTGACGACCGCTTGCCTTATTCCTAACACTAGCAACTCTTCTTTTATGGTTGCCATCTATATATAAACACTGCTTAACTAGCGTACTAAATATTAATCCTCCTTACTTACTATTACCATTATAATATAAGCCTCGCTGTCCCAAAATTTACCTTTTAATATATAGTGCTTTCTTGCTTAGGAGTTGTGGTTAGATATTATGTTAGGGCCGCTAGGGCGCTAATTATAAGCGAGCCAATAGCAATTTTCTATCCCAGGAATGGAAAATCCTAATTAGCTGGTTAGAGTTAGGGTTTGCAGAATATTATACTCCTACTCCCTCTTAACCTAACCTTTAACTTATATATATAGAGTGTTTATATTAACAAATGTTTCTAGAGCCTTATTTAGGTTTGCCATTGTCATTATATCTACTAGGTTATTTTAGCTGTTAATCTATTAAATTTTAAAGAGTTCTTACTGTTTATAGGATTATTAAAGTGCTATAATATTAATTATAAGGCGCTTCTCCTTTATAGTACTAAGCTTAACTAAATACTTATAGAGGGAATATAAGTTAGTGCATACGATTATAGGGATAATAGGAAGTTTTAGTTAATCTATAATTATTTTAAGGGTAGTTCCAATTACAATTGCTATATTAACTCCGCTAACTATTCCATATATCTCTAATACTAGAACGCTTTAAATAACACGCTTACTTTTAGTTAAGCTCTAATAAATAAGGTTGCCGTAGATTATAAAGTTATTCTCTTTAGTAGATTTATTTGTGATAATAATTTTATATCCTAGCTAGGAGCTAAAATCTTTATTATTTATAAATAATCCATTAACAAATATAAAGAGTTTAGCGGTGGGAAGATTAATAAGCATGTAAAATAGTCCCTAATTAAAATGGTTTATTTGCTAGGAAAAACACTTATTAAGGGCAAAAATGTTATCCTTAGTTAGTTCCTAGTATTAAGCGGCAATAGAGAGATTAAAGGAAGCCTTAGGTTAATAGATAGAAGTAACATAAGCTCTATAAGTGCGTTGCTCTATATATCCTTGCTTTAGAGAATTAATGTTAATAACGTTAATCTTCTTACCTTAACCCTTTTGGCGTAGAGTAATGGAATCCTTATTTAGGGAGAGGATGCATCTATTAAAGAGCAACGGTGTTATTAAATTAAGCTTTTCCTTTGGCTTTGCTATTAGATTTGCCTTTACTAGCTTATCTTCTTTAAGGGCTAAGAATTGGTTGTCTCCTAAGATAATTATATTATTAGTTTACATGCTAATAATTCTAAATAGAGTTCCTGTAGTTGTAATAAGGAAGTAGGGGTTAAATATAGAAGTAGTTATTAAAAGCTTCTCTTTATAGTGCTTACTATAAGTAGCCCACTAATAAGTTCCTGCCTCTGCAATTCTATATAATAGCTTAAGCACAACCATAATTGTATTTTTGGGATATTAGTGGCGAATTTGCTCTAGAAGGTATGCTAATATTAAGCGCTAAAGGTGCGTCTCTAATTAGGTATAGGCCTAAGTAATATCTTATAAATAAACCGCTATTTTATTCTTTATTAAGGAGGGAGCTAGTACAACTATAACTCGCTAACTAGCTTATTAAATTATAGGAGATTACATAAGAATTACCTTCTTGCCATTATTATTGTAACCTTAGATAATAAGCCTTAATTTCTTAAATAGGGCATTAGTAGCTTTGCCTTTAATCTTATTAACCATTCTTAACTTAAAGATATAAACTTTATTAAACTTAGTAGGGTTATACTTCTTAAATTTAAAGACTTCTTTTGTAATAAGACTATTAATCTCCTACTTATTAGATACTTAGAAAGGAGCTCTAGGGGTTATAATACGACCTTCCTTTTAGAGCTATTTTGTAAGCTTAAAGTTAGCCTTCTCCTTGGCTATTATAAAGGCCATTAATAACTTAACTCTATTCTTAATAGCGGTAACAAATTACTCTTTAAAATTAACAAAATATTAGCAATTTTATAATCCTTTTAGGCAACCTCTTCCGCGTTATAGTTGCGGCATATCTACTATAATTATATTAGGATCGTAGCCGCCTTCTAAAGTATATTAATTATAGTTCTCTTTTAGGGCATCTTCTAGGGCATCCTGCAAAGGCTTAAAACTATTATCTTTATAGTAAGGCTTAATAACAGTTAAACGGAATTAAGTGGGTCTGTAAGGCATTTAAATAGTGCAAGTTTAACTATTAATTATAATAAGTTAATATGGGCCTAACCATCCTCCCTTTTTATGCTATATGTATACCTTAAACTAGAGTGGCAGATTAAGTATAGTTAAGGTGTTTAGACTATTTCTTATTCCTAGTACATTGTTGACCTAGTGTATAGCGTAAAGACATTGGACCTCCTTTATTGCCTTATAAATAGCCTTAGCTTATTACGTAATAGAGGGAGATAGTAGAGAATTATTAGTTATTTAAGGGTAGGCGCTAAAGACTAGTAATATAGATATAAGTCTATCTAGGCCAGCGGAATTATTAACAGCTTTAATAGCTATTTATAAGGTAAGTTCTTTACTAGCGTCCTCTAGTTCTAAAGAGATAATCTTATATACGCGGCATAATGGCGCGTAATATTGCTCTACTTTTTTAATACTATTATGTGCCTTAATAGGGACTTCCTTAACCTTAATTGCTATTGCCTTTATTTATTATTAAAACTCTATAGATAAGAAGTTCTTTTTTATATTATGGACAATTTGGTTAGGGGGTCCTTAGTAGATATTAATCTAGTATAATTAAAGGGTATTTTATGCGTTCCTAACTAATATATCCTTTAAGAAACGTGCGGCTTAGAAGAAGGTTAAGAAGTTAATAACTTAGAGTACTGGCTTGCCGTTAAGATATATAACATTAACAATAATATAGAAGTTAAAGTTATAGTTATCTTTAAGGGTGAACTTATATTGGCTAGGGGACTTCTAGTTTATTTGGCAGTAATGGTAGTACTTTATAAGATGCTTAATTGCCCTAACCTTAACTTTATAGCCTGCTTATTAAAGGACCCTAAGTAATTAATAAATAGATGGGTGGCTAAATTAACGGTGTAGTTAACGTAATTCTAACTTAGTTAGGTAGCTTTAAGTAATACTCTTTTTTAGTTAATAAAGGAGTAACTAAGGGTGACCCCACTTACGTATAACGGGCACCTAATTATCTCCCTAAATAAATATATTCTTAAGGTTATTAAGCTTAACGCCTAATTTATTTATATCTCTAATGCAAAATAGAAATAGGGTATTTGTGGGAATGATGTAAAAAGTAATATACCCTAAGGGGGTTTAGACTCTAATTGTGCTAAGAGAGATTACAGTACCCTTGCTAAAACGAATTGTATGTTAACCTGCCGTTAATTAGTTAAGCTAAATAGAGGTATTAAGTTGTTAAAGGGCTTAAACTTAAGGTTCTCCTACTATAGATACTCCTGCGGCTTTAGTATCTGGTATAATACTATAGAAGACATTTACTAAGTATCTATTATTAAAGGAGAACGCGGAGCTCTCCTTTAGCTTATTAAAGATATCCAACTTTGTAATAGAATGGAGTGTAGATTAGTTATTAAGAACAGTAATAGTTTATATGCCATCTACCTTACCATACTTAGTAAAGTATTGGTTAGGTAAGTAGTTCTTAATTTCTATATCTATAAGGAGCTATTTGGCCTTATTAACCTTACCTTTAAGATCTTCTACACCTTTATATTAAACCAGGAAGCTTTAGAAGTAGGCTATAATAACCTTATAATTTCTAACGTTTCTTATACTTTGGTAAAACTTATTATATACCTTCTTTTACTTATTAAGAGAATGCCTAATTAACTAGCAATTTGGTTTCTTATAAACATAGCACTTATTCTGGTAATTACTTTAAAATAAACCTCTATAAGGACCTCCACCTTTACCTTATAGTTATTAATTATACCCTTTACTATATTACCTACCACAGCTACTATATGTTCAATTAGTCTAGTTATGATCATGTTGGTTAGGCGGGTTAATTAAAGTAGGTTAGAGTTGGGTGTTAAATTGCTATACTTTTTAAGAGCATAGAGCGGTGCTAACAGAAGATCTTAATTAAGTATATACGCCTTTATAAGTATTTATAGGATTAAAGAAAGCAAGGTTACATTCTTTAATACCTTAGCATACGCTAATAACTTAATTATATAGGCTAAAATCCTCTTAATATAATTTGGATAAACTATACTAAATCATTTAAAGTTAATTAAAGAGCTTTTGGAGATAATTAAGCCAAGGGACACCTGGGTTTGTAGTAATAATCCTTAGGAAGGTAGTCTCTCTCTATTCTAATATATACTGCTGCTTATTCTCTTCCGTTTTAAAGTGGCATCTTAACTTATATATTATATAGTTAAAATTATATCCTTTTTCTGCTAAACAATTATAATAGAAGGTACTAGCTTGGCCCTTAAGCATAATGGAATAGGCGTTATAGTATTAATTAGACTCTATTCCTACCTTCTGGTAATAGTTATAGAAGATATATAGTTTTAAATTAAGAACATTATATAATTCCCTGCTAAACTTTTTCTCCTAATCTAAATAAAGCTTTATAAGCTCTGTAAGCAATTTTAAAATGCCTCTAATTTAGGATTAAGGAGGAGGTAAGAGTTGTATTGCAGGCTGCAGTGGGGATATAGGTCTAGTTGGTAGAGTCTGAAGGCTATTAGATCGCGAAGCGATGGGGTTTTATACCCGCTCTTGTTGGGGTGTAGTATCTAACGTTAAAGTTATAGGTTAAACTGGAGATAGAGGAGTTAAAGGCGGAGGTAGATTTGTCTTTAGAGGTATATTGCTTAGATTCCATTGTAAGTTAAGCTTCCTTATAGTGCGTAGTTGGTGCTTAATTTCTTGTGGAGTCCATTTATGCTCTTCTTTTACATTAATAACCTGCTCCTAAATGTTGTCTTTAATAGTACCCCCGTCTATAGGTATAAATACTCTATACTCCTATAAAAAGTTATAGAAGTTTTATATAATATCCTTCTTTATAGGAGTCTATATTTCCTTTATCTATTTAATAAAGTCCTCCCTTATATAGTACCATAGCATAGTATTGTTATATTTACTGTCTTTACAGTATGCCATGCAGTGTAATAAGAATCCGTTTAAGTCTTGTTAATTAATATCTTTAAGGTTAATTATATTGGCGTTCTATACCTCTAGGTTAATGTTATCCTTATACTTCTTTAGGTAGGTTAACGCCATAGTAGGTATAGTTGGGTAGTAATTATAATCCTATGGTCTGTGAAGGTATACTAAAGGTATTAAGGTAGTTATTTAATGTGTTTTAGACGTTAACTTAGGACCCTAGGTTTAGTAACACTTTTAACCTAAAGTACTTAACCAAATCTTTGTAAATGTAGTTGTTCTGTATAATAGACGCAACTTAGTATCTTCTAGTACTTAGTAACACTTCTATTACTAGTTTTCCGTAAGTTTAAGATAGTATAGTATTGCCAGGATCCATTCTATATAAGCGTATATGGCACCCCTACATAAGACTGTTTCTTCTATTTAAAAACCTAGCTGCTTTATAGTTGACTGTGTATTTAACCACTGATCAGTATTGGTTACACAGGGTGACTTACCAATAACGACTACTCGAGTAGGTTACAGTGATGTTGGTTAATATGCTTATTATTGGAATAAGGAAGGGTGTCAGATAATCTGTATTCTCTAAAGGCGTGGGTCACGTGCACGGGTCACGTGCACTGTAAAATCTCTTTGTAGCTCGCAGCCCTAGGGCCCCAAGACATAGACATCAATTAACGATCAAGTTAAGATCATCAATCAATCAACCCATTTCATTAATGAACTGCTCTACACGAACTTCGTGACAGTTATAAGCCCAGTCCGCCGACTTAAGAAGCTATTTAGCTATTATTCAATCATTTAAAGAAATTCTACCTCATCGTCAGACTCTAACACCTCATCGTTAAGACGCAGACTCTAATAGAAATCCTACCTCAATCGTCACAGGACGAGATTCCACGAGATTCCACCTTAATTGTCATAAAACAACCCTAATAATAAGGACGATTCTGATGACAAGGACGATCCTAATAATAAAACACCATCTCAATTCCTTACTTGCCTATTAGTTAAATGACTCCACCAACGTTAAGTTTATTAACCACAATTATCCTTAATAAGCCAGAAGACTGGGAGCAATGGCTATAGTAACTCCGAGCCCTTATAGATCAGTAAATTTAGGCCCACATTAACCCAGATGGTGCAGTACCTTAATAAGGTCTACTATAAGAACCAGCCTATCTAGAAGTCACAGATTTTAACAAGAATGCAACCTTATATGCATAGCTCTCAACAAATTAACAGAAAGCGTACAAGAACAGTAGATAGTACTACAACTAGGACATAAAGTATTTCCTTAGATAGGAAGATCATCTTTAATAGATCTATACCCAGATTACATCTATAGTATTAATTCAGAAGAAACTGCTGCTTAACCCTTCCTTAATAGTTAAAGAATGGCTATCTTGCCTAAAGGAGAATACAGAACCTACCTTATTATTTATTAGGAAGAAGGTATAACACTAGTACACAAAAGCTCTTAAGGGGTTTAAGCAGTTATTAAAGCTAAACTAGTGGCTAGATTAATAGGAACACATAATATTACTAGGAGAGAAGTACAAGATCCCTTAAATATTAGATGGAATCTGGCTTCAAGATCTAGTAGAAGTTATTCAACCTTTTAGTAACGCCTACTGTATAAAGTACACTACTAAGTTAAATAACCCTTAGAAGTTAAGATCTTCCAAATACCGTAAAGTAGTAAAGGAGCTGTAAGAAGGACTTAGAATACCCTTAAAGAAAGCTAATGCTACTATAAGAGGGAGTACCTTTAATACAGACTTTGTAGAGCAAGCCATAATAGATTACTTTAATACTACTAAAGATTTACGGAGAGGAAGGACCTTAGCATGTAATAGACGCTTAAAGAGAGCCAGGATACTAGTGGATAAGGAGACATCCTATAAAAAACCAATACCTAAGTGCTTAGCATGCGGAATACAAGGACACTCTCTATAGGACTATTAGTGTTTATTTAAAGACAAAAGACCTGTAGGAGTTATAATAGGAGATGCGCGCATTAATAGGGCACTAAAGAAGGTAGAAAAGAATAAGAATCTCACTAACCAAGTTACAAAGATTAGACTTAAAGAATAGGAAGATAAGGCTTAACAATAACAGGATAAAAGCCAGGAAGTTAAGATTAAGGAAGAAGCTAATATAATATTCCTAAAATTATATCACACTGGCTAAATCCATCTACTAAAGCTATTAACTATTCTTGACTTAGGAACTACTCTCCATATCTTTAATAACCTTTCTTGTTTTTACAATTTTAGGAAAGCTCTAAGATATAAATATATCACCGCCAGCAGCTTAGAAGTGCCTATACTAGGCTACGGCAATATTAATATCTAAGTCACAAAACCAGACAAGAGCAAGAGAACCCTACGTCTTAAGGACGTTGCCTTTTATACGGACTTTAATATAAATCTAGTGTTGTTCTGTCTGCTTTAAAAACAAGGGTTCTACTAGGATAACAAAGGAGATAACAATCTGCTAGTTTAGAAGGATAATACAATCCTATATTAAATAGAAGAATGTTATAGACAATAGACTATTAAATACGTCCAACTAGGAAGTCTATTAGCATTTAATATAAGCTAACTACTATGTTAACGGAAGCGCAGAGCATTGTTAAGAGACACTTATCCAGATTTAAAAGGTAATGCATATCTATGGCATCTACGTCTAGGTTATCTAGGACCTATAAGCCTTTATTATCTAGGTCTTAATACCTTAGGAGTTAAGCTTTAGGGCCCAAAGATAATAGAATGTTAATATTACAGTCTCGCTAAAATTAAGCATTAGGTCTTAAGAAGGGTTTTAAAACAGAATATTAATAAACCTTATCTTAACCTCTATATTAACTGGACTAACCTTAAGGAAGCGCATACTAGATTTATATAAGTTATATTTATCCATAACACCTTCTTAGGAAGAACCTTCCTATATTTTATAATAATATATAGTAAGAAGAAGGAGACACTATAAGTGCTTAAAGATTTCACCTAATAGATTCGTTTGAGGCATAACCTTAAGGTCAACACTATTAGGTTAGACAATAAGCTAGGGAGAAGGAGAACCCTTAGATAGCTACAGACTTAAGGGATTATATTTAAGCCTTTAGCGCTACATACCTAAGCTTAGAATGGTACCACCAAACGCTTAAGGGGTGTAATCATTAAGAGAGCATAAGTAATAAGAATTGCTGCTAATCTACTATACAACCTATAGAACGAGATAGTTAACTATGTAGTGTATCTTCAAGATCAAACGCCACAAGAAAGCAATGGATGGAAATTGCTATATAAGAGGTTCCATACCTTCCTAGCCAATAGGAGATTAAAAAAACCACAACTAGCGCACCTAAAAGCCTACGGCTGTAGGGCATACGCAATAACATTAGACGCCCAGCTAAAGAAGAAAAGGCTAAGCAAGCTAGATCCGCAAGCCTATATTAGCTACCTTATTAGCTATAACTCTACCAATATCTATAGGATCTAGATCCTATACAAGGGTATCGTTATCTCTACTAGGGACGTTATCTTTAACAAAAAGATGTTCTTTAACGGCAAGCAAATGGACATCTTAAAGGACCTACACGCCGAATTAGATACGCTAATTAAAAAGATTTAACTCCCTAATATCCTAACTAAGAATGAGGTTCTTCTAGAAGATAATAAAAAAGTATTTAAACTATTAATTTAAGAGGAAGACGACAATGTTAATAAGCCAGTTTAAGCCTTTAATAAGTTAGCAAATCTTAAGCTTGTAAGAGCTCTTAAAGATACATACTATACACCACCTCCAACAGAAGAAGACAAAGAATCTCTATATACTTTTTACGTTAAGTATCCTATAGAGTCAGATATACAAGATTAAGACGTCGCTTATCAAGTAGGAGATACATTTAACACTTAGGGGGTGTTCAACAACTCGGTTAAAGACTTATTTAAGGAAGCCGGCAATTGTAGGTTTAAAGACTTTGTTACCAAAAGGATTACATTAGCCTATCACGGCGCCTTCTTAGCAGGAAGGAAGTTTAACCTTAATAGTTAACTTAACAACAGCAAGCTAAAATTAGGCAGAATACACAATGTTAGATTATATAGAAAGAACTTACCTCCGCCACCTTAGTTAATTAAGGACCTTAATACGCACCCTCTTTAAAATCAGTTCCAAGAGGCTTAACAAGCCCATCTCTAATCTCATTATTAAATAAGGTTGTTTTAAGAAATAGATAAGAAGCATGTAAAGGGACAGTAGGTCCTCAGCTTAATATAGGTGTTCGTCTACAAGACAGATAAGTATGGATTTCTCCAGAAATGCAAGGCACGCTTAGTAGTATACGGAAATTAATAGGCCCCAGGAGACCTACCTATAAGAGCTACTACATTAGCTAGTACAACCTTTTAAACCCTTATAGCGATCACCGTAAAATTTAACCTAGAGACAACACAAATAGATGCAGTTAATGCGTTTATCCATTACGATCTTAACAAGGTCGTCTATATAAAGCTACTACTAGGGTTCAATAAAGGAAAGACAGACAAAGTACTATACTTAAGAAAAGCCCTATACAGACTATAACGATCACCACTGTTATAGCAGAAGAATCTCATAAGCTTATTAAACAAATTGGGTTTTAAAGAAGTACCACAGGAGCCATATATTATGCTAAAAGGTGGAATAGTCGTCTTCTTTTACATTAACAATATTATCTTCTGCTACTAAAAGATAGACAAGAAAAAAGCTTAAGAAGTAATCAAGGAGCTAAGCAAGGAATACCAGATAAGTACCCTTAGCAAGCTAAAATGGTTCCTAGGAATCTATATACTACGCAATTATAGCCAAAAGCTCCTATGGCTATCCTAGGAAGCCTATATTAAGAAAATAGCTAACTAGTATAAGATAGATCTTAGAGGGCGTCTTCTAGACACTCCTATAGCAGAATCGGAACTCCTCCCTACTAATTACCGTATAATCCATCTAATATGTCTGTCCCCTAATATAGACCCATTAGTCCGTTCTATATCCCTACTAGCTTCTACAATACTATATTAGAGAAAATTAGGTTCAGTACTCTATGCAGCCACTATAACGCGTCTAGATATTGCTTTTACAGTATTAAAGCTAGTAAGGTTTAATTAGGACCTAAGCTAAGAGCATTATTAAGCGGCAGACGGAGTTATCTAATACCTATATAGCACGAGAAGCAGAGCAATCTGCTATGGAGGAGATAAGGAAGGAACAAATGGTAGAGGGAGAGACAAAAGAATACGCGATAAAGGACGAGACAACGGAGACGGTAGAGGTAAAGCGTAATTATTTATCTGTGCTAGTAATACATCATTTACAAACAACTCCGTTAACAGAAAGAGCTTATAAGGATACATTATAAAGCTATTCAGGGGGCTAATTGCCTAGAGAGCAAACAAGTAGGGTATAGTTATGACATTAAGCACAGAAGCTAAGTTATTAGCCCTATTACAGACAGTAAAGAAAGCTATCTTTATTAGCAGGCTATTTAAAGCAATAACATTACGCCTAAATAAGCCCTTAATTATTAAATATAATAACACATAGATGCTCTAACTAATTATAGAAGATATAGCAAAGCTAATTACAAAGCTCCAACACATTAATATCCATTAACACTAGCTATGTTAGGAATATGCAATAAGACAAGTACAATTTCAATAGATAGTAATAAAGGAGATAATTACTAATAGACTTATAAAGGCCCTACCCAAGCAGAGGTTTTAAAGCTTTGTTAATATAATTAGGATAGTAGATATTAAGGAGTAGCTAGATAAGGAGAAGTAACTAAAGGACCTAAGGGACGGTATCAGAGCAAGACGGAAGGATTTAGGTGAGATTACGGTTCAATTAACTTATTAACGGACACAAGAAGGTGGCTAGCTTTGACCTTAAAGAGCTTAAAGCTAAGGGGGTGTGTTAGATAATCTGTATTCTCTAAAGGCGTGGGTCACGTGCACGGGTCACGTGCACTGTAAAATCTCTTTGTAGCTCGCAGCCCTAGGGCCCCAAGACATAGACATCAATCAACGATCAAGTTAAGATCATCAATCAATCAACCTATTTCATCAATGAACTGCTCTACACGAACTTCGTGACAAAGGGCGAGGAGCTTAAGACTCCTCGCCACGCTAGTGCCGCGGCGACACGTGACGACCGCTTGCCTCATTCCCGACAGCTACAGCTATATTATAGGCTCCTTTTTAATAAACCGTAAAGGTTCCTTTAGGCTCTTAAGAGCTCTGCTAGTTGCCATCCTTTAGCTGTTTGTTAACTTAATTATCCTTTTTAATTTGCTTAATATAAGCCTTAATTTCTGGCGTTGCATTAGCTATCTTCTTATCCACCTTCTTCTGAATTTTATTACTTGGTTTAAACTATAATGGGTAAGGAATTAACTCTATAATATACCAGTATTTGTTAAAGTAGTAACGCTTTCTGTATAAGCACTCTGGTGGCGGTTACCTTTTCTTCTTTTACTTATCTGCTAATAATTTAGGCTTTAATTTAGGCTTTAAATTTAGTAACTTGCTTAACTTGTCCTTAAAGGTAGCTGCGAAGGATCCTTATAGGGTTTTGCCCTTTTAGGCGAGCTCCGTACAATAGTAATTTTGGTAGATTTTAACTAGTTTAAAGAAGCTAGGAAGCTTCTCCTTCTTCCACTCTATTCTTTTAAGCTAGTTCTTCCAAAATTTAGACTAGCTTGGTGTAATTAAATTAACTGCGTACACGAAGTCTCTTACTAATTAGTTACCATTTACCTTAGGCAGATCTAGCTCCTTGCACTTAGTGTATACCTTCTCCTACTCCTCTAACTAGACCTTAAAGTTCTAGTTCCAAGGCGCTTTCTTAAGCTTTGCATACTGGGTGGCTACTTAAAGCTTTCTAGCGTTGTTAGTTAGAGTAATTCTCTGCTTCAGTAACACTAAGATATTATAGGTGGTGACGCATTTAAACGTGTAGATAAGGTAGGTATGTGAGATTAAGCTTTAAATATAGCTGCGCAATATATTAAGAGCTAATAGCTGTTTCCTGTAGAGCTTTATATTGTCCCTATGGTCGGCTTTAAGCGTACTAAGCTCCTCCTTCTCCTCCTTATCTAGCTCTGCGAGCTTCGTCTTCCCCTAGCTATTGGCATCCTTAGGTAAGGCTTAAACAGGTTCTATAAGCTTTGGCAGTTTAGTCTTGGGTATTAATGGGTCAACATACTCCCAGAGACGATTGTTATTTACTTTTAACTTAATAACCTTAATCCATTCGTCCCAATTGTTTAGGCTTGTAAGGATAACGGATAATACAATAATGGGTCTGGTTTCTTGTTGAGAGTTTATTATTATAGTTGTCTATAATTAAGATAATAATTAATTGGAATAAAGGCTTTGGAATTAAAGATGATGTAGTAGTTAGCTTGGGCTTATAACTGTTAAACGGACAATTAGGTATAAGAACTCTGTCTATTAAAGAGGGCTCTAGAGCCTCTATATATACTACTCTTTTCGAAAGTGCTGCGAAAATCAAATTAAGCGAGCCTCGCCCACACAGCATCGAATTTGGGTGATCTTACCATACAAATCGAATGCCTACCACGCATACCACGCTTAAAACGCTTATATCTGCCTTCTATGTCTAAGAGACTTCCTAAATGGCAGCTCCATTAAATTCTGATAGCTTTTCTATTTGATTGGACGGTTAAATATATCGTGGCAGCTACAAAGTTACACCTCTCGACTATATACCGTATCTAGCTTAATTTGGACCTTTATGGGGAGCCATACCCCCCCCCTAATCTTAAGATCGGGCGACCAAGTAATATACCAAAGGAATATAAGCGAGTTCGTGATATATAACATTATGGTGTTAGTTATACTAACCGTGTACACAGGCGCTTCTTGCCTACCTGGAAAATCGCCCCACTGCCTACCTTAATGAGATGGCCTGGTTCCTATGGGACGATTGCAATATTGTAGTGTCAATATCGTTAATATGGCGGGCTCTTAAACGTAATAAGTGGAGTAGGAAGGTTATACAGTAAAGAGCACAGGAGCGCTCAGAAGATCTTTGTGCTGCCTAGAAGGGACGCCAATGTACATAGGACGTTGATCGCCTTATATTTATTAACGAGTCTGGCGCCAACGAGAGGACTAGTTATAGGAAATTTGGTTAGAGTCCTATAGGCCTTCCTGTAATTAATACAGTATCAATTAAGCGCTTAGAGCGTTGGAGTATCCTTCCTGCATATACAATCAACGGCTTCCTCCCTGGAACTCTTATATGGCAAGGCTTAATTACTTCCGAAATATTTAATACCTGGATTGAGTCTTCTGTTCTACCTCATTATATACCCGGCTATACAATCTTAGTATTAGATAACGCCTCAATACATAAGAGTTAGGTAAGAAAGTAATTGTATATATATTATAACTATATAATCTAACCAGAAGATGTAGGAGTTTATAGAGCTCTG
>Ga0307507_10004660_pt1 | contig 23842 bp, 24 predicted proteins | sample 7_EM_MG_FD_207223 | JGI IMG/M metagenome (GOLD analysis project Ga0307507, IMG submission 207223) | Populus trichocarpa ectomycorrhiza microbial communities from riparian zone in the Pacific Northwest, United States - 7_EM | ecosystem: Host-associated > Plants > Roots > Unclassified | place...
GAAAAAACCAACATAAAATAACTAATATACCCCTGAAGTCAAGCCTAATAATTTTTGTGCTTCAAAGGTAATAGAGTAGTCCCACTATACATAGCAAAAGGAATTGTCGGAAAAACCCCCTAGCCAAAGTTACTTTTCTTGGCTTTTAAGGGTAACTAAGCAATTTCACTGATTAAAAAATTATAAAAAGACCGAGATACCCCAAACAATATTAGAACGACAAATGACTCTCGTGAAAATACTCATCTACACTCCTTGTTTTTTCGATGAATGGCAAAATGATAATTTAACTAGTATAATCCACAATGTTTTTACCATATGAAATAGGTTTTGTTCTTACTTTTAGTAAAAATATAATTGTTCACATAAAAAATATTTATTTAAAATATAAAAATAAATAATTAAGTGATTGCTAGCTAAAAAAGTTTTGTACTCAATGCATTTATAATATTATCTTACTGCTTTATAACCTCTCACACCTTTCAAATAAAAACAGCTAGTATACGATGATAATATATGAAATAAATATCGGGTGAAATATAGAGGCGGGGCACCGTTTTTTTTTATAAAAAAGACTTGAACCTTGTCATTTATTATAAAAGAATTCTAACACCAAGGTTTAATTTCAAGAAAATAAATTAGACGGGGGTGACGGAAAAAGATTTTCAATAGCAGAGATGACGGTGGAGGATGACATCAGAAGCCATGAGAGGTGGTTCAGCAGCAAAATTATACCCTCACATCCATGATATTTAAGGTTAATTTCAACACTTTTCAACGCCTTATATCCATTGTAACATAGAAAATCTGCTTCTCTAATGTAATGATCATAGGATTCGTAATATGGCAAGGAAGGCGCTTAACGTTTACCAAAAATGATTGAGAGCGTTGCTTGAGTAAACAAAAAGTTGACATTAGAGACGAAGTTGCGAGGTTGTCTATTTTGGTCGGACGAGGCATCATGTCTTTTGTTGAAAACATATCGGAGTAGGAAAACTTCACTCTATCTTGAGATTTCAAGGTGTTTTTTTTTTTTTTGGTTTTACATGTTTTTAAAGTGTTTTTTTATATGAAAAATTATCAAATTAATATTTTCTAGATAATTTTTGATATATTGATGTATATAATAAATAAAAAACATATGAAAAATGTATTTTTTAATGCCTTTTCGTTTGAGAAATACTTTTGTAAAAGTATCTCCACTACATTATCAAATATACAATATACTAATTAAATACATAGTTATCAAATCCAATACGGGGTTTGAACCAATCTAACACTCGGGTTATAAGTTTATCAAGTCGACCCAAAACAACATCCATTCATTTTTGTTTAAAAAATAAAATTTGGATAAAAATTAAAAAAAAAATTTCTAGTTGAGTCGATTAATTTATAAATTGACCTTTAGGTCACTTAAATTTAACTTGATCAAAATTCATTTTGATTTAAAAAAAAAACTTGATTTGATTTAAGTTTCGAGTTATTAGATCAACTTACTATGCTATATAAATTTAATAACTATAATTAATTGTCGTGGAACGTGTTTCCTATCATATTTGTAGTTTCAGCCAAAACACTCTTAGAAAAAAATCGTTTTACGAAGTCAAAGAAAAACAGCTCTATCATTGTTGTTTCGTGTTTTTTTTTTCTCCTAAAAAATAGATGAACTACCGAATTTATTTTTCTCAAATTTATTTTCTAAATAATCTCATTCAAACGCATGAGTTTTTTAAGGAAGTAAATTCGGAAAATTTACTAGAATTTATTGGTATTTTGGCAAATGTAGAACCTAGTTTTGCACATGCTTCTCCTTTCCATGTCCGCCTCTCCCTTTTTCTGTGTTTCAGTTTTAGCACCTAAAATAGCACCACATGCAGAAATGGGATTAGCTCTTGTACTCATCACGAATCACATCAATCAGGAAGAACAACGACATCCTAGAGATTTTGATAATGATTTTATAACATGTAAAGAATATGGTTGAAATTGTGATATAAATTGTTTTTTAAAATATTTTTTTATTTAAAAATATTAAAATAATAATTTTTTATTTTTTAAAATTTATTTTTAATATTAACACCTTAAAACAATTTAAAAATATAAAAAAATAAAATAATATTATTTTAAATTAATTCAATCAACCCAAATTAATTTTTCTAACTCATAACTTAAGTCTTTTACCATTAAATACTCGTTTGAATTGAGGTTAAGCATATTTTTTTAAAGAAAAATTTGAATTATTTTAATATTTTAAATTTTTTTTAATATTCTAATTTTAAAAATATATTATTTTAATAAAAAATATTTTAAAAAATAGCTCCAATCATATTCCATATTCAATATTGTTTGACAGCATTGATTCTAGCAACGGTGAAACAAATGCCCCACTGGGTACATCATTTCATTCCTGCTATTTTTTTTTTAGTTTAATATGAGTGTCCGGGTTAGCTTGCGTGTACCTCGACTAATCCCATGGGTCCTGAAGTTAACAACCATGTAAGCCTCCAGTGGCTATTATATGAGCAACCATATGACTCGAACCTAAAACCACAGAGAAAACAAACCTTTTGGTCCTAAATTTTTACCACTATACCACTATCTAGATAGTTTTTCATTCCTGATACTTGAAATGGGGGTATCAACCTTCAAGGACACCTTAATGTACACGCATGTACAATAGCTTAGCTGGCTGGCTATTGCCATGGCAGCACTGATTGGTCAATGGCTTCTCTTTAGTGGTACTATTTCCTTTTCAATTACCAAGATAGTTATTTTCTTTAAATAAACTTTAATATTAATCTTTACCCCAAATTAATAGAATATTGGCAAAAATGAATTCGGAATCAATGCTTTCCGTTTTGATTTGCTAGTTGCCTAATCCCTAAACCTAATTTCCCTCCTAATTCCTCTCACACTCTCAAGACACCATTCAATATTTTCACGTGTAGAGATTAAATTCTTTTCCTAAAATTAATCTCAAACAACTTGCAATAATGTTCTTCAATTAGCAACTCGTGCTTGCAATTCGAATGAGGCCACATATACCTTCACCAAACCCACTATCTCATACATCATAGATCTCTCTAGCATTTAACTTGAATTTAATAAGAAATATCTCGGCATAATTGATCCTAAAATTCTTTTTTTAAAAAAACATAAAAAATCAATCTTTTTATACTGTTTTAAGATAAAAAACAACAATAATAAAAATAACAGGACAGGAAGCGCTATCTCTCAGCGCTTCTATTTTGAGAGTATGTTTAAAAATATAGTTACAGTTGTTTTTTAAAGTATTTTTCATGTCAAAATATATCAAAATAATATTTTTTATTTTTAAAAAATTATTTTTAAAATCACCGCATCAAAACAATTAAAAATATATAAAAAAATTAATTTTTAACAAAAAAAATTAAATTTTTTGGAAACGCGGGTTGGCCCGCGTTTTCAAACGGGCTCTAAAAGCATACAAAATTTCGGAGATAAAATTATTTTATATCCATATTTTTATTTTTATATTTTCAATAAAAAAATCCATGTATCTTTATATATATATATATATATATATATAAAATCAATTCTATCTAACTCTTATATACATACATTAAAAAAAGAAGGTAAAATTCATCCACAAACTGAAAATAAAAAACCACATCAGCGATAGAACTATAAAACAATTCTAAACTCCATACTTATTTTATATCAGTCATAATTCAAACAAAATAACTAAATTAGTTAGCTTATATTAAAAAACATAAATAATTAAAATAAAATTAACAATTTAAAATACACCAATACACACCCTCACTTGCCAGACAAAAATCCTATTTCTCTCTACACCCTCTTTTCTCCGTTTTTCACTTCATTTCTGCCCCCCTCTCCTCTCTCGTTGCGCCTCCACACTGCTCTATGCGCGCCCCCCTCCTCCTCCACCACCGCAACCACCGCAGTGACAACCACGACCATCCTCCACCACCACACCACCGAGCTGGATTCTCTCTCTTCTCTCCTACGCATCTCCATGCGCCGCTGGTTCAGCGGTTTCGTTGATTAACCCCCTCCCCTCCCTCTGTAAATACACACCACCGCCGCAAAAACTCCCACTCTCTCTCCTGATTCCAAAAACGATATCGTTTCATCACTTCCGAAAGCTAGGGTTTCGAAAACAAATCTCCATTTCCTAAAAAAATCTGTACATGCTATTCTTGTTTTTTAGGGATTTGGATGGCATTGGGAGATTTAACGGCGTCAAGACTCTCCTCACAATCATCAGTTGCTTTGATTTCCAACCATTACGATGATTTTCCGTCAAGTCACGGAGACGACGCTCTTGATTCAGCAAGAAGAGATAATAACAGTGATTCTAATCATAATAGCAGCAGCAGCAGCATCAATAATAATAGAGATAGAGATTCTGATATTGCTAGCACTAGTAATTACGGCGGGGGCAATGCGACGACAGGAAGTACAGCCGCGACGACGACTAGTATGGCGTATTTGCCTCAGAGTGCTGTTTTGAGTGAGCTTAGACATGAGGCATTTGAAGCTTCAGTGCCTACTGGTCCGTCTGATAGTGGACCTGTTTCAAAATGGCGGCCAAAGGACAGAGTAAGATGCCGTGTTGTTGAAATTTAGTGTTTGATTGAATGTGGATGAGTTGTTGGTTTTTTAGGGTTTTTTTGGTTAGGTCGTTTTTTGGGTGGATTTATGATTTTGAAGCGAATTTGGTCGTTTAGGTTTGTTTGTGTAGTTATTAATTGAAAAGGCCTTTTTGAGAAAATAGTTGTGTGATACAGAATGGAACTGTTGAGGGGAGATGGGATTTTTGTTTGGGTTGTGCAGACCTGTAAATGATTGTTGTGTGATCACCGGAAAATGTGTTCCTTTTGGGGTTTTGAAGGGGTTTTGATTCAATGTAAATATAAATTGTGGCACTTGATGATTTTGGTTCTTGTTTCATAGAGGATTGTCTTCAGGACCTGGGAATTTTAACATGGCATCCCTAGAAATGAAGTGTAGTTTATAGAGAAGTACTGATTAGGATTTTGCTGTATTGGTAAAAAGTTTATGCCATCAAATGCGTGACTTTGTATTAGCTTAACAATCAAGTAAGGGGAATTTGGGTGTAGAAATGTTGAAGTGGACGAAAGTAGCGGAAATAAAGATCATGCGACCTCTGACGAGTATGGAGCATTGTGAGATTTTGAAACAAAGTCAGCTGAGGAAATTTAAGGGTCGCTGTCTTCATGATTTAGCTCTCCATTACATTTTACTTTGGATGAAAAAGTCTTCATTTAACTTTCAAATGGCTAATGAGATTTCAATACTGCAATGAGGTTTGTCATATTGCCCATGCAACCATCTGTTGTGCATGCCATGCATAACTGAATGTCTGCTGGTAAATTAACATGCTTGGCATTAGTGCTTTTGAGCTAAAAAAGTACTAATTGATTTCTTTTGTGGCACTGTTTATTGTCTTGGGAAAAAAAATGAAAATTTTCTAGAAGGCAACAGTCCAAGCTTAACATTGTGCTAAGATTGGATGATAGGGTACAATGATTGTCCTAATTTTGGCAAATGCTTTAAGATTTTCACAGGGCTGGCCACCTTTTTTCTTTGGGATTGCCATAAATTTTGGCAAATGCCATGAAATCTTGTGAATGACACATGTGTGCTTATTAAGAATAGGGTACTGTTTCTATCGCTTGGAAGGATTAGAAGAAAATGATTTTGCAAAAACAATAAATCATGTCCTCTGAAAATAGCTTCTTGTAAGAAAATATTGAATGGGTTAGTAAGTAGGGAATTTTTTTTATGCATTTAGTTGTTACACATTGGGGATGTTGTTGCCTCAGATTATGCTGTTCACAAAAGTTCTGTTCTTTGTATTGAATATTTTTCTTTTATTGAGAAGGGCTTTGATGGTAATATATAATTAATCACATCTTTTCTACTTAGTCATTTTTTTTATCATCTCCATGTTGTGCTACTGTGATAAATTTTTGTTCTATATGCTTAGGAGTTATATGCTTACATGTGTTTGTCTTTTGATTTAGCTCTCAACTTTTTTTGCAGATGAAGACTGGTTATGTAGCTCTAGTTTTATGTTTAAACATCAGTGTTGATCCTCCGGATGTAATAAAGATATCCCCCTGTGCCAGAATGGAATGCTGGATAGGTGCAGTGTTAGCTGCTGATTCTCTCTTATTAGTTTTAAATTTTTGCCTTCTCTCTACTCATATTCTGTGCTGCTTTCACTTTAGCTTTTGTTTTGATGTTTGAATCATGCGGTTTTTAAACTTGTTTTAGGAAACTGCTGTGTGGTGCTCAACTCTGTCACTATTGTTTGATTATTTATGTTACCATTGGACTCATTACTCATATGATTGTAATGTTTTGATTGTATGAAAGGAAGCAAAGTTCTAGAATCTGGGAGCTTTCTGAATTTTGCAACACATACTTTACATCCAGTTTACTTACCTATCATCTTATCATTTTGGCAATCAAGTGAAGCATTATTAAGAGTGCTAAGAACAATTTTTTTTTTTTATATATGAATTTAAATCCTCCTTTTTTAGTTTACAATCTCCTTCTTTTTTGACAGATCCATTTTCAATGGCACCTCAAAAAGCTCTTGAAACAATTGGAAAAAGCTTGAGCATTCAGTATGAAAGGTGGCAACCTAAGGTGAGGAAATTCTTGACAAGTACCTTTTACTTTGAATTATCTCTATAGTTTCATTTGTATTTACGTTGTTTCTCAATGACCAGGCTCGCTACAAGATTCAACTTGATCCCACAGTTGATGAAGTGAAGAAACTATGTAATACATGCCGAAAACATGCCAAGTCCGAGAGAGTTCTGTTTCATTACAATGGGCACGGTGTTCCAAAGCCAACTGCTAATGGTGAAATCTGGCTTTTCAATAAGGTATTTCTTTTTACTCCTTTAGCTGACGAGTTTCTGCATTTCACTGCTTCAATCCTCTTTCTAAACAGTTTTATATGTAACATGCTAAAACTCTTTCACCTTTGGACTGGTTCAGAGCTATACACAATATATTCCCTTGCCAATCAGTGATCTTGATTCCTGGCTAAGAACACCATCAATCTATGTTTTTGACTGCTCTGCTGCTGGGATGATAGTCAATGCATTTCTAGAGGTATTCGGCAATTGTGCTCATATAAAATTTCTTACTGTGTATCCATTCACTGCTGTTCATAAAATTTGATTCCACAATTTTAGTGGTCTGATTACTATTATTGCTGTTTCTTTTCTTTAAATAGCTTCATGACTGGAGTGCTTCTGGCTCTGCTGGGTCTGTGAGCAATTGCATTCTGCTCGCAGCCTGTGAAGCACATGAGACTTTGCCACAAAGTGATGAATTTCCAGCTGATGTGTTCACTTCATGCCTCACCACTCCTATCAAGATGGCATTGAAATGGTCAGGCTGGTGCCTTTGTTTGGTTTAGTTTTGATTGTTATAATTCATCATTTCTTTTCCTTTCATATAGCAGCTTCCCGGCTTTTGGAAAAGGATTTCCATGTTGCTCTGTGCATAATTACATTTTGTTATTGCCTGTGATTGCCCTGTATTATTTTGTTGTTTGTTGGCTTTGTAAGGAATATCTAAGTGCGCACTATATCAAGTTGTCTTGATATTTGCAGTTTTCATGTGGTTCATACCTGAATTTGTGGTCATTGATGATTTTTGTTTTATGTACTTGTTAATCATTTGGTTATTTTGATCCCTGCACCGCAGGTTTTACAGACGTTCACTTCTTTGTGACTCTCTTGACTACTCATTAATTGATAAAATTCCTGGCCGGCAAAATGATCGTAAAACACTTCTGGGAGAATTGAACTGGATCTTTACTGCAGTGACAGACACTATTGCTTGGAATGTTCTTCCCCGTGGTAGCTGCTTCTGAGTAAATAATGCCTTTTCGATTTGTCATCTGTGCACTTTGGTACATAGCTGACGCTTAAATTTACCCTGCAGATCTTTTTCAGAAGTTGTTCAGACAAGATTTGTTAGTTGCCAGTCTGTTCAGAAATTTCTTACTTGCTGAAAGAATTATGCGTTCGGCAAATTGTTCGCCGATTTCTCACCCAATGTTGCCACCAACCCATCAGCATCATATGTGGTACTGGAGGAGATGCTCATTTTGTTAATTCTGCGGTGTGTTTGTTTATCCATTTATCACTATTTCACTAAGGTTCAATGCAGGGATGCATGGGATATGGCTGCTGAAATTTGCCTCTCACAGCTTCCATCTATGGTCGAGGACCCTAATTCAGAATTCCAGGTGTGTTTCATTGGTTTTCTTGGTACTATGTTACACTGAAATGTAATGAAATTGCCTTCGGCATAATTATCATATGCTTTTGGAAGACTACTATCTTTTTTATTTTACTTGTTAATGTTATTACCTGTTGTCCATCCAAGGCATAAAGATTTACCGTGTCTAAGCAACATGTTCTTTTTTTCAGCCGAGTCCTTTTTTTACTGAACAACTGACAGCTTTTGAGGTGTGGTTGGACCATGGCTCTGAACATAAGAAGCCACCTGAGCAGTTACCTATTGTTCTTCAGGTGTGTGACACTTAGCCCATGTTAGTTTCAAGAAAATCATAAGTAGCTTTCCCTTAAGTTTGTAATTATGAAAAATAAACTTGTAAAATGCTTTTATATTAGGTTTGATTTTATCCATATTTGTGCCCGTCTTAGCTAAAGTCTATTTCTTTTATTCTGTTTTTTAGTCATTAACATTTTATATGATGACATCTCTTACTTATTTATCTACAGGTTCTGCTTAGTCAAAGCCATCGGTTCCGGGCACTGGTCCTTCTGGGGAGATTCCTTGATATGGGACTTTGGGCAGTAGATCTGGTACTTGCTGTTGAATTCTTTGGTTCTAGTGATTTTTCTTTTTTGAACAAGGGCGCATCGGTTGGAATTTTATTATTACGAAGTTATTGAACGGGTTTGGTTTTTCTAGGCTTTATCTGTTGGAATATTTCCATATGTTTTGAAGCTGTTGCAAACAACAACACCAGAACTAAGGCAAATTCTTGTATTCATATGGACAAAAATTCTAGCACTTGATAAGGTAAATTTTTAACTTCAGCTTTTTGACAAATTCGTTGCATGTATGGTGGCATATGAGACAACATTTTGAATGTTCTTGGTCTCTTGTGGAGTTATTGGAGTATAATATTCTTTACTTGCATTATATATATTGTAAAACTGGTTGGCATAAGTTGAAAGGCGGCAAATGATCATTTCTAGTGATGCACATAATTATCAAAAGGTATACTAGCTACCAAGAAACTTTAAAATACATAGAGAGTTTTTGCCTTTGGGGCATTATTACTAAATCAATATTGTCAATTGATACAAGATGTAATAATATTGATGTCCCTAAAATACATCTTGCATTGCTAAAATGATGTTTTCCCAACCCATAAAGAGTACAAAAGTGATATTATTGCTCAAAGAATTGCTTAGGCTGGCAATTTTACCGCTATAAGAAATTATATTTCATGAGCCTGTCTTGAAATCTTCTTGTGGCTATTATTCTTTTTTCAAAAACTTTACCTTGTAAATTTAACCCCTGTCAGAATTACTTACCTTCTACTCTAATCATTTCTATAAAAGTACTTATGAAGTTCCATTTTGTGGTTCTCAGTCATGCCAGGTTGACCTTGTCAAGGATGGGGGACATACATATTTTATTAGGTTTCTCGATAGCTTGGAAGCATATCCAGAACAGCGGGCAATGGCTGCATTTGTTTTGGCTGTTATTGTTGATGGGCACAGACGGGGCCAGGAAGCCTGTATTGAAGCTGGTTTAATTCATGTGTGCTTGAGGCACTTACGAGGATCAGTGCCAATTGATGCACAAACTGAACCTTTGTTTCTTCAGTGGCTTTGCCTCTGCCTGGGAAAGCTGTGGGAAGATTTCACAGAGGCTCAGATGCTAGGTTTGCAGGCTGATGCCCCTGCCATATATGCTCCTCTACTGTTGGTGCCCCAACCAGAGGTTTACCTCTTAATTAGTTTGTTTTCCTTCGCAGTTCTTATTGAGTTTGCTTATTTATTAAGCCTCTTAATACAGAAGCCATTCATTTCAGGTTAGGGCTTCTGCTGCATTTGCACTGGCCACCTTGCTTGATGTTGGCGGTGATGTCTGCAGAGATGGTGTTCATGGAGATGATGAGTGTGATGATGATGAAAAAGTTAGAGCTGAAGTTAGTATTATTAGAAGTCTATTAAGCGTTGTGTCAGATGGAAGTCCACTGGTTAGGGCAGAGGTTGCTGTAGGTATGTGATAACTATCAATTCGTATTTCTATACTTGATGGATCATTTTTCTTTCTTTTTATGAATATGCTTTCAATTACAATTATCATGCATGATTCAGTAGGGAGCAGGTTAACAATATCAACTATTGCTGGTGACATGGTTAACATTTCAGTTGCCAAATGAATACCTGAAAAGGCGACCTACTCTTCTCATTTTTCTGCCTCCTAATCTAGGTTTTTATCTGCTTCATGGGAAAATGTTTTTCTCTTGGCGGCCGAAGTAAAATCTTGAGGGCTTATATATATATATATATATATATATATATATATATATATATTACATTATCCAAAGCCAGTGAAGTGTACTCACAAGCCTGGACGATCCTGGGCTTGCATCCTCTTGCTTTGCTCACAGATCTACTTAATGCTTATATATTCATGACTGTTAACGTTTCAGTGCCTCCTGTATTGTTTCAATCTATTATGTAGCCAAGTTCATATGAAAAAATTAATCAAGTTGAAAGCAATCTTTGTCATGTCAATGTTGTATGTTTCTGTACTTGAAAACACAGTGACATTTTTGCACTTGCTACTTTACAGTAAAACCTATCATGACTTTTCTCTCTCGAAAAGCAATGTTGAGTGGCACCTTTTTGCCTTGTCATGTCCACTTTATCTCTTTACCTACACTGGGGCATGTGTAGGGGTATCGATGTATGGGGCAGTCAATTCTTTTTTGTGTTCTGTTTCATGTTTGTTTAGTGACTTATTGGGATTACAATAGTGAATCTTGAGTGAATTCAGTTTCTTTTTTTTTGTTCTGTTTCATGTTTGTTTAGTGACTTCTTGGGATTACAATATTGAATCTTGAGTGAATTCAGTTGTCTTTGTTCAGCTCTGGCACGCTTTGCATTTGGCCACAAACAGCACCTCAAGTCAATTGCTGCCTCATATTGGAAACCTCAGTCTAATTCTCTGCTCAATTCATTACCTTCTTTGGTCCATATAAAAGCTACAGGTAGCGGATACATCAACCCAAATCAGCATGTGCCACATGCAAGTATTGTTTCATCTCAAATTGGCCCTTTGACAAGAGTTGGTAGTGACAACCCATCTGTGGTTCGAGATGGAAGGGTATCCACTAGTAGTCCTCTTACTACAGCTGGAATCATGCATGGATCACCTTTATCTGATGATTCATCTCAGCATTCCAATTCTGGTATATTGAATGGCATTGTTAGCAATGGGGCAGTAAACCATTCAAGGCCAAAGCCACTAGATAATGCATTATATTCCCAGTGTGTACTAGCTATGTGCACTTTGGCCAAGGATCCTTCTCCACGCATAGCAAGCCTTGGTCGAAGTGTACTGTCTATTATTGGGATTGAGCAAGTGGTGACAAAATCTGTAAATTCTGCTGGTAGTAGTGGGCGCCCACGCCCTGGTGATCCAAAAACTTCATCTCCATATCCAAGTGTTGCTGGGATGACTCGTTCATCATCTTGGTTTGACATGAATGCAGGTAACTCGTTTCTTTAAATCTTTTTACTGTTACTGTGCTGTATCACTATAAGCAATTGATTTTGTCATCTTATTCATTTGCACCTTCAACTTTTGATCTTCTATAATCTTTACTTTTGGAATTTTTCAATAGGTCATCTACCATTCAGAACTCCTCCTGTCAGCCCTCCTCGACCAAGTTACTTAACAGGAATGCGTAGAGTGTGTTCTTTGGATTTCAGGCCACACCTTATGAATTTTCCAGATTCAGGATTAGCAGATCCTCTTTTGGGTTCTGTTTCATCTTCTGGAGGCACAGAACGCAGTTTACTTCCTCAGTCAACCATCTACAAATGGAGTTGTGGTCACTTCTCAAAGCCACTTCTCACTGTGCCAGATGATACTGAAGAAATATTAGTTAGAAGAGAAGAGAGGGAAAAATATGCACTGGAGCACATTGCAACGTGCCAGCACTCCTGTGGGCCTTTCTATTTGTTTTCTCATCTATTATTTATTTATTTTTGTTTTAATTCTTGCTTGAGCTGATGAAATTTTCATTTTCCTGGTCAGCTGGTAGCAACCTTAAAAATAGAATTGCTAATTTGGATACGAAGTTTGAAACTGGTACAAAGACAGCCTTGCTGCAGCCTTTCTCTCCAATTGTGGTTGCTGCTGATGAGAATGAACGGATTAGGCAAGCCAGTCTCTAGTCAATAATTCTTTTATATAATGTTATTTTAACATGGGTATATCAGTAAGACATGCCAAGTTTGGTCACATATTTACCGCATAGCTTGATGCCATGATTTAAATAGTTGGAAAACTTGCATGCATTACTCAGATTCATCTTTAGTCCTGTTTACTCCGTTACCTTTTCCATCTAGTAAGAAAAATTCAGCATGTGTTCTACCTAAATTCTGTTGGGGTACAACAGGAAGACGTTGGGTAATCACTAAAAGGTGGAGTATGGTTTTTGTTTTGTTTTTCCTTGGTGAATTGTGATAGGCAGGTGTTTTTCATCTTATCTCTGGTATTGGTCTATGAGATGTGTGATGCTTGTTTCTTTGTAGGGTATGGAATTATGAGGAAGCTAACCTTCTCAATGGGTTTGACAATCATGATTTTCCAGACAAGGGAATTTCTAAGCTGTGTCTTGTAAACGAGCTTGATGACAGTTTACTTCTTGTTGCTTCATGTAATGATTTTTACGATCAGAAATTCATTTCATGGTGGCTACAATGGTCTGATATTCGAGTGCCTGGAATCATTTTGCTGTGCGTGTTTTTGCTGTAGGTGATGGAAATATACGAATTTGGAAAGACTACACTGTGTATGGTAAGCAAAAGCTTGTCACTGCATTTTCTTCAATCCAAGGTCATAAACCCGGTGTGCGGAGTTTGAATGCTGTTGTGGACTGGCAACAACAATCAGGATATCTGGTATATACTCACTCTTAAGATTACCTTTAGGTGATGTTTTCACACTCATAACTTGATGTTCATAATAGTTTCATCAATTTTAATGTTGCATCACTAGTATGCTTCTGGTGAGATATCATCCATCATGCTGTGGGACCTGGATAAAGAGCAGCTTATTCATTCCATTCCTTCGTCTTCAGATTGCAGCGTCTCAGCAATGGTGAGTTCTGTTTCCTGGGGTTTTGAAAAGTAGTATCATTCTTTTGCTACTGTAATAATAGCAGACCAAAGTTATTAGTGAGAATTGCAAATTTAAAATGTTGTGTGGTTTTGAAAGAGATCCTTTTGTTCTTTTGTTTATGGTGTGCCCGATGATGCGGGAATGATTTAGGTGCGTTTGAAAGGAGAATGATAGAGCTTCTGACAGCATGAATATATTTCATTCACAAATGGAAAAAAGGGTCACTTAGTTTTTGTTATTGTCATGGCGTTTTGTACTTCCTCATTTCCCTCACTTTCTGATTATTTACTGTTTAGTTGTTTGTTTGGGTAGGCACTCACATAACACTACAGCTGGCATTGCAGTCTAATAACACTAAAAAAAAGTTATCATGCATGTTCCTATTATGCTGATATGTAATTGTCTCATGGGGCTTTAACAAATGCCTTTTGTGTCATTTCTGACAATGATGGTTGCTGGAGACAGTAAATGGTGTCTGCAGTGTGTTTGGTATTGTGGTTCAGGGTGTTTTCTAATTAAAAATGCATCAAAATTATGTTTTTTTAAGATTGTTTTTTTATTTTTGACATTGCACATCAAAACCATCTAAAAACACCTAAAAAATCATCAATTTGATGCCTTTTAAGATGAAAAGTAATTTGAAAAGCAGGTTGTAAGGCAAAAACAATCACTTACTATCATCCATTGTTAATTTTCAACTATTAACTATTCATGCCTGAGATTTTTCCCTGACATCATAAACTGTAGAATATAAAGAAATCTTGCCAAGGTTTGTAGAAAACTGTTTCTGACCGGATGAAACCCAGCCTTTGATCCTAACTAGCTGCAGTTGGCTCCATGGATCTTGTTTCCTAGAATATTTCTTTTCAACTTTCCTCCCATTTACTTGGGCATTAGAAATGCGCAATACCTATACTCCATCTGATCGAACTTTCCTCTATTTCTGGAATTGCTGAGGTTGTGAGAGTATATTGCTTCAGTTTTACCAAAAAGCGTTGCACATAAATTTCTATTTAACCCTGCCTCTGCTTTCATCCATTATAATTCTAATTTGTAATAATAGAAGATATGGTATGCCATCTTGAATATGGACGATCAATTCCCCCATGGTGAAAGAAAAATGACAGGCCAGGTGTTATACTCTTGGTGTAAGCCAACCATACTGGAGAAACAGTTCACCTCCCTCCCAGTAGTTTTCATCGCTGTAGTTGTCCTTCATACTTCCACTCTTGTTTTCCAGCTCGACAATAGGACTGTTGTCCTTTATCTAGAGTGATAGAAGCTTTGTGGAGGTATCATTTCTTCTCTTTGTATTTGTATCAATCTCATTGGGAATAGGGTAGCCTTCATAGTTGCCTGGCATAAAAGTGAATTGGTTCTCTTGGGACTACATCTTTCAATAGCACCTTCAAATTGAATTCCTATGTATACCAAAATTTGTGATGGGCAAAGATTATGTTTGTATTAGAACAATCTTGTCCCAATTTAAGGATGCTCATAATTTTGTGTACTATTGTTTAGAGCGTCTGTCTTTAATAATCTTTTATTTCATTTCTACTTGGTAATTTGTATAATATCTGCTGTTATTATTGGTAACTTGTCTATCATGTTGAAAGATCTTTTATGTTTATCTGTGTAGTCTGCTTCTGAAGTTCATGGAGGTCAATTTGCTGCCGGTTTTGTGGATGGATCTGTCAAACTCTATGATGTCCGGATACGTGAAATGTAAGCTCTGCTTGTAAATTGTCCCTCTAGCTGTGGTATGGTGTTAATGTTTACAGGTTTTTGACAATATTGATATGCTTGTATACTGTTGCTACCTTTTACATGATACTAATTCTAAATACATATATGCTGGTTTCTGATGTTTTGGGGTTGTACATGGATGAAACTTGTTTGGGATTTTGTTATAACCTAATGCTAGGGGTACAAAAACTTCTTACAAAATTTTAATTACTAAATAATGTGGCATTTGTGATAGGGAAAGTTGTTTCAAATAATGGAATGTACATTTAATGACATGATCACTTGATGAAATTACAAATAAAAACCTAGTCACAAGCTGCCACACCATTTAATTAAAGTTTAAGTATCTTTAGCATAGTTGGTTATGATGAAATATGTATCTTATTTTAGATCAGAATATTCAGTAACCTTTATTAGAGACTCAAGATGTTGCACTTTGCGTTCCTTTCTGCTGAACTGTTGTGCTCTCTTAATGCTAGGCTTGTTTGTGCTAGTCGGCCACACACTGAGAATGTAGTAAGAGTTGTGGGGATTGGCTTTCAACCTGGGCTTGATCCTGGAAAGGTAACTAGTGCACTTTTCAATACTGGTGGTGGATTTGCATCTCACCATGCATGAACTTCTTCTCTCTTGTTTTCTTTCAGATTGTCAGTGCATCTCAGGCTGGTGACATGCAGTTCCTGGATATGAGAAATCTTATGAATCCCTATCTCACGATCAAGGCCCACAGGGGCTCACTCACAGCTTTATCTGTTCATAGGCATGCCCCTATTATTGCCAGCGGGTCAGCAAAACAAATTATTAAATTATTCAGTCTAAATGGTGAGCAATTAGACTCCATTACATACCACCTAACCATCATGGGCCAGAAGATCAGTCCTGTAAGCTGCCTCACCTTCCATCCTTACCAAGTACTCCTTGCTGCTGGTGCTACTGATGCTCTATTCTCAATCTATGCCGATGACAACACTCAAGCAAGATGAAAGCATATTTTTTTTTACCAGTCGACCCAAGTTGTCATTTTGGCAGCGGCGGCAGCAGCAGCAGCAGAAGCACACGAATGATCCATTAATGTCACTGATGCTAGTACATGGCTTCAGTTTATCTTCTGATGTGATGATCTACCATGCCAACACCTCCATGCTGAAACATTGATTTGGCATCCTGAATCTTGTGCTACATATTTCATTAGCCTCCCGTGCCAAGGGTCAGATGGTGAGAAGTCCTGCATATTGCAGGAGGGGGCTTTGGCAAATAATTTTTCTATGGGTATGGGTATGGCCACATGGGCAAAATGTGTGTAAATAGCTTCTTTCCTCGCCTCATCTTCCTTTCCTTTTGGTGTGCTCATTGATCCTTCCATCCCTTTGTTCATTTGTAAAAGCAGCACTCCTTGTCTTTCCATAATTCAGAGCGTTGCAAACAGAGGTTGCTAATCTGGTTATCATCCCCTGAAACGCAGGGGTTCAACTTGTTCACGTCTTTGTATTTTATCAGGTTTATGTTTCGATAGTCTTTTGTTAACCATTGTATAACCTGTAATTAATTTATCGAGCTTGCCCCTTTTAATCCCTCGCCGTCGCCGCTTTCCTCCTCCCCTTTCAAAGTTCTCAGTTGTTTTAATTACACTATGACATTGAAGCATCCAGCCATTTGCCAGACAAATAATCTTGTTATTGACATGTTGCGCACGGGATTTAAATCTTTTCTTGCAACTTGACCCTGAAATAAGCAGAGGGTGGTAAATTGGGGAAATGGTGATAAATTGCAAAGAGATTATTAGAGCTTCGATTTTTCAACACATCATGACTTTTCAACATCCTATTTGTACAACGGAGGAGATTTCAACAAATAAATTGGGAAGACAGGCTGAAGTGATGAAGCCAGCTTTAGGAATAATGGTAGAAATTATCTTTTAAAATATTTTGTTTTAAAATAGATTAAAATAATATATATTTTTTATTTTAAATTTTTTTTTATTTTTAATATCAATATATTAAAATATCCAAAACACAATAAATATTAATTTGAAATAAAAAATAATAATTTAAAATCTTTAAAAAACACGATATAGGAGCTCAAACCACTAAAACTCACATCAATTTCATATATCGAGAAAAATCATAGAGAAGCATTGAGACAAGCAAACAAAGCTACACAAGAGTTGGATTTACAACCAATCAATGGGAGCGCAAATCTATAATTGCTTCTATCTAAAGAACCTTCTTAGATACATCTAAAGAACTTTCTTAGACACTCCAAACTGAGAGATTCACCAGCGTTGGACATATTCACAAAAGATATAAATTCAGTTTCAGTAATCCTAAACCACTAGCTTTTCACTTCCTTCCACCCACCATACTTTGGCCAGAAGATCCTGATAAGCTTGGCGGTGTGCTACCATTCATTTTAAACCTTCCATCAGCATTTCCCAGAACATTCAGATCATCAAACAACCTGTAAGAGGGAACAAAGGACTGCTTTTGTCCTGGAGGTGCAGGTACCCTAGAAGCAGAACTTGAATCACCATTAATAATTGATCCATTGCCTACTCTTGTGGGAAGGGAATTAAATTGCTGCATAGGTCTAGCTGCTTGCATGGGAGTATAAGATGCAGCTGAGTTGGATCGGGGGGATGAAAACATGTTATTTGTAGTGGATGTGTGAATTTGGTTGTTGAGATATCCAGGTGTAGCTGCCCAGGGTGGAGGTGGGTAGACAGACGAGTGTTGAGGATGTTGTGACTGCAACTGTGGCTGGAACTGAGGTTGTAATTGCGGTTGGGACTGATGCTGCAAATGCTGCTGAGGCTGAGGCACTGATTGCTGCTGGGGTTCAGGTCGCAACTGTGGCTGGAACTGAGGTTGCAATTGTGGTTTAGATTGATGCTGCAAATGCTGCTGAGGCTGAGGCGTTGATTGCTGTTCGGGTTCAGGTTGCAACTGTTGCTGCGGTCGTGATGGAGGACGTAAATGTTGGTAAGAGTGAGGCTGTAACTGGGTTTGAGATGGAGATTGTAATTGGTGCTGCTGAGTTTGAGGCTGGGCCCATGGAACGACATAGCTGCTGTATGGAACAGGCCCTTGGTTTACAGGATAAGTTTGAGAAACATAGGGATAACCTTGTGTGCTGGAGGAAGGAGGTATCTGAGGCATGGCTTGGTTGGAGACTGGTGGGGTGGGAGGGGTGGGAGGAGAGGTTGATGTTGTTGACAAGGCAAGGCTCAAAAAGTCAATCATATCCTGATCTTTCATGGTTTTAACTGGTAGAGATGGATCAGCAAGTGCCAGAGAATTGCTTGGGGAAGAGGTTGATGCAGTGGGCATGCCGACATCCAATGGCACAAGAGCTCCATTTGTTCCACCTGAGCTTTGAGATGAACCGGACTGTGTTTTGGAATGCCTGCGTTCACGGTACAAAACAAGAGCAAATATAAATCAAAACATCGGTAAAACCCATGATGGAGAACATGAACAAAGGAAATGGGTCAGTAATTTGTAAGATCTCCATAAAGGTTGGCCAGCTACCAATTTAAAATAAACTGAGCGGTCTTTTATCCAGCAATCAGTAGTGCTCTAGTGCCTCATCATGCTGGCCGCCAGTAATGGTAAATGTTTTATTTCCCACCTAGTGATTGCCTTATGATGGGTTCCATAGTGATGGAACTGCAATACCCCCACATACATGTAATGTGCTAATAATAGTTCACATCACCCATGAAGAAATTATGATTATTTTCATAAGCATGAGTACCTGCGTGCAAGCTGTGCAAAGTCGTCCTCTTCATCCTCTTCATCTACTGCACTCCTTGTCACATTAGCAACTGGCATGGCAGAATTAGTCGTAGATCTTGGGCTGGCATCTCTTGCTTCAGTTGGCTTGATGTCAGAGGAACATCCTTCACTTGATTTGGGGCTTAAACTTATAACTTGAGTTGGCATAGGAGAGCCAGAAGAAATAGCATCATGTTTTGCAAGCAAGATTTGCATACTGTCATTTAGTTCAAGACCCTTACCAAGAAGTTCCTCGTCCCTGTATCACAACCAAGACACTTTTCAGATATTCATGCGCCAGACTTGCATGGGATCAACACGCATGTGCATGGAGAAAATAAGACAAGCATATAGCTAACTATCTTATATCAAGAACATGCTTTCAGCAAAATTGAAATTTAAACAGTGACTGACCCAGTTGTAGTTAGCATCTGCATCAACTTTTTCTGGTTGGATCGACACTGGTTGACAAGATCCACTATAACTTCATCTTTTACAGCCTGAAAAACGAGCAGGACCACATCTCAAATATTGTACTCCCTCGTTTCCCTAAGGTAAAAAGCTCACTGCACATACCTCACGGTCTCTAGGGTTAACAGCTTGAAGCATATCACTCAAGAGCTCCATAACATCCCGCATGGAATCCAAACTTGACAGACTATGATAATTAAGAAAAATATCAGTAAATACAAAATATGAGATTTGGGAATTTTAGAATACACCATAGACATATACAAAGTGCAAACCAGCCATCGATCCTTACCTTAAGCCTTCAATCTCCGCGGCCATTGTTTCATCGAGTCTACTAGAAGAATTGCTAGGCATTCCATAACCAGGTTGGGCATGCCTCAATGTTGGATTGGTTGCAGGTGGTGTAAATATTGGAGCTGCATTTGATGAACGCTGGGGAAATTGAACTCCCGCACGCTGCCATTCACACACCCCATAACTAAAAATTAATTCTTCTGTATATATTCCATATAATATTGGCATAATTTGTTATTTAACTACTACGAAAGAAAAAACTTATGATCTGGCTGTAAGAGCATATGGACAATATTTCCTCCATAGGATTTGGCTTGTATCTTGTTTGATTATACTCTTCCATAGCATCATTTGATTGCACTCTTATTATGAATCATGCATTAGTTTTAACATTGATCAAATCAAGAGCACATCTTTCTACCATTCAAAAATTGACAGTTCACTGCAATATTTGGTTGGATCCAAAACCTAGGAATTATGTTCAGATGCCTAACATTCAATGATTATAGTCCCACTTCCGAAGTCAACTTAAAAAAAAATAAATAAATCATGTACACATACTGAACCCAGCAAGAGTAGATCAAATAAATACTGACCCTTAATTCCTCGTATGCCCAATAATATTGAGAGTGTTTTCCTCCAGGCCCGCCAAATGCCTCTTGCCAAGAATCAATCAAAGCCAGAATCTTATCTCTCACATGCATATCTGTCTGCACATCCCATTAAAATATGTGTTAAATTAAGATCAAAGCTTCCCCATCCTAGCCCCTTTTTAGTTTTTTGAAGAAAATGTAAGAGGGTGATTAGATGAGAAAAAAAATACAAAAATCAAGGTTTCAACTTTCTCACGCAAAATCAACTATGTTCATCTTATTTGATACCAATGGAGGCCTAGGGCGAAGTAATTGGGAAATTTAACATCAAAACCACTATGATTTCTTATGGAAAAGGCACCAAGAAGTGCAATCATATTATATTTTATCTGTTATCCTAGTTAAGATGGGCCAAAACTACTGCTTACTATCCTACTCTTACATAAATCAGATTGCCACTCCTCCTGAACCATTTTTGCTGGCCTCGTTACAAGTTTTGAGGAGAACGACCCTTATTGGAATCTCCATAGAACACACAGCATAACAATGTATCAACTGCAACACAAACAGTTCCATCTCTTTACTGTATATCCAAAACTCTATTTCACTACTACATAATTCTGCTAACATTTTATATTTTCCATTGCTGGAGCTCAATATTAACATCTTCTCGAACAGAATGGCTGCAAGATTACAACTACAAGAGGACTCTGAATGGCAACCATCTATAGTGTGATATCTAACACTTGAACTGGTCTCTGATGGTTAAAAAGCCAACAAAAGAATTTCTACAGAGATCTTAAAATGAATACATATTAGAAGTCATGGAGAAATAATTATAGCAAGAAAATCAAGGAGTTACCTTCTTCTTTACGATTTTCACCATTTCCCCCAATATATTCCTTTCAGCAATTTGAAAATGGACATAATCACCACAGTTCTTCACCATTGTCTCCAAAAGCTACAAAGTAAATTTTTCACTCAATTAATCAACTCCAAAAACACCAAAAAAGAAAAAGAACTTTATAAACAACAGCTTCCACGAATTCCAAATACATAATTCAAATGCATGTAGTGGTGCAAAAATAATAATAATAAAAATTCTCACACACAAGCTCTAAGTGTTCAAATTCAAAAAACTGTAATGGAAATGAAAAATTAAGAAAAAAATAGAAAAAACTAAATTCAAGAAAAAAGAAGTACCGTCAAAGCAAGTAGTTGGACTCTAGGGCTCTTGTGCTGCAACCTTTTTTTCAAAGCTTTCACTACATCCTTGGGTTGCCTGATAAAAAAAAATAAAATCATCAACCAACACTACATCCTAATATTACAAAACCCACTTAAAAAAAAAGAACAACTCCCTGTAAAAGTTAATCTTTATTTCACATAAAATTCAAAGTTTTTTCAAAGAAAAAAAAACAAAAAAATTACTTTGATCGTAACTGACAAATAGCAAAGAATTAAGCTTTCAATTTCAGCTACAACACCAAAAAGAATTACAGAAACAGAATCTGCAACACATACATACGTACATACATACGTATACAAGTACAAAGAATACATAAAACCTAGCTGTTATCAAAATTTGAAAAAGAAAACGTAAAATTCTCAGCAAGAACATCAAAGTCAACACCAAAACTAAAAAAAGAAAAGATGGGCTATAAAGAAAAGAATAAAATAAATTACCAGTAATTAGAATTAACAGAATCACAAATATCAATATTCATAGTCCAATCAGGACCGATTAAAAGATCGCTTGTTGCTTTATCAACCGCTACAGTTGCCGAAGAAGATGAACCCAAACCCATCCCCATCCCCATAGCACGAGCCATCAATCTCTCTCCTTTTCTCTTTCTCGCTTCCTTTTCTCGTGTTTTCTGGGTGGTGTTTGTTTGACAAGAAAATTGAAGGCGACTGTGATTATGATATGATGATGAAGATAAATAATAAAAAGCAAGAAAGAAAGAAAAAGAGAGAGTCTTATAAGTATATCTCTGTCTCTCTCTCTCTTTTTTAATAATATTATTATATATTTTGTTTGGCAGAAAAGAATAAAAAGAAAAGAAAATTAAGGTGAGTTTCCTGTAATTTTCTTGGATTTTTAGTTCTTACTTATCTTGGGGCCACCTCACCTCTCCTTGATTTTTCTTTGCATTTTGTTTTATTTTGACTTGCTGTTTTTTTCTCTTTCCCCTTTTTTCCAGCCATTCTCTCCCCGGAAATTTCGTTTTTCTTTCTTTCTTTCTTTCTTTATATATATATATATATATATATATATATATATTGATTAAGGAGGTGTGGAAAGTGTGGAGGAGATTGTTTTTTTATAATATTTTTTATTTGAAAATATATTAAAATAATATATTTTTTATTTTTTAAAAAATTATTTTTGATATCAATATATCAAAATAACTAAAAAACATAAAAAATATTAATTTTAAACAAAAACAATTCAGATTTTGTTGAAACTCCGATGCAAATACAGTTTTAAACGAGGTTTAAATGTGTATTTGAGAGTATAGTGGAACCGTGCTTTCAAAAAACTTTGAATTTTTTTGCTATAAAATAATATTTTTGGTTTTTTGAATCATTTTGATGTGCTAATGTTAAAAATAAATTTTAAAAAATAAAAAATATTTTTTTAATATATTTTCGAGTAAAAACTCTTTGAAAAATAATTTCCATTGCACTTCTAAACAGGTCCTGATTATGATAGAATGGTTTCCAATTAAGTGAGTGTTTGATAATACGTTAGCTTTTGTTTTTGATGTGTTTTAAAATTGATTTTTATTTAAAAATATAAAATTTATATTTTTAGTGTATTTTAATTATTTTAATGAGCTGATAGTAGAAATAAAAAAAATATTTTAATATATTTTTAATGTATTTGATAATGTGATTGAAAGTATGTTTTAAAAATGATTTTTCCTCTAAAATACAACATGTAATAACATTTAAAAATCATTAATTTAATATATTGTTTAAAAAAAAAAACATAGCTACAACTTAGTTTGGTTACGGGAATAGTGTACCTAAAAGGCGAATACGAAAGACTTATTCTTAAAATATAAAAAATGTTAAAATCATAAAAAGAATCATAAAAAATACATTAATTTTGGATAAAAATAATTTTAAATAAGTATTTTCAACTTTACTAACAAATACACAGCAAATAAGAATAGAAGAGCGAGAATCAGGTCCAGGCTCTTGCTACTTATTTTTTGAGTTCTTTTTATAATTTTATTCGGATAATTTGAAGGCAGGGGTAGAGGGTAGAGAGAGATAAAGGGTGGCTGTGACGAGTCATGAAATAAATATTAAATAAATAAAAAAGTCATGGTAGATTGGACAAAAAAGAGTATTAAAGGTCACAATCAGGGTCGGCTCTCCGAATATGTTAGGAAATTGGATGGCCCAAAACTTTCTTAAAATTAGAGGGATATATTGCCAATTTCTTTTCTTCATTCAAGCGATAAACATAGGATTCGTCATCTTGACTGTTTC
>Ga0307507_10004661_pt1 | contig 23838 bp, 28 predicted proteins | sample 7_EM_MG_FD_207223 | JGI IMG/M metagenome (GOLD analysis project Ga0307507, IMG submission 207223) | Populus trichocarpa ectomycorrhiza microbial communities from riparian zone in the Pacific Northwest, United States - 7_EM | ecosystem: Host-associated > Plants > Roots > Unclassified | place...
TTTAGATCCATTTGAAAGCTGGAAAAGGTTTACGGCCCACCAGGAGCACAGCCGGAAATTTCTTCAAAAGAAGGGTGGGAAAAACATACCATTTTTGGACGGAAACATACCTTGTTTGGAAGGCAGGAGGGGGGGGGTAGCAAGGGCCTTAACGAAAAAAATCGACCCCGGGTAGTTTTTAAATTCTTGGGACCCCCTTGATTTGAGGTCCATTTTTGCAACTTTTTGTGGACAAGAAAATGGCATGAGCTTCTGGGAGCCTCTCCAGAATCATATAAGTCTGTTGGGTTTTCCACTGGTTAGTGTGATCTATCCTCTTTACAGAGGACAGACTATCACTTTATTTGAAATATATATCTTCTGTTATTGATTCTGATTCCCTTGAATTATGTGCAGACACCCTTTTGTTGCCTTCTTTGCCATTGGATTGTCAATTGACATGTCCAGATACACAGTAATACGGTATGTCTTCTTCAAGTTTAGAACTTACAAAGTGCCATAAACAACCCCTCCATCAACCACGGTTGCCTTTACCTTAGCCTCTAAGATCTCAGGTACAGGAATAGTCATAATGTCCCGATCAAACACCACAAAATCTGCCTTCTTTCCCGGGGACAGTGAACCAAGTTCCTGGTCCGCGAACGATGCATAGGCCGCATCCAGCGTCATACCTTTCAGTGCCTCTGCGCGTGTGAGACGTTCATCTGGGAACCTACATAAACATGTACGTTCAATGATAGGTTGGTTAGGAAAATAGGGTATGTGGTTCCCTACCATCCGCCGTCGCCGTGTGGTGAAGACCCGTCTACAGCGAGCCTAGAGACTGCCGCGTAAAACCCAAGGAGGGGGTTAATACCCTCGACGGGAAAGTCCGAGCCGAGTGGGAGGATGTTTGCTGGTGATGCTCTGGATGTTACTCAATCTTTGAGCAGCTGGAGACGATAAAAACTCGAAACGTACTTCAACAGTGTCTTGTAGGCATAGGCACCTTTGATTCTTTCTGGACCCTGGAAGTAAATGATAGATGGACTTTATCTTAGAGTGGCAAAGTAGAAGAAAACGTACAAGCCGGGTTTCAGCGTACCACATATCGGATGTGCTTTATTTCAACTATTTCTTAGCAATCCTTGAGGAAAGTAGAAAAGAAAAACCTACGCATGTGTTGGTTGAACACTTGCTATGACTACAAGTCACAGTCAGTAACTCGCCAAGTGAAGAGTAGCAACTACCTACCGCCAAGCCTCGCCATCCTCCTCAAATCGGCCTGGCTAAAAATTTGTGCATGTTCAATCCGAGGGCGCCATTCAGTGACATTCCCCCCAAGGTTGTTGAGAACGTTTTCGAACGCGTCTAAGATAACGTTGTTCGCCCGGTCACCGATACAGTGAATATTCTGCCCAAATTCTGATCAGACGTAAGGAAACTGGAACGGTACACTTTACCGTCTGCCAACCATCCCTCCAAAACTGCTGCACGAGGTTCCCCAATGTTTCTGGAGAACTCAGCATAAGACCAGATGTGCTGGGGTTGTCCGAGTATGGTTCAAGCAAAGCAGCGCCCCACGATCCCAAGGCACCTAAACAAATGCGAATCGGTGACCTCAAAGATTCGAGGAGATAATGGGCTCACCGTCGGCATAAAGTTTTACACTACGTACATTGAGCCTGTGGTGCTTACCGTAGTTGATCAAGCGTGGAATCTTGTCGCCCCAGTATATGTCGGAAGGAACATTTCCCATGGCGTAGATGCGGTTCTGGTATTATAATCAGAGCAAAAGCAAAGGGCGAAAGCAAGTAGCTAACAGGTAACTTCCCCCGTTCCGCCATCCTAGAAAAGTAAGAAAACAGCCTATGTGAGAAAGGAGTGCGGACTGACTTCTTAAAAAACGCGAGGTGATCAAGTTTACTATCTGCATCGTGGATAGACGTCAACCCACGGGAGAGTGTCTCTTTGATAGTGGTATCGAAAAAGTCAGATATTTGGTTTTCAGTCCAATGTGGTATGGGTATCAGATTCATTGCGTTGTCGACGAATATCCCTTTTTGTTATTCCAATAGGAATCGGTGTTCAATAAAGAAAAAGAAGAAAAGAGTACATACCGGTAGGTTTTCCCTGTTCATCTCTCACAATTTGACCACCTTCAACCTCTTTAGGCAGGTCGTTCATAAGTTCGAGGACTGCAGGTGATACCCAGCGGGCGTGCCCGTCGATGCGACTCAATGAAATTAATCTCCCTTTGAGTAGAGGATCTTGGTCGAGATCTGACTGTAGACAAGAATGAGGAAAATATCAAGCAGTATAAAAAAATAGACTTGCGGCAGTGGGGAAGAGGCGCCCTGGCCACTTTGTCTGATCCCAGCCCATGCCCTCAATCCACCTAGAAGTATTATGGTAGACATTTGGGTGGGTCTGGATATATTGTTTGACGCGATCAACGACATCTTCGATTGGACGTTCAGTATGTTATTAAGTGGCGAAGATTGCTGACCTTGAATCGAACTGGTCGCTGTCAATGGGAGCTGCATCATATACCCGTTATAAATGATATGACCATGGGCATCTATTGTTGTATTCAGCCATACGACACGGTACGCATCTGAGAAACGGACCGGTAAGTCCAGGTACAACGACGGCGTCTGGTGGGATGTGCACGACGTGCATAAGGTTAAGCCATTTATATAGTTGGAGGGGGAGAAAGTATGGTTGAATATGAGCCTGGAGTTCGTCTAGAGGAATCAGCGGGGAAGGAGGGACGTAGCATGGATAGAAATTACGGAGGGAACCAACGTCGTGAACGCGGTCACCGCGCACAGATATGCAGGCTACCCGTGGTGCTGCTGGGTCGACAGTATAGATATTGTTTGAAGGCGAGCATAGAATATACGCGTTGGGGGCATTGTATAAGAGTAAGGCGAAGGCAGCGAGTACAGCGGTGAGCAGATATTGTGTTTGTGATTGGTTCATTGGGTGTGACTGTAACACATTTCTTCAAATATATTTTCCAAGTATCGGCTTGCTTCCATGTCTGTCGAGCCACCCCGAGTCCGGACTTTGCACAGTAAACGATCGTTCGGAAAGTATCCGAGAATGATAGATTCGCCTGCATATGATGCGTGAGTTTTTTTCTGATTTTATTATCGTTTCCTGATTGCCCTCAGCTCCGAAGAAGATAACGACCCGCTCACAGATGACGGTTCTTCCGCCATCTCTGTCCCGATTGCCGTTTCCCGTACTCGCGCCTCATATCTCAAGCCCTCCTCCATATCGCGCACGAAACAACATCAACTTGCTTCCAACCTCCTCTCTGATTCTGACGGTGTAGATTCTCCCACCTACGACGGAGACGTAGAATCAAGCACCACAGCTAATGCAGACGTTCACACGTCCCATAAAGCACATCACCATCACCATCATATGTCCTCCACATCTACTATGAACTCAATTACCCCAGCATTCACCATTGCCTCCTCCGCCAGCTCCACACCCAACGGCGATGCCAACTTACAAACCTCCCCGGTCCGAAGCTCAAGCCACCCCGTCTTCATATCTCAACCAGTGAACGTTGCAGCTGGCCCGCTCCATGATCAAGAAGAACCTGCTGTTGCTCCGGCCTCCAAAGCTGCTTTCAATCCCGCAGAACTCACTCCGGAAGATATTCAAGCCTTTGTTCAAAAGGCTATCAACGGCGAAGAGTCGCGAAAGTACAAAATAAATCCTCCCCCCACAGACCGACCCGTTCGTGTCTACGCTGATGGTCGGTTGTTATATCTGTTTTTCCCTACGTCACTGTGCTCATTAAGATCACATGATAGGTGTATATGATCTCTTTCACTTCGCGTACGTTTTCGCTCTCTCAACAGTCGAACTAAAATATTAAAAGTACCACCAGTCATGCTCTCCAGTTGCGCCAAGCCAAACTATCATTCCCATCTGTGTACCTCCTAGTTGGAGTGAACTCTGACGAACTGGTACAAACCCACAAATTTCGTACTGTCATGACGCACGCTGAGCGGTCAGCAGTTGTTCGCTAAATTCTACGAACCTTCAACCTGATGAAACGACAGACTAGAAGCTGTGCGACACTGCCGTTGGGTAGATGAGGTCGTCGGCGAAGCACCTTGGGTGATAGACGAGGCGTTTCTCCAAAAGTACGCAATCGACTACGTAGCGCATGACGAAGAGGCGTACACCAGTGCTGGCCATGACGATGTCTACCAGCACGTGAAAAGCCAAGGTATGCGTCTTATCTCCGTCCCATCCGTACATAGTTTTTTTTTCCAACCTGATCCATACAGGGAAATTTATCCCCACCCGCCGAACACCAGGCATCTCCACCTCGGATCTGCTGGAACGCATCGTTTCTGGATACCGTAAACGCGATTTTGACGAGAAACTTACCAAAATGGGACATGCTGAGCTCCGTGCGGAAGGAAGCGACTACGATGACAGCAGTCGTTATGCCAGCCGTCGCGAAAGTGGAAGAGCCAGTCCCGTCTTCCCGACAAGCGCACAATAGGAAGAGAAGAAGCAAATTTGAACAATGGCAAGAATTAATACACATGTAGTAATTATTTCTCCCTCCTTTTCTTCCCTCCCTATTTACATCTGGAATTGTATCTTTGAACTTGCTTTACTCCGCAGATCGTTCAAGTCACTCTGTAGTGGCGTGTATCATCACATAAGTGAAAACCAGAACTTTCGTGCCGATCTCGTTAACCAACACATCAGTGGGGTGAGTATACTTGCAGCAGCTGGCTTTCATCATTCCCAAAGAAGAATAAGACTTTGTGGGCATTTCTTGATTCGAATTCTATTTGCACACACGCCCTTCACGATCAGTTGGGGTCCCAACGAAGCCTACCACAAATGTTCTATCCTCATTCTTGAAAGTGATTGGATAAAGGTCACAGTGCGCATTGAGGGATTCACGTATTTTTTTAAAATGGGTACGTGATAGGAAAACAGAGTCAATGATTCATTGATATCGAATTTGAGTTTCGTATGACGGGAGATCTTCGTCAAAAGCACTGGAACTCCCGTTCAATTTCCCAACGTGACCTTCAACCCTCCAAGCCCACTCATTGCCTTCCTTCCATCTGAAGTGATCACCTCCGAAGTTAACCTGAAAGTCACAAACGCCTTCGACACCTATCGCGGCGAAGACATCATACTTTTGCCGCGGCATATATATTCCAGTGAAAGCGTTCGGGAGGCGCATGCCGTTGTAGGTGTAGAAAAGCACTCCAGTTGCGAATTCATATCCACATCCAATGGTATCGCCATCGTTGATCCGCCCAATGACGTCTGTGTAATCCCGCCCACCATCGCCATCCTCAAAGAACTTGCGGAAATCATCGAGATGGAAGCCGGCGCTGAGTCTATTCCAGCCTGGAAGTCGCCAGGCAGGAAAAGGACGACATGACGTTCCTGAGGAAAAATGAAGGTGAGGAGGTTTGGCGATGATCATGACAATGTGTGGGACTTGCCGATGGCTATGATTCCTTCCATCTTACGAATGAGAATCTCAAAGTACACGCCCGTTTTGCCGTGGATGTCGTAAAGACCCGCCATGATGGGTAGATCGCTCAGCAGGGTTACATCCTTGCAGTCCGAGCCCGTCTGAACGGTGATGACACCTGGGCCGCCCTTGAAATCGCTCTTTATGTTCCCAATGAAACGGGGCGAAATGGGGTATTCTATTCCCCATGCTTTGCAGCCAATTTCACCGATTCTTTCAACTGCGTTGGAGGGAAGAAGTTGGGGAAGCTGAGGCGGGTATTCCTTGCAAAATTGCTCTGCGGCATCGTACTCCTCTCCTGGGGCCTCGTTCCATTTACCATAGGCATGCTATAATGATTTGAATAAATAAGGAGAACTTGGTGCATTGGACACTTACGGAGATCTCTGGAGCAGGAGTCCAATGAGGAGGGGCTGAGTGGCTCGAGGTTGACGAGGAACTGTGGTGATGTTCACTGAATTTGTCCTTGAGGTGCTTGAAGAGACTCATGCTGTGCGCGTCTCATCAGGAGTGAGCTGTTGAGCATGATTATAATGGTCAATTCGAGGGTACCGATTGTGGCTGTGCACACACAATGCTCTTTTGTCCGACTTGCGCAAATCTTCTCGTCATTTCATCGGAAACGGGCTACAACAAATGGGCGTGCAACACTTGCGCTTATGAGTTTCCAATCTCAAAGCAGGTGCGTTTTACGAGGTTATTGGGAGTTAAGAAAGGTGTTAACTTTCTTGCCTTCCGTTAGATGACCTCAAGGACGCGGCTAGTGCGAAAGCAAGTCGATGATGTTCTGGGAGGCGATGAAATGTGGGCGCATGCAGACCAGACACAGGGTAGGATTTATGTTTTCTTCGAGTGTAAAACCCCTACGAATCTTCACAGCATCCTGTGATAAGTGCAATCATGACCGAGCATACTTCTACCAGCTACAAATCCGATCTGCGGATGAACCCATGACTACTTGTATGTTTTTCTACCCTCTTTTTTTATGATAATAACGTTCCTGGTATTTTCGTTAGTCTACAGGTAGGACATTTATTGAACGATTGAGGTGGAATACTGACCGCCTTACCTGTAGATGCACTAGCTGCGCCCACCAATGGCGCGAAAATTAGTTCCAGGAGCTCCATCGATGATTGTATTTACTTGACCCTTCAGGACTCACCTTGGTATTCCGCTCACCGTGTAGAGTGGGGGTTGTCGTTCATGTTCCTCGATATCGATTATTCTGTCCCCTCAGAATCAATTAGGTATGTCCTAACTGTACAATCTTGCTTCCAATATTCACATGTTGGAATGGTCATAGGAGAGAGACTCACAACCTGTCGCATCGAAGTGTATGTAATCGAACTTGAACCGTATTAATCTGGAATGCCAAACTTCGAATTCTTGCAATGGAAGGCTGAAGCATAGCCCTTGATCCGAACGTTCGCCAGAATGTGGCCTTCAGGGCCTTGCTTGTCAGGGGAAGTTGTCAAAAAAATGGATCCAGCATTTCAACAACATTTCAAGTCGGAAGCATTCGGTTCTAATAAGTACTTGTTTCAATATTTACAAGCTCCGAGTTATAAACCAGAAATAGCATGGCTCTTGTCTACTACCCCTCTTTTTTGAGAGTTCTCTGATTCCGTGCTCGATGCCGAGGAGCCTTGTCCAGTTGTCCTCGCCTTGCCCGCTTGCTTGAATGTGTTTGCAATGGGGGATGGCGAGAAGCAGAGGCAAATAGCGTACTGTACTTTTTTTGAGTTTTACATATGTAAGTATGTAAGTACAAAAGTTTTGCGGCAACAGATTGCATCAACTGTGCCCAACTTTGAGTACTTTCCTTTTCATCTTCCAATCTGGCAGCCCTATCTCAACGGTGTATTCGGCTGCACAAGAATGCGCCTGTCTGCACCGACAAAATTATCATTCCTAGTCGACGGAGACCAACAGTCCGACCGCCCAGTTCTTCGCGTCCGAATTCATCAACTCGGGGCCATTCTCTCTCTGCCGTCCGCAAATTTTGTTTCCAGTCGTCCCCATGTCGCGCTCAGGCCGAGGAACGGGTACGATTCACGGCCGAGGAGGAAAATGACGTCTTGGCATCTCTGGCACTGGAATCCTCGCACTTCTCACGGAGGACTGGGAAAACTATCCCCTTGCAAAGTAGCGCAGATGTCGAAGGGATGGATAACGAAGCTTCAACTCCCAAGAGTCGCTTTGATTGGCGGCAGCGAGCTGTTTCGCGACTTCGAAAGAAACCGAAATCTTCTGTAGCTCGTAGGGGGGTTTTTAGACGAAAACCCCCTTTGACGGAAGTTCAACCCGGTGAGCCCTACCATGACGCGATTCAGTCATATTCTAAAAAGTGAGCTTTCATTTACTGGCGTCTCTCTTACGCTGACTTCGTCTGGATCAAGCTTCATGGAACTCCTTGAAGCAGAGGAAGCGGAAGATGAAGCGGTACTCAAAGAGAGACTCTCGACTTGGAGTTTAGACCGTCTCACAGAGGAAGGATATTGTCTGACAGGTATGTCAGCTTATTGGTTACAGGCGAATCAATTTGGCCGTCCGGTTGCGTCGTTTCTCCTTGGTCCTGGGATAAATCTTCCAGAGAATCGTCTCGAGTGTGTCCTTACCTTGTTGTCACTAATTTTGGTTGTCTAATTCACACTCGGTTTGTTAGGAACGGGACAAGCGTGTTGGTGTCTCGTATCGACCCACTGCAGGAGCAGCCCATGCGGGGATCTGTGCTTTCCCGAACTTCGTCGCAGATACGGATATGTTTTCCAGAGCATTTTGACCTTGACGAAGGTTATTGGCGCCTTGACCTTGGTCGCCCGAATCTCGTTTTCGAACGTATGAAGACAGCCGTATCGCATATGAATCATGATCCCCAGGTCTTAGAACAGGAGCCGATTACCGACAATCGAGAACACATCCTCCATGGAACTCATCTGAGGGACATCCTCCTACGTGCATTTCAACCCGATCAAGAACGGACACATAGACAAGTAGTCCGACACGCGCCAGATGATGCGGACTTCGACCCTACTGCACTGAACGCTGCGCATTCTCGGAAATGGGATTTTGAAGAACTGGGGGTCTTCAGAGATGATATGCGAATACAGAGCTGGGCAAAGCGATATGCCCAGGCTGATCCGATTGTTATTGAAGGAGATCCACCGTTAGATGGACTGAATCGTTCGCAAATGAGAGCGGTGGCTACGATGATCAAGCACAGGCTCAGTTTAGTGCAAGGGGTACGCGGATTAAATGAGGTGCATGGCTAGTACTGAGTCCTCGATGTCTGAAGCCTCCAGGAACCGGAAAGACAAAGACTATCATTGAAACTATTAAACTACTCAAAGTAAGTTGGTTCTCTGTGACGTATTTCCTTGCGCTGAAAGACTTTTGCTCAGGTCCATTTCGAGATCCCTCATCCAATACTTGTATGCACCTATACCAACGTCGCTGTTGATAATCTTGTCGAAGGTCTTGTGAATGCTGGCGTCAAAGCCTTGCGTGTTGGATTCGGTGGAAGTATCAAGGAGTCGCTTCGACCGTATTCGCTTGATACCAAGCTCGAAGAGCATCGTTTTCAAAAAACACTCAAGGCTCAAATTAAAGAAAAGGACAACCTTCAAGCCAAGATGGATGACCTGGAAGCCAGGCTGAGAGACGTTCAGGAGAAAATTTCGAGCACCTCTACTGGGAGATTGGTTGAAAAGGAACAAAAAATGAAGATGGCTCTGGTATCAATGCAGAAGCAGTTCGCGGTCACGAAAGCGAAGGTTTTCTCTATCCAGCAAGAGATGCTGCGAGATGTAGTCAACGCCGCTGACGCTGTATGTATCTTCTTTTTTTTCTTCTTTCCAAAGTTATTTATCTAGTCTTGACATTTTTTGAACAGATTTGTACTACTTGCATCACTTCAGCTTGTATGGCGCTGAACGTGACGGACTTCCCTGTAGTCTTCCTGGATGAGGCATCTATGTCAACTGAACCAGCATCTTTGATTCCAATTATGAAAGGGGTTCGTGCACAAAAAATTCTTTATTTCTTGTCGACGTTGACTTTATATTCCAGTCTCGACACGTTGCCCTCATCGGCGATCATAAACAGCTGCCACCTGTCATTGTAAGTCGGGAAGCACAGGCGCTTGGACTAGGGATGAGTTTGTTTGAGAGGTTAACTGGGGAAACAGGTGAAGCGTCACAGATATTATTGTCTCGTATGGCTGATGCAGATACATCTCAGCTGTCCCCTCCGTGATGCTGGATGTTCAGTATCGCATGCATCCAGCGATCTCCCGTTTCCCATCGCACGAGTTTTACAATCGAGCCCTGCAGGACGGGACCGTCGACGTGTTTGGTAACGCCATCCCCCGACTTTCGCCTCCCGACTCCCATTACCTCCGACCTCACGTGGACACGGGTGCAAGTCCCTCGATTGTTTTTCTGGACCATGCCGGTGACGAGTCCGTGAAGGACCGGAGCCGAGTTAATCGGAATGAGGCGTATATTGTAGCAAGTGTTGTGGAAGATCTTTTGCTCAACAACCCTGTGAGCTGTTTGTCCCTTGAAGATAGAAGAAAAAAAATTGATGTTTCTATGTGAAATATTTAGCATCTCCGAGGGAGTGATATCGGTATTATTGCACCCTACGTGGCGCAGATATCCTTGCTCACTCGATTATTGAATACGGATGCGACATATCAAGCTCGTTTCAAGGAAGTTCTCGGTGATCACCGTGCGATGCAACTTCCGCATATTGAAATAAAAACGGTGGACGGCTTTGAAGGACGCGAAAAGGAGGTTATCATATTCTCCACCGTGCGGAACAATGCTGGTGGGTATATCGGCTTCCTCGCGGATAGACGGCGCTTGAACGTTGGCCTGACACGTGCGAAACGGGGTTTGATTGTCGTGGGCAGCATCAATACTCTCAAGTCAAGCAAGATGAGTGGGGGTGGGGGAGAGAATGCTGTTATCAGGGTGGGCAAGGGCGCTGAGTCTTGGAGGCGCTATGCCCACTTTTTGACGGAGCGTGGGTTGGTGTTCACTCTCCACGGGGAGACTTTGCAGAGGGCGCTCACCGGCAAGAGGGCGACTCCAAACGTGTTAACGTGCTGAAAGATGGCGGACTTATTAGGATCACTACTGACGGTGGGTGCGTGCTTGCGGCGTGGACGTAGGACAGGTGTTGATGTTGTTACATCGACCCTAAGGTCTGCGTTGGCGTTTGGGTTTTATGGGCGCTGGACCTTGGCTGGACCTGGTTGCCACCCGGTGGTTGCGGGGATGCGAACGTCGACCCTGTGTTTAGTACGGGGCAGACTTGGGGGCAACTCGGCAGAAGGTGATTCACTGCAACTTGGCCGACTTCATCGATGGGCAGCGAGTAGGCAGCGCGATTCTGACTATTTTACATTACGATATACCCTACTTATTCCTAATTTTTGTTGCCTTTGTCATCAGTCCTCGTCGATGATTTGTGGTCGTGTGCTGCGCGCTTGTGAGCGGATCAAAATTGAAAGGCGTGTCGTTGATATTTTCAAGAAGGAATCAAGAAACCTCGACGTAAAAGACGGTGTGAGCTAAGTATAACTTCTAAACATCTGGAGCGTTTACATATTTTATTCGCTTAGGCAGCGTAACCACCGTTGCTCTGTCTGTTGTGAATACATCCTCGGCAAAAAAATAGCATAAAATAGAATTGTAAAAATAGCGGAAAAAACCGCAACACCGCTCTGCCGAAGCGTCATAGAGCATCTGGCAAGAGTCGGATCTGAAGATAACCTCTGTTCCTGTGTTGAGGATCAGGATCCACTGAAGGCTCTGGTGCTGGGACGGAAGGGGTACGCAGAGGCATGGATGACCTGAAAAGGGAATATTCAAGCATTTTATTGAAGTAAATTGAATTAGTGACGGTAACCTCGATCTTGGCTCGAACCCTGTCCGAGAGTTTAGATATAGGCAGATCTCTGTGACAGCACTACTGTCTTCAAACATCCTTGTTTTCCATTCATGCCGATCCAATGGACCCTGGATCCCTCAAAAGGCCGCCACAATCCCGCAGTTTCTTTTGCTGCCTTTCGCTGGCATACGACGCTCTCGCCTTCTTCCTGCCAGGCGCTATCAATCGTATCCACCTTCTCGACCCGAGACGGTCATAACTGTCAAGAAGCTTCTGACCTCAGCATCATCCTTTCCAATCTTGCTTGCACCTCTTTCGATATCAGTTTTGGCGACGATCTGCCATCTTCTTCGCAATACAGCCTCTTTCATCACTGCTTCCTTTCTCTTCCACTTATTAGACCGTGTTAGCTCCCTGTTCAACCCGCACCACCATGATCTCATTAGAACTCCCGTCGTCGTTGCATTCGTCTAATTATGAACACACGTTGTCGCGTCTACAGCGGCTCGCCCTCCCATCTCACTTGGAGTCATCCCTGACTTCGCCTGCTTTGTTCTCCGCCACTCCGTGCTCCGGACTATCCTCGCACAAAGTCCGCTATAGCCCTCCTTCCTCGCATTCGTATTTCAAGCCAAACGACGGCTACGCGGACAACGCACCGATCATCATTGATAGCTTTGCACCGCGGCCACTGCCACTGGACCTTTCACCCACGTCCTCAGCAAGCAGCGACCTAGATTCTACCTCGTCCCATTCATCCACTTCCAAATCGTCCTTTGAAGCCTTTTTTGCTACCCGCTCTCGTGTCGTTCGAGTAAGTGGCGCTGCCGAGATCACTATAAATTAAACTATGGCTCAACGCGTTTCTTGAAAGCTGTACAATTTACCTGCGTTGGCGGCGTCCTTCCTGTCTGCAGTGTTTCGTCCTCAGGGTGTATGAGCGTCTCGTCTTTGATAACTTTCACCAAATCTCACGGGTGTACAGGCGTCAGAACATTCCCTCGGACGAATTCCCATCCCCACCACAATGTGGGAGTTGCGTGAGGAATATAACGTGGCTCGCTTTGATAGCGTTTGGGCGGTGTTTAGGACACACGAAGAGGTAGGTATCCCCGACCGTCCCCGCCCCGAATTTCCAAACTCTGTCGCTGGACGGGCCCACTTCGGGCATTTCTTTCCATTTTATATCACGTGGTATGGAGGCACAGCCATCGATACTACCCTAATTAATCTCGCAAGGCACGGTATTTCCTGCCACGCATTTCACGGACGTTGTTTCGTACATCCACGGCTCCATATCCCTTTGATTGCTTACTTCCTTTAATTGTTATCCGTGTTTTTATATCTGATCATCATGCCTCTCAGGCTTGCGCCGCACTCTCCCTTTGTGGACCTGCCATGTCTGTCGCAACTGCCCTTGAGGGTGACCTTGAGCCCTTCCATAAGCTAAAGGCCTTTGTTCTAAAGTCTATCGTAAGCTATCAAATCTCTCTTATTACGTGGCTCGCTGATTAACGGATTCTACTTAGCCGCCAACTTCCTCTCCATCAACTCTTTCCTCCCATCCACTACTTGATCATTCCCGGACACAAATGCTGCGCACTTCGTCATCCTATCCGGACCTTCATAGCGGCCATTCAATTGAAGATACTGTCGACTATACTATCTCCAGTAATCCGCCCAATCCAAAAACGAGCTTTAGACTTGGAGACTGGATGTAAGTTTTTGCATCCGTCCCCCGTTTCGCCCTCCTATGTTTTAAATTACTCTCGATATCTGAGTAATTGGTTTACAATCAGAATGGTGAATGTCTTACTCAGATAAGACACTCACTATTTTAAAACCTACACCGATCGACATTCATTCACTGAACTGAATCTCATGTTTCCCTTTGCAGATGCAACTCGCCGAAATGTGCCGCCCATAATTTTGGGTGAGTCGTCTCCCTTTTATAGGCCTCGAGACGCAGACAACTTCTCCTTTCCACGTCTCATTCCTACGACAATGCTGACAGAGTCTTTCCCCTGTATGATCCTTCACAGACGCAACCTGTCATGTATTGGCTGCGGATGTCCCAGGTCCGCGAATAGCAATTCTTCCGCCCAGAACACCTCCAACCCACGTGCCGCGCCATCTCCGCGGTTCAACTCTCAACCCTCCAGCAACGTTACATACTACTCTTCCTCTTTGCCACCTCATCAACCCTCGCCACAGCCCTCATACATCAGCCAGTCCCATTCCCCAAGATATTCTGTTTCCCCTGTGCAACCTCATGCCTCGCAGCCACCCAAGTCTTCGCATCCGCTTCTTACGCCTTCTGGCCGCGCATTCGCCGTGGGCGGAAAGGTGCAGAACATATCAAGCGATCCTTTATCTCCCTGCATCATGTACTGGCCTGATAACGAACCATTTCCGGAGCAGGGGCAGATTCGTCCTAGCGGTCTAGTTGGAGTTCCAGTAAGCATAACAATTATGACAATTATGCTTTGACGAACTAGCGGCTGATGTATTACTATACAGCAACCTCCCATCTTGAACACGGGGAACAGAGGGCCTATTTCTCACGTATGTTGTATAGCATCTCTTGCGGTTGTTAAATTCACATCCTTTTTCAGCAACCTGGAGATTGGATCTGCCAAAAGTGTAACTATCTCAACTGGAGGCGAAGGAAAGTTTGTCAGACCTGTCTTCCGTGTAGGTTTTTTAGACTCCCTTGAGCCTCTCGCCACATATGCTGATGGTTACATCCAGATGCGGAAGGGAATGGTGATTCGATTTCCGCTGCCGTTCAAGCTGAACGCATAGCGCTTCTAACATCAGTTCTCACTCAAACTCAACTGTCGTCTAGTGGATTGCCCTCTCCCTCATCTGCTCCACATCAGCAGGCAGCAGGCTCGCATTCCCCTCCTCAAGCGCGCCGCCAATTTGCCGACCTATCCCCCCCTCAAGCTCGACCTGTCCATCATTCTCAGTCTCACCTCCAGCTTGGAGCCCAGTATCGTAATACGAACGCAGCCCCAGCTTATAATGCTCCAAGTCCCATATACCAGACGTCTGGCCATCGCGAACGCCAGCCGTCTCCACTTTACACCACAGGGCCAGAGGCCAACTATTCGTCTTCTTCTATAGATGTCCCAGCACCTTTGCTTCCGTCTTTCCTGCAGGATATTGTCCAGTCTCCTGCTCTATCACCTACCTCGACGACTACGTCGTCAGCAGACTTGTCCTCTATCGAGGAGTTTGAGGAATCTACCCCACAACGCTCAATGTTGCCGCGGGCTCGTGGTAGCAGCGGCGCCTCGGACAATTCTCCCATCTCCAATATCTGGAGGTTGGACGGCGAAGAAAGCAAGTCTTTAGCTGCGTTTCCACTTTCTACTCGTCAGGACGTCATTGGCACCCGAAAGGATCCTCGGGAGAAACTCCATGTTCGGGTAATGTGATTGTGGATTGATCGATGTAGGTGGTGCTCACGTCTTCCGCGCTACCGCCATTGACTGAAGCTTCTCAACACCAGCTATTTACAATTTACTTCAAGGGTTAATTTCACTCCCGTTTCGTATGGACCAGCGGCCACCACAAATGGTCGTCTTGAGAATTCCAAAGCGGGACAGCTGGAACAAGTAAGGTGCTTGGCATCAGAAACGTATGGGACAATCTCTCTTTGTTCATGACTTACATCATTCGTCTTTTTTCTCTTGGAATTTTTTTTTTTACGTTGACGGCAGCTGATAATCTCGCAGTCTTGGAATTCTTGCCCCCTATTATCATCTCCTGGGATTACTTACATTATTCGCACTCCCCTCTTCGACTTTCTTATTTATTTCGTTTTTATGTATCGTCGTACGGCTCAATCTTGGAATTCGAATATGTATGCCAGTGGCTCTTTGAGTCTGAGGCCTCTGAAATAATCAATTGCAAACAGCGCTCACAATACGCCAAGAAAGCGAAACTTGGTGGTTAAGGCTTAAGCCATGCCAATTCGCCGTAGCACAGGCGCATTGCCCTCCAGACGACTCCGAATTGCTTTCTAAACGATCTCAAATTACAATCTGCGAGTCGCCAGGATGGCACCCATCACCCTTTACAGCCAAGGCCATCAAGCTTCCTCAGCACATGAATTTCTTACTCGAACCTCCACTGCTTCAACGTCCGCCAGCAACGAAACCCCCCTGTTGCAGGCGATCAGACTCGCATTGCGCGGCTCAGACACCGAACTTTTGTCCTCGATCCAATCGACGTCCTTTCAGTCCAAATATGATACAAGACCACGCGATCTCACATGGAATGCGCACACCGTGATCATTAGCTATGGAGGGGTGATGGTGAAGAAGTGGAACTATCAAGAGGAAGGAGAATCAATTCAGTGGGCTTGTCTCGGGGAGCTGGAGCAGAGTGTTACGGACAACAGCACGCCGTCGACCTCTCATAGCACCGCGTATTACGCGTCGTACGAAACGCCATCGATCGTGCCGAGTTCAAGCAGTCGTGGTCGACCGACATTTGGACCATTTTCTCGGGAAAACGTCAATTCAACCCCAAACCCTAGTCATCCGGAACTCGTTCCAGCTGTGTTCGTATTTTTGCGCAGCGTTGGAAAAATATACCTGCAAAATGGACTAGAGTTCACCTTCTCGTTACCCTTCATTGTGAGAAAAGCCTGGCCAATATCGCCTCATGGAGTCATGATGCAGAGGGTTTTGGAGCCCTCGGAGTTGTTGGAAGCTGAGATGATGGGAGACTCAGTTCTCCCTACCATCTTCAGTATCACCAGTCCCTTTGCAGAGCCTGCTGCAGTCGGTCTCACGACAGGCATCATAGGTAGTGATCCTCCGACGCTAAAGGACGAGGACGAGAATTCATCAAGTCCGCTGAAGTCAGTGATCCCCACAGAGATGGTGGTATGGACATCACACCGACATCCGGTCTCGTCAGATGACGTTCTGGTGACCGTAGATGTCGAAAAGAAATTATTGTCTATCTGGCGTTATGTTTACATCAAACCTAAAGATACGCCTGTACCTCTCACCCGCACTCGAACTCGTGGCGCGGCTCGGAAGCGCCAATCGTTATCCGGCGTTGGGAGTCGCAGGACGTCTGCGATCTTTCCATTATCTCCCCATATCCGCTCTCGAGAGCATTCCCCCTCTCCAGACTTCGATCTACCTGAAATGCCCCCGCTCTCTGCTCTTCCTGGAATGCCCCCCACACTTTCGACAACCACCACCATAGCATCTCTCATCTCTGGTACGAATTCTTCCCAACGATCGGGGCACACGAAAGGACGACGAAATTCTTTGACCCGAAATGATCTGAGCGTGACTATGGACAGAATGGCGCTGGGCGGACGTCTTGAATCTGACATAATGTTGGCGCCGATTGAACATGGCAGAATGAAGGCCGCGTATTGGATGGAAAGTGTACATTCAATGGAAATACCCGCCATAGAGTGAGTTCAGTCCTTACGGCTGTACTGAATGTTTCACTCACAAATTTCATAGTGCCAGCTCTTGGCGAAATATCTCTGTTTGCCTTTTCGACAGTCGCAGTGATGGTAATTTACAAAGGTGTCTAATGGCTGTTTGCCTCCCAAATAGCCAGGTTCTTCTCTTGTTCTCTGTGTCGTATGGACAGGACAAAATGATGAAGATCAGTCGCATATCAGGGCAACCCGCGCTTTCCATCACCTCCATCTGTGCAACTCGAGAGCGTGTATGGGATTTACTCGTTCTTAAACCTGGTGGCGATTTGACTCTATTGACACATGGGACTCGTGAAATACCGATTCAAATTCAACACTCTGCGGTTGAGATGGAGGTGGATAGTGGCTCATCCCCTGAACTGTCGGCTCTGCGAGAAGCCGACCTCAGCTTGGTTACGCTCATTTATCAGGATGGAAGAAAGTCAAGCGTTAGCTTTGAGTTGTTCCCAAAGGACACGCTTACAATTGAATGCCTTGAACTCATGTCCGTGATGCTTCCATCTGATGCATCCTTTTCCCTTCATAAAACATTCATGGAAAGATGGGCCTCCAGAAATCGCTCAACTGCAGACTTTGTGGAGTTTCAGTGCTTTACTGAAGCACTTTATTCCGTTTTTGACGTGCAAAATGAAGAGGTAACAATGCCCTCTGACGCCTGGCTAAAACTCGCGCATTCCTCAGCTCATGATCGCTTCCGTGAGGATCCTGCTCTCAGGCATCTCAGAACACCGCCAAATTTACCTCTAGCGCGTCCTATTGTGTCAATGCAAAAACCTCATCCACTTCTTGCACAGATTCTGTACGGTCTGCATATGCTTGGGGAACAGCTTCGCCTCTCGGTTCATCGACACCACCACTTAGTCAAGTTGGCAACTGTCATATGTCGGCTATCAATGATGATTCGACCAGAATGGGCTGACTTTTGGAAGCGACTGGTGCCCGATGCTCTCTCCGTATGGCCATCTCCCGCAAATACTAGCAAGTCTCTTTGTTTTTTACTGGGATATCCTCGCTTACACCGATCCAATAGTCCTCGACCACGTCGATGACCGCCTCCCAGTCTGGCCTGCCGACGAGTCAGCAATCTTGTATGGACGTGCCAGCAATCCAGATTGCAAAATTCCATGGAATGGCATTCTCCATATTGCTAATCGTTTTGACATCGAATCCTCATTTGAGTATGGTGACTGTGGTCCGATGTGGGCCATGAGCGAGGTATCTCGACTATATCAGTGCTTTTCTGATGGCACGGTGGCAGAAACGCAGAAAAGGGCAGAGAACGCGATATTAGCGATGGCTGAGGGCCCGGGAGTATTGGAACATTTACCCTTGGGTATTGCTGCACCCCTCAGGGAGGCAGCAAGGACATGTCAACTCGCACCTCCGGGAACCTGGCCCTTGTCTGCATATCGGGCTATTGGACGGAATGACTTGGCGGCATCAGCCAGTGACGAGCCTGACACCTTGGTCAGGCATGGTTACCAGCCTTTAAAGTATTTCACGGTGAGCGATGCTCCTCTGCCATTTTCTTGCTTTTCTGATGCTCGCAGAACTCAACTACATCTCGGCGAACAGTTCGAGAAATCGTCGCCGAAGCAAAAGCTTCAGCGAGCGGAGAAGTCGACGCGGTCTCCGGAGTTGAACTTCACCTCGAAGATTTTACAGACATTCGATTTGGCCAGGATCGCAGGCTGGAGGAGGTCGCACGCATTCTTTGTTCCTCGACGATTCCATCAATCAAAATTGTGGAGCGTCCCGAGCTTAGGTGAAGTTTTCTTCAACTCCCTCGCTTTTAAAGCTCTGAATTTTTTGAACAGTGAACATGACCAAACCAAAGAACACCAAAATCAATTGATTCGAGTTGCAGAACGTACTCTTGCTCTGCCTTATGGACGCGCAATGTTCACCTTTGGTTCAGTTCCCACCGTTACTCGAGAAGCCTACACAATCCCCAAAATTGAATATACAGTTCGAATGCAGCCGCTGAACATCACTGTTGCGCCAGAAGCTGGCAAATTGGTTCCAGATTCAATAAATTGGGGAGAGTTTCACAACGGTGTCGCTGCGGGTTTAAGAATATCTCCAACAGCTACCGGTGTAGAGAGTTCTTGGATTGCTTTCAACAAGCCATCCGATTTGACACCTGAACATGCGGGATTCCTACTCGGCCTCGGCCTTACTGGCCACTTGAAGGAAATGCTGACCTGGCATACTTTCGCTTATCTTACGCCAAAACATGACCTTACATCCATTGGGGTACTTCTTGGGTTATCTTCTGCAAACGTGGGAAATGGCAATCAGCATGTCACCAAGCTACTGGCTGTGCATACCCCTGCTCTGCTTCCTACTCCCACTGTGGACTTGAACGTTTCACTTTTGACTCAAGCAGCAGGCTTATCGGGTGTTGGCCTGCTTTACCTTGGAACAAGAAATCGACGCATGGCAGAGGTTTGCCTCAACCAAATTAGTCGACATGATCTCGTTCAACCTGATCTCAGCAACGAGCATCGAGAAGCATACACCTACGCCAGCGCTCTCGCATTTGGAATGATCATGCTTGGGAAAGGCACCACCATCCCTGCTGATATGGCTATCTTGAAACGGTTGACTGTTCTCATTCATGGCGACGAAAACTTGCTCTTGGGTAATACGGCCCGGCCGCTATTCGACACTAACTTGACCTCACCAGCTGCAACCATCGCCCTTGGCCTCATGTATTTGAGGACAGAACGACAGGATATTGCTGACATTTTGACGATACCTGACACTGTTCTCACATTGGACGCCATTCAGCCCAGCTTTTTGTTGATCCGCACTATCGCGCGCTCCCTTATTATGTGGAATAAAATTGCGCCCACGAATGAATGGTACCTCCGCCAAATTCCGCTAAACATTTGTGATGCATTAGAGGCTCGTCATAGATATGGGAAGCCGGTAGATGATGCCATGGAGCTGGCTCATTATAACATCCTGGCTGGTTGTTGTTTCGCCCTCGCACTTAAGTATGCTGGTACGGCTCGCCAAGAAGTGTATCAGATTATAGTGCGGCACTTCGATAACTTCACAAGGTTAGCCTATGCCAGTGGTGAGTCGTAACTTTACGCCTTTCTTGGTGTCTGACCAATAAAACCCCGTTTCAGGGCCTGCATTTGATCATAAAATCAAACGGTCTGCGGTACGAGAGGGTCTCAACTTGATCTCAATCTCACTAAGCATGGTTATGGCTGGCACGGGAGAAATTACTTGCCTGAGACGCATCCGATACGCGTATGGCATGTACCAGCAGGTGATGTACCATCATGGGTACAAGTACGGTGTGCATATCGCGACACATATGGCCATGGGGCTTCTCTTCCTTGGTGGTGGAAGGTACACTCTTGGGACCTCTGACGCTGCCATCGCATGCATGGTCACTGCCTTCTTCCCCCGATCTCATCAAGTTTCATCGGACAACAAAAGTTTTTTGCAAGCTCTGCGGCATTTATGGGTTCTGGCCGTCGAACCGAGGTGTCTGATCGCTCGAGACGTTGATACGAATGACGTGGTGTATCTGCCAGTGAAAATTTCGGTGAAGGAGAGCAACAAGATTGAGACGACGCAGCTAATCTCGCCGACACTGATACCTGACGTGGACAAGCTGATGTCGATCCGCGTGGACACACCGAGGTACTGGCCATTCTACCTTGACACGGCAGCACTTCCACGACACAAAGAGGCTCTACTTCGAAGTCAGACTCTATACGTGAAGCGGCGAACTGCGTTTTTGAGCTATACTGAGGACCCCAAAGGCAGCCGAAGCCTCTTTGTACGCTCTGGCTCGTCTGCAGGAGACGCAGCTATGCTGGACTTTCCACAAATAACGGACGCCAAAACGCACCCTGCTGGGGACCTATCAGAGTTCATCACTTCGTTCTCAAACAACACACTCTTCCTGGCTTTTGCAGATCACTTTTCGAGGGAAGAGGAAGGCGTTCCTGAACAGGAGAAACTCTTCTACATGTATTGTCACGCGGCGTTGCTAGACAGCATCCTACAAGACAAACCACAAACACTCCAATCTCACCTGACATTGTGGTTATACCGTAACATGTCCCCGCAGTCCCGATACTTCCATCTGCGCTTGCAGGATCTCCGGTTCGCAGCTGACTTTTACAGCAAGGTGTACGATCGCCGATTTAGCGGCCGTGCCGAAAATAATCCGCGTCCGCCTCTTTTAAGGGATACGACGGTGCTTGGTGCCCTGCATGCTCTGGACCGGAAGTTGGACGTTGTCAGGGAGACGGCGAGCTTTCAGGCTGTCATGGGCATGTATGCAAGGGGGGAGGTTATTGACCCACAATCACACGCGGACTGGGAACTTGTTAACAAGCATTTGGCGTGGTATCTGCTGAGGGACGGGGTGCCTGCGTCGACGCTCTTGGTCGTGCTTCAAGGGCTGGCGAGGGACGCGCATGCGCAGTGTGCTGGGCTGCCTGAGCCTGAGGGGACGACGGACGTGGGTGCGCTGGACCTAGGTATCAAGGAGGTGTTGCATGCGACAGGGTCAAAAATGTCCACTACTTTTGGTTCTGGATGGAGTGTGAGAAGTTTAGATGAGATTATCAAGGCTTGGAAGGTAGAGTGAACGAATAAGTAGTAGGAATTACATTGGAAATGTAAATGTGGTGTTGAAACCGTGCGTAGTACGCTGGTATAAAATACATACACGCTGGGTGGATGCCATTCAAAGTCAATAAATAAGCAAGTTCAAGCTCGAGATCGAAGGGATAAATAACTTGGATTGACAGCATAGAGTGACGAATGGACGAAGAGGTTCCGAATGCGAGCAGCAGCGAAGGTGAAGGGTAGGACTACTCATAAAGTCAGTTCCCGCGCCTTGAATTCTTCAGTTCCTCTCTCAACTTTTCAATCATGAGGTTGGGACTGAAGCGTCTGGAGCCTGTGTTTGAACAGTAGCTTCCGCGGTTTGTGGTGCATCTGCGGCCTGCGCGAGCTCGAAAGCAGCGGGACGCTTGAAGCCCTCAGCAATCAGCGTTTCACGCCGTTTACTCACAGCCTAGGGATTAGGTTATTAGCAAAATACATGAACACCATAGAAAGGGGACCCACTTCATCCAGTTCTGTGAGCATCTTGACGGTTGTTTCCCAGTCGACACAAGCGTCCGTGATACTCACACCCCATTTGAGCGCGCTTGGGCCATCAGCGGGGACATCTTGTCGGCCAGCGTGGATGTGCGACTCGATCATAACACCTGTAATATTCCTCTCACCGGCGGCAAGTTGCTCTGCGATGTTGGAAAGCACTTTGGGTTGGTTGTTGTGATTCTTGAGTGAGTTTCCGTCTAAACTAGGCTTAGCAAAGATCGCGGATGATGAGTGGGGTGAACATACGACTGCAGTCGATCATAACGCTGGGTATTTTGCCGTCTTCCTTCCCCTTTGATTTTTTCTCAATGACAGCGACGGCTTTGCGGACGTGTTCTGAAGCGTAATTGGGACCACTGGTTCCACCACGAAGGATAACGTGCACGTCCTGATTCCCGCGGGTTTTGACGATGGATGCGAGGCCCTGTTCCGTTACACCCATGAAGGCGTGGGGGTTGGAGGCTGAGGACATGGCATCGATGGCGACGGAGACACTTCCATCTGTTCCATTCTTGAAGCCGATGGGGAAAGAGACGCCAGATGCGAGTTCGCGATGGAGTTGGGATTCGGTCGTTCGTGCACCGATGGCTCCCCAGGAGATGACTGTGTGAAGGTTAGCGAGATGTAGATTAGATTAGATGATCGGACGAAAAAAACGTACGATCGGCGATGTATTGCGGCGAGATTGTATCCAGGAGTTCTGAGCCGACCGGAACGCCAAGGTCGGTGAGGTCACAGAGAAGTTGGCGAGCGACGCGCAGGCCCTTGTTGATCTTGAAGGAGCCGTCAATGTCTGGATCGTTGATGAGGCCTTTCCATCCAACGGTGGTGCGGGGTTTCTGTGATCGGAAGCATTAAACGAGAGTCAATCAAATTTTTTTTGCAGGGAAGTCACCTCGCTGAAAGTGGAGATTGGTTGAGTCACAGTGGCGGTAAAAATTTTAAGAAGGGAACAACGTACAAGTAGGCACGCATAACGATGAGGAGATTGGGCCAGTCATTCAGCTTCGCTTTGAGGAGGTGGGCATACTCGAGTGCTTGTTCTGGCGAGTGAATTGAACAGGGCCCGACGACGACGAGGACACGATCGTCGTAGCCTGCGAGGATGCGGGCGGCGTTGTAACGAGTTGAAGCGATTGTCTTTTGAGAGTTTTTCGAAGAGACAATCTCATGCCTTAGGAGAGCGGGTTGGACGAGTGGGTCGTAGCCAATAACGCGCCTGTCCTGGATGTACTGGTGGACCTTTTGGGCATCGTCAAAGTCTGGGAAGGGGGAGACGTTGTACATGTCGTCTGGGATGGCTGTGGAATGAGGTGAGTTGGGTGGTGGTAGTAAGAAGAGAAGGGGGAATTACGGAAACGAAAGGGATATTGAGCCATTGCAAGAACGTTTTACGACTCGTACATATACTGCTCACAGATAGCACCCATTAGGTAAGCCATACACACAACCCCAATCAGCTGAGCAACTGTATTTAAATTTTGTAGCCGAATACTCTATTATTGCTCTATCTTTGCTCCATGAATACCCATGAATACCCATGAACGTAGACAAAAGAGCCTCCAGAGAAGTCTCGAGAATTTACCGAGCTGAGTACATGTGAGATTACGTAAACCCGACCATCTTCCAAGAAACTCCCGTTGTAATTATTGTGTAATGTGTAATTACTGTCATGTCTCTCTCCATCTCCCTGTCGCCGACCCCAGGCTTTTGCGTTAAATCCAAAACACTCACCCCAGTACCAACAAAGGTCTTTATCAATATCGCATGGGACAAGAACGTTCCTTCTCCACCC
>Ga0307507_10004662_pt1 | contig 23838 bp, 23 predicted proteins | sample 7_EM_MG_FD_207223 | JGI IMG/M metagenome (GOLD analysis project Ga0307507, IMG submission 207223) | Populus trichocarpa ectomycorrhiza microbial communities from riparian zone in the Pacific Northwest, United States - 7_EM | ecosystem: Host-associated > Plants > Roots > Unclassified | place...
TCGACCAAGACCCCTAACTATTTAATTACAAGATTCTCTGGTTATTCCTTTCTCTTCTTTACGCAACGTCTTGTTCTCTTTAAGAGCTATATACCCTTAGATTTAGATAGAATTTATATTGTTCCTTCAAATCTTCCCTGAAGCCTCTTCGCGCCCTTACAAAGATTGTTTAAGAGTTGGCGGGCTTTTAAAATAATATCAACATAGTATAAATATTAATTAACCGGCCAGATCTATTAATTATTAGAGAATACGTTAAGCGAGGAAATAAGAAGTCCTTTAAGAGCTTATACTTTGTTATAGACCGCGCGTATACTGCTATATCTATTAAGCAGAGAATCTAACACACGCTAACTCCCCACTGGTGTTACGGACAGCTTAAGTACGATGTTATAACTACTTGGAGAAGAGTCGGAGGAAGCTAGTTGGTTGATATAGGTACGGTCTAGGATGGATCCGGTGGAACTATATAACAAGGAATGGTAGCTAAGGTTATATAATATAATCTATATAATCTATAACAGAGTAGATAGAGTACACATACCTTATAGAGTAAAGGGATTTCTTAGGCGTATGGTTATATATTTAAAGGACCATAGTTCCTACCTAGATAGTTCTCTCTTTATAGTAAATCTTAGAATACAATTAGAGTTAATCTATTAGGCAACTACTCCACCAGTTATTATTATATTGTTAATACTATTCTTACCTATATACCTAGCCTAATAATAGGACCTACCGTAGTTCCTACTACAAGGTTCCGTTACACATTTACTACTAAGGTTACGGTATTAAATAAGGTTGAATAATATGCCACCTAAAGCACTAGTCACAACGATATTAACGGCAGCCACGACCTTAGGGTTAGGAGATACCAGTATAGCGGACACAGATTCTTAAGTAGTTATATAAGGTTAGTTATAGGAAATAGTTAATTACTTATAGGATAATAGCAGGCTACTTAAAGAACGCATTAATGGAATTAAAGCAGTAAAGGTTAAGTTACCTTTAATTAAATAGTTCTTAGGAGAGAAGTTAAAGCTTAAAGGGTTTCTCACGTAGATATATTTTAAGGTTATATAGAAAGGAGCGAAGTTAGTAATACCTACGGACTAGGTAGTATACGTAGGACTATTTTTATTAGGGAGAGCTCTAGAATGGTTTAAGCCTTACCTTATAGAGATATAAGTAAACGGTGCAACAACTACTAACCCAGATATACAGTATGTGTTTGCAAGTTGGAACGGATTTACAGAACGGTTAATATAAATATTTAGAGACCCTAAAGTAACTATAATAGCGGAATAAAAACTTTAGAACTTAGTATAACACACTTTAGTAATTAAGTATATAACACAGTTTTAAATACTAGCTATATAGGTTAAGTGGAATAATAGGGCGCTTATAGCACAGTATAAGTAAGGACTTAAGGTTAAAGTCTAGAACGTAATTATCCTAATAAAAGATGCGGATACTCTAAGAGAGTTAATAGACCAGTTAATAAAGATTAATAATAGAATCTATTAAAGGGAACAAGCTAAGAAAGGGCAAGATAGAGTTCCATAGTTATATAAGGCGTAGAGTACGCAACAACAGATATAGAGTTAAAAACTATAGAATAGCGCAGAGCTAATAGACCTAAGCGGTACTAAAGAAACCTAAAGGTAGGGAAAGAAACTATAGAAACCTAGAGGTTAAGGATTAAGTAATTAAAAGACCTAGAAGTAGAGGCTAAACCAGGAATCTTAGCAGTAGAAGACGTTTAGGCGGACTCCACAACAAGAAAAATAGTTTAAAGATAGGGCTTGCATAAATTATAGAAAACAAGGTCATTTTGCTAGAGACTATAAAGGTAGTTAGAGTAATTATATAGTAAGGGGAACCAGGCTAGCAGACAGCACGTACGTATAAAGGGACAATAGTGCACTATAAGAAATAAAGGAATATTTAGTTAACAGTTTTACGTATTATTACAACAACGCATGCCGAATTTATAAGGATGCTAAGTACGGCGTAAGCTATTAGTTATAGGAGCCAGTATTATCTAAGTTTAAAGGAACCAATAAACCAGCTTATAGATTAGATATTAAAGATAATAAGTTTAATATAGGCGAAGCGTTTACTAATAACAAGGTAATAAAGGCAGCTTACTAGGAGTATATAAACCTTAAAGAAGTTAAAATAGAAGTAGAAACTAAGACCATTATAAAATAAGGTTTAGTAACGGATATTATAACGCTATTAAATACAATTTCCATCGCTTTATAAGACGATAGGAGTAATATTTAGAAGAAACTAAGCAAGTAGATAACTGCTAGTGCTAGCTTATTACTTAATAAAGGTAAAAGGCCACAGGTCCAAGACTCTTAGGACGAGATAAGGAAGGCTCCAGACTTATAAGGTGTGATAAGAATAGCTCCAAAACCCACAATGGATAAAAACTAATAGGAAAGAGCAGCAACTTAGTTTAGTAATAAATAAATAAGTATAGGACGCAAGTTTAAGAACTAAGAGTTTGGGGTATAAGTAAGCACGTTATTAGGCAACCAAGATTTTAAATAATAAATAAGGGCTATAGTAGTTCTAGGTGAACCTAGTGTTTAGCCTAAAGATTAAAAAGTCAATACAGTAATTAAAAAGCAAGACGACTTTAAAGATCTAGCTATAAGACGCAGAAAATAAGAAACTATAGATAAGTTCAGAATAAGAATTATTATATAGCAAGAGCAAAAGCTAGACAAGAGGTCAGCTATGCCAGGTTATATAAGGGACAGAGCACCTATATAAAGAGTTACTAATAGGCCAAGTACAGGGACACCTAGGGCAAAATGGTTAGATAAACTAGAATAAGAAGAGGATTTAAATATCCTAACTAGGTTTAAAAAAAGACATACCAAAGGATATTATAATGCAGCAATAATAAGGTACTTTCTAACAGATAAACTATACACACTAAACCAGTTATACGGAAAGTGGTATAGGCAACGACACAATAATAAATAGGAAGATTTTTATATATAGCTAAATAAAAAAGTTGTCTAAGACCAACCCATTACGGAAAAACGTATAAGTTATATTAAAGGGGCATTAATTATAATGTTAAGGAACCTAGAAGAGGGATTTAGGGACTAGAGAAGTAAATAACAAATCTTAGTACCCGTAATAAAGATACTAGTGGTTAGGTTAACTAGGTATATATTTAAACTTAAAAATAAAAATAAACTAAGAGTTAACCCAAGTTACCTAGTGTATTATACACTATTGTGGATAGCTTATGTGGATGATACCTATAATATATATAGAGCACTAAAAGATAAGAACCGGAAGTACCTAATAAGGATATATTAGGCACCCAAGGAAAGGCGGTTTAGGAACGCTAAGTATATACATAGATAGCACCTAGTAAAAGTATAAGGTTAAAAAAACTTAATACTTTAACTAGGAAGATTTCTTATGGAAAAATACCTAGATGGATAATAGTGGTGAGAGTGCCTAAAGAACACTTATCTATAGTATATAAAGGAAAAGAAACAAATTAAGTATTGGCCTAAGTTAGACTAAGTACAAATAGGATCTAGCAGCCAACAGTTAAAAAAAGGGGAGGTATATAAAACTAGAGGAAACTAGTATTAGAGCCTTAGGCCCTTAAAGGAATTTAAAAACAACACCTAAATTTATAAGTTAAATAGTAAGATTAGCAGTTTAAAGTATTAGTAGATAGTAGAGTAACTAGGAACCATATATTACCAAGGGTAGTAGAAAGGATGGGGTTACCACATAGATAGAAAGAACACCTATATCCACTTATAACGATTTTAGGAGATTAGATAGCCTATAGAGGAGGCATTATTAATCTTAAAATAGGACCTATTTAGTTAACTATTAAAGGAAAACCAGTGAGAATGTCTTTTAATATCCTACCGTTGGGACAGGATAAGGTAATACTAGGAATACCTTAGTTACAGAAGTACAATCCAAAGGTTAATTAGGTTATAGGTTAGGTTAATATTAAAGATACTTAACGGTATAAAGTGCGACAGTAAACTAAGTTGGTATAGTACTAAGTTGGAGCGATATATAAAGAGACTAAGTAAGGCTTAAGTTATATACCAAAGAGATACCACAAGTATAGTAAGAAATTATAGTTACCAGAAAGTAAAAAGCTATTAGAATATATAGCATAGGACCATAAGATAAAACTAGAAGAGGAAATAAGTCTAAAGTTCTTTCTAATCTATAAGCTTACTAAAACTAAGTTAGTAGCACTTAAAGAGTTTATCCAGGAGAACTTACGTAATGGATATATTAGACCATTACAGTTGTTAGTAGGATATCTAGTACTATTTATTCTAAAGAAAAACGGAAAACTTAGGATGTATATAGATTATAGACAGTTAAACAGCATTACTAGGAAGGATAGGTATCCTTTACCCTTAATTAGCGAAATCTAAGACAGAATAGGCAATGTAAAAATCTTTATAAAGATAGATCTAAGATAGGTATACCACCAGATTAGGATCAAGAAAGGCGACAAATAAAAGGCAGCCTTTAGGTTAAAGGAAGGACTATATAAACTATTAGTTATATAATTTGGGCTTATAAATACACTAGCAATGTTCCAGAAGCGAATTAATAGTATATTAGGAGAACACCTTAATAAGTTTATTATAGTATACCTTAACAATATTATCATCTACTTAATAAGTAAGGAAGAACATGGAGAATACATAAAGTGGGTCTTAAAGAGACTACAGGAAGAATAGATACTAGTAGTAATTAAAAAATGCAAGTTCTTTATAGTAAAGACCGATTTTATAGGATTTATTATTAAACTAGGAAAGATTAGTATGGACCCAAAGAAAGTTAAAGCTATAGTAAATTAGCAAGAACCAGAGAACATTACGCAGTTAAGATTGTTCTTAAGGTTTTGCAACTACTATAAGAGGTTTATAGTATAGTAGTTAAAGAGCATTAAGCCATTTATAAGGCTAACAAAGAAAGAGGAGCTGTAGGTTTAGGGTAGTAAATAGAAGGAGCTATTCTAAGAACTTAAAAAGTTATTTACCTAAGAGCTAGTCCTTAAGATCTATTAACCAAAGTTAGATACGGTTGTTAAGACAAATATATTAAACTTTGCACTAGGAGCATATTTACTATAAAAGCACCAGGACATATAGTATCCAGTAGTGTACTATAGTTAAAAGATAACACCACTAGAGTTAAACTATAATATTTACAATAAGGAGTTGCTAGGTATAGTTACAGCACTTAAGAAATAGAGAGCATTCTTATAAGGTATAGAGAAACCGTTTATAGTTAAGATAAACTATAAGAACCTTATAGGATTCCTAATAACAAAGGAACTCAACCAAAGACAGGTTAGATGGGCGGAAATGCTTATAGAATACTATTTCGAGATTTAGTATACTAAGGGTATAGACAACGCACGAGCAGATGCTCCAAGCAGAAAAGCTAAACTATAAAATAATGAAAAGCCATTAGGAGCTTTATTGCGAAGAGATTAAAACGGATTAATTAGGTATAATTACCCAAAAATTATAGCAACTAAGGAAAGTTAGATCTATAAATTACCTAAGAGTAATTAGATATAGAAGATCTAAAAAGCATAAATAGAGAATCTAGACTTAGAGCAATATAAAAATAAAGAAGCAACGTATATACCTAAGTCTATTACAGAAGAATTTATTAAAGAATTCTATAAGGGAATAATATAAAGATATAACGGGTCTACAAGACTAGTATTAAGACTTTAGGAGGAGTATATTATTTAAGGAATCTGGGGATTAGCAAGATAAGTTATAAAAGAATATCTAGATTGCTAAAGAAATAAACCAAAGAGGCATAAGCTATATAGAGGGCTACAACCTGTTAAGACACCAGGAAGACCATAGGAGGTTATATTATAGGACTTTATTATTAAGTTACTAAAGTTAAGAGATCCTATTATAGGACAAGATTATAACGCGATTTTAGTAATAGTAGATAAGCTAATAAAGTAGGGATACTTTATAGCATACACTAAAGAGATATTAGTAGAAGACGTTGCTAGAATCTATATAAAGGAAGTATTTATAAGATACAGAGCACTAGATAAAATTATATTGGACAGAGATCTAAGATTTATAGCAGCGTTTTAGGAGGTATTTTTAGCAGAATAGAGAGTTTACGCAGTAACCTCTATAGTATATTATCCGCAGACGGACGGACAAACGGAAAAACTAAACTAGACACTAGAACAGTATCTAAGACATTATATTAATTACGCATAGAATAATTAGGTATTATTATTACCAGTTACACAGTTTATATACAATATAATACTATAAAAAAAAATAGGGATATTACCATTTAAGGCGAATTATGGGTATAAGCTAAGAACGTCATTATCGCCATATTAAGTAAAGAAAATAAGTAGCACAGCTAAATAAAGAATAGAGATGTTAATAAATCTTTATATAGACCTTACGGAAATAGCCAAGCTAGTATAGCAAAGGATAAAAAGGTACTATAATGCTAAGAGATCTAAGGGACCAGATCTAAAGGAGGGAGATAGAGTATAGCTATTATATAAAAATTTTAAGAGGTAATAACTAAGCAAGAAGTTAGACCATATCAGACTAGGACCTTTTAAAGTTAAGTAAAGAATTTTATTAGTTATATATAAGTTAAACCTACCAGCTAAAATAAAGATCTACCCTATATAATATATCGCGATGCTAGAACTAGTATACGGAGATATTAAGCTACTAGTTTATAAGGCAGATATATACAAAGGATAAGAAGAAGACAAATAGTAAGTTTTAAGGATTATTAGTTACGAGGACGTAGATAATAAAATATAGTATAAAGTAAAGTAGATAGGCTATAGTAAGACTACCTAGAAACCACTAAGCAACCTAGAGAACGCTATAGGAAAGGTACGGGAGTATCGGAAGAAAGTAGGTCAGGTAATATTAATAAGAAAGAATCACCAAAAAATAAGTTACCTAAGGGGGACCTAAGAGGAGTAATTGCCGAGCTACTTAGAGTTGTTTCCCTTGTAGGAGAAAAGCTAGTCCTTTTATTACTTAGCTTGGATAGACCCTGTTAAACTAGCTTCTATTCCTTAGAACGAACCTTCTTACATATATATTTAAGACGTTAAAGACGAGCATAAACCAGACGTTAAGCTTTAAGGATATATATGGACTCTTCTAAGATACATTAAACCTTAAGCAGCGTAGAGGCTAGTTTACCGTTAAGTTTCTTAGCGGTAGATTAAATATAAGACCCTATAATAAGTTACTTAGGGAACCTAAAGACTGTTAAAAGTCATAGGACGCGCACACTTAGCGTTAGAGATAAAGTGGACATTATAGGACAATTAAACGTTTGCTTTAGTGCACTCTAAATAAGAGGATGGTTATTAAGATAAAGGGCTTACTAGCGCGATATAAACCAACCCCTATTTTACATAGCGAGAATATAGAGACGGCATTATCTTACCCAGAGACAAGATTGTAGCAACGGTGCAAGACCGGTAAGCTATAGAAGAAGAAGAAGAAGCTTTAGGTATAATAAGTAAGGATATTAGCCAGACTAATTAAACAGACATTATACCTCTAGTAGATGACTTGGAGATATTAGGAATCTTCAAGGACGAAGATAAAGAGGAGGGAGATAGTGTTACGGATAGCTTAAGTACAATATTATAACTACTTAGAGAAGAGTCGGAGGAAGCTAGTTAGTTAATATAGGTATAGTCTAGGATAAATCCAATGGAACTATATAACGAGGAATAGTAGCTAAGGTTATATAATATAATCTATATAATCTATGTAATCTATATAATCTATAACAGAGTAGATAGAGTATACGTACCTTACAAAGCAAAGGGATTTCTTAGGCGTATAGTTGTGTATTTAAAGGACCACAGTCCCTACCCAGATAGTTCTCTCTTTATAGTAAATCTCAGAATATAATTAGAGTTAATCTGTTAGGCAACTACTCCACTAGTTATTATTACGTTATTAATACTGTTCTTACCTATATACCCAGCCTAATAATAGGACCCACTGTAGTTCTTACTACAAGGTTCCGTTACAACTAGATCCTAAAGACAATTATCTTTCTTAATTTAAAGGACTTAATATTACTAGGCAGGGACTTAATTTGTTTATAGTTGGTATATTACGGGTACTAGGAAGCGCAGGCTAGAAGAGCTGTTCAGCTTTATTATGCATCGTTAGCTATTACGGATAAAGACAGACTACCTTCTCTTCCTTTAATATCCGCTTAGCGGATGCTCCAGTTAGTGTTTAAATAGGCGTCCGCCGGTTAACTAATGTTGTGTTTATAGTGGGGGTGGGCAATTTAATTGTTAACATATTACCCGTTTGGCGGCGCTTTTTGCTTAACATCGCGGGGGCTAATGGGGTAGATATATTTATTGATTATAGAGCTGCTTCTGCGGATCAATTTAACGGTATTTCTGAGATGATAGCTGTTGTGGGGGTGTAGATTAATTTTGTTAAAGAAGGTGACTGCTCTACATACAAAACAAGTCGGATCGCCTAAGAAACCTTGTGAAAGTCTCTCAGACCATAGAATCAACTTTTTAACAAAAAAGGTTAGCGATATCCGCTTGCGGATATACGTATGTCCGCTAATTGATTCTATGGTCTGAGCTTGCTGAGGTAAACAATAGAGTTGAAATTTTGGTGATTTTTGATTTTGGTGTGCATTGAGTGGGCCCGTGCACAGTGGGGGGAGAACTCCTATGTATCCCGGCAGAATTTCGGAGTTTCAGATAGTAAAGTTGGACTCATCTCACCAATGTGCTCACATCCAAAACCCACTTCAAACACTACAATTTCTGCTGCTGCTGGCCGAATCGCAATCATGCCCGGCACCCGTGGCCCAGTGCCAGTGCCGCTGCGCGACGATAAACGCGATATCCCCCAGGATGTGCTTGATCTGCTCGACAAAAAACCCACAATACATACAAGCGAAGACTTTCCACAAATACCCCAACCTGAGATCAAAGCGGCGCTGGATAGATTAAAGTCGCGGTTAATGATACAGTATGAGACTGCGGACTCGGAACAAGTGCTTCTGACCTGGGAAGCGAAGACCATTTGCGACGAAGGAAGTCATGAGTACAAGGTGTGGGACGCAGTGCGGCAGAATGGCAAGCTGAGCATAAAGGAGCTCCCGGTAAGCTTCTTACGACCAGTCCTCATATCCAAACTGGGGAGACAGTTCATTGTTCTGACAAACACGTTTTTAGAAACATGTCGGTGCGGATTCAGCAAAAGTGGGGCAGGGCAATGCCTTCCGAAATAGGTGGATAAAGAAGGATGGAGATGCTCTAGTGCTGTTAGCAAAAGAGGTGGAAGATTCCACACGGAATCTTCTGCAAAAAGTTCAAGAGACGAAATCACTGGAGGATTCCAAAGTGCTGGCAGATCTCAAGAAACGAAAGCTAGTTACGTTGTCCAAGGTCATAAGCTACACAGTCATCAAAGGCCCAAAATATGCGAAAGAGATACCAGTCGAGGTTACGGATTTGACAGCAGAAATACTTCAGAGTGGGGAGTGGGAAACTGCCAATTTCAAACCATATAACTTTAACGCTCTGGGTGCATCGCAGAACTCTGGAGCGTTGCATCCTCTGAATAAAGTTCGGACTGAGTTCCGCAATATTTTCTTCAACCAAGGCTTCGTCGAGATGCCTACTGGACAGTAAGGCAGTCTTCGTCTTATGCCCCTGCAATAAATGCACTGACGAGTACTATAGCTTCGTTGACTCAGGTTTCTGGAACTTTGACGCTCTCTTCGTTCCACAGCAGCATCCCGCTCGCGACGTGCAAGACACTTTCTTTATCTCCGACCCGCCAAAGGCTGACAAACCACGTGCTGATCCAGCCACTGAAGCCCAAATGGAAGAAATGGAGGCGGGATCACGCAAGCTCTTCGCTGCTCCCACCAAGAAAGAGCCCAAGCTGCGGGACTATGAGAAATACTGGAATAGCATCAAAGAAGTCCACCAAAACGGCGCTTTCGGTTCCATCGGCTACCGATACCCTTGGTCTGAAGATGAATGTCTGCGCCTGGTCCTTCGGACGCACACGACGGCGGTCTCGGCCTGGGTACTACACCGCCTAGCTGAAGATCCACGGCCGGCTCGTTACTTCTCCATCGACCGCGTCTTCCGTAACGAAACAGTTGACGCAACGCATCTTGCTGAGTTCCACCAAATTGAAGGTGTCATTGCCGATTTTGGACTCACTCTCGGCGGCCTGATGAAGTTCCTCGAAGATTTCTTCTCCAAGATGGGAATCGAGGGGCTACGCTTCAAACCCGCCTATAACCCCTACACTGAGCCGAGCATGGAGGTATTCGGATACCACATTGGACTCGGAAAGTGGGTGGAAATTGGAAACAGCGGCATGTTCAGGCCAGAAATGCTGGAACCCATGGGCTTGCCAAAGGATCTGAGGGTGTATGGCTTTGGATTGAGTTTGGAGAGGCCGACCATGATTAAGTATGGAGTTAGCAATATTAGGGATTTGTTGGGGCACAAGGTCGATTTGGGATTTATTAAGAGCAACGCCGCTGTGCGGCTCGACAAGAACTAGAGTCTTTGAATCTAGATAGATAAAAGCATTCTTAGGGTCTCAGACGTAGACCAAGGAGCTTGTTAGAGTCGGTTAGAGTACTGTTTCAGGGGCTTCAGTCTTGCGAATGCTAGAAGATATCCACGGGCAGGAACAACAAAGGCACAGGCATGAGCAAATGACCTCTGATTCCTACTTCACGTGCCTAGTTTCACAGTGATTCGTCAATCTTAAAAGGGACCATCGTGATAACTTCCCGATTCTTTTGGATGCAGACCCCGCGTCACCTCTGAAGTCATAGCGCAGGGATACGTCAATCGTCGTAGCCCTTAAGAAAAGGTGAGCATCTCTTGAGAGGTCTTCTCTCTCCAAGGTCCAGAAATCTGGCAATTCGAGTTTTACTGCTAGCATCGAGCTCATCATAGTTCTAATACAACCCAAAATGTCTAGGTATGCTTCTCGTCACACTTACGCTTCTCCTACGTCGTCGAATTTGAGCTAGAATGCTGTCCATGAAGACAGTTTATCTCACTGCAATGGGTATTGCAAGATGGCCTGAGCTAGCTGATAACTTGAAAGCAGCGAAGCAGCTAACGACGCAAACCTCTCTGGTACCAAAATCCAGCCCCTTGACTCGGAAACAAAACGCCACGTGCCGCACACCGACCACGGCGTTGTGGGGGAAGACAGCGATATCAACCAAGGGCGTATCGATCCTTTGGGCGGTAGAGGTACGGTACTCTTAATTACCCCCCTTTCCCGTGTTGTTTTTCGATCATTTCCTCTCATCATTCGATAGCTCGACATCAATTATTTCACGTTGCTATTGTCCCATTTCCCCCTACAATCAACTTTCCTCTTTGAGTAGAGAGGAGTCTACGAAAGCAGCAACTTCGAACTCTTCACTAATAATGTGCGTTGGATAGGTCAATACCAACATCCCGCTCCGCACGCCGACAGCCAAGGCGTCGTGGGCCGTGACAATATCTTGCAGGGAGCTAAGATCGCGCCGATGGAAGGCGAATTCACACAAGCTGGATGTGAAAACCAGGGGCTTGATGATGAAACTATTGATGGAGCGAGGATTCACCCGGTGGGAAGCGTTAGAGAAGAGATGTCCTAGGCTAGTAGAATGGAATGAAGAAGAGGAAAAAGATATGGTATATGAGGCATTAACAGAGTGGAGATGTGGAAGTTGGTGAGCTGGCTGGAAATTCGGTGTCGAAAAGTATGGGCGAAATTTAATTGATAAAAAAATAATTGTATGATATAAGACCCGCGTTGTATTGATACATGCATGTTTCTTGGATTACGCTGTTGGAAAGAAACAATAGCACAACTTTTGGAGGGAATTGTGGAGAGAACTCACGTCTATCAAGGTAGTAACAGGTTTCCATCGCAAGTAATCAGATGTCAGTGTTGGAGCCACTTCGTTACGCGCTTGGTTAAAGCAATGTCCGTTTGGCCGAAACCTGAGAAACCATGAGCTATTAATAAGGTTCTAGAAAGTGAAAACAGACACTGCTCTTGCAGGATGATGCACGTAGTGGTTACGGTGGTGGTTTCGTGGTGCTTGAGATAAGTGGTGGTGACCTGAATTTACTCATAGATTATTTTAACATTCCCTCCACGGAAAACGTAGGGGACATGGTATTGACAAAGCGGTCTAAGGCACAGCATAGTTAGTTATTCTCGCGTCATATGAATATTAGATAAGTGTTTAAATGCCTTCAGAGCGGGATGTAAAGTAACCATTGGTAATTAGCTTTCCCAGTTTATACCAACGTAAATGGCTTTAAAATAGTTTAGCAGCGCTTAGAGGTGATTGTGGCAGAGTATTACAGACACCCTTGCTTACTTAAGAGAACTATAGAACTATTTTAGAGACCTTTGATAGCTCATCTGGAACATGTTGTGACAACTACTTAACGAGCTGTCCCTCAGCTTATCATCAAAATCAGTTTCAGGCGTAACATTATTTTAAAGGAAATCGGGACTAGGTGAGTTCCAAAAGGAGGACGAGAGAAATCAAGAAATATGCCGAGATCGCAGACAATCTCAGTGATTCCAGAAGCTAAACACGCCAACGTCGCAAAACGGACTAGGAGACGTCATTGCCGTATCGGAGTGTTTTCCTATAGGTTATCGATGGACAGCCTGCTTTGTGCACAGTGAAGATCATTCCAAACGCTGACAAGACAGGTTACAAAGTGGCAGATCGGTCCCACAAAATACAGACTCTAACTGGCGTGCTCGAATTTCTTTTGGGGAAATCTCTGGCGCGCGATCACTCCCAATACGTGATTAGCGCGATGGAGATAGGGCTTCAATCGGAACTAACACCGTCGCTAAAAGGACGCAGGGCTCGTGCACACAGCGGAAGAAACTCGTCGACGTTCGTTTGGGGTACGGGAGCATGGCATACACTGCAGCTCAAGGGAAGTACACCGGGCGACCGGTTCTCGAGCTTATTCTCTGGCCAATTACGCTGCAAGCCCCCCACGCGAGCGAAAGGACCGAGGCTGCCAAGAAGTGGGGCGTGGATAGACGAGATCAATGATGCCAGGGGCCTTTCCAGAGTACGAGTTGCCGAATTCAATTCTTCCAATATTGCGACATGGCGGGTATATGACGGCGTCAAGCACGGGTCATGGCTGGCTGGCTGCAAGTCTTCTTGCCATGGCTCGAAGAGATATGCTTTGTACCTAATGCTAGATAGACGGCGCGTTGCATGGAGAGGTGGTAGGCTTGGCGTGGCAGGCGCAGGCTCGTTCTTTGCCGGACGGACTTGCCAGACGTGAAAAGATTTGAGGTGCCCATTGCTAGCGCGCCACCCCAAGCTTCATTTCGAGACTAAAGCTACTGCGATAAGACCTCTGGCTGGCCCTGATCGGAGACTGGCCAGCTCCAACGGCTTCGTCCAATGATAGCTCCGTGCTGCTCGTCTCCCTATTTTCCGCAACTTCACAACTCCCACACTCCGCCGCTCGGTGCCGCTCAAATCCTTCATCTCTGTAACCTGCCTCCTCCTTCTGACTCTTGATGTCTCGCTCGTTTGAATTCAAGAAACATTATCCACTCGTTTAAATAATATTCGCCCGAGCCGGCTTCAGTCACCGTACACCACTCCCAGCAACCGAATCGAGATACATAACCTCCAAGTAATGCAGTAGCCATAAGCCATAAGTCCACCATGTCGTCGCGATTGTCAAAATTAGACCCTCTAAAACTCTTCGTCCGCACCCCCTTCTCCTACGAAAAACTGCCAGGTGGCGATAGCCAGAACAGCTCCCCTTTTACCGTACCCATCAGGTTCAGATGGAGGAACCGAAGTTCAGGATCCGACCGCTGCTGGCACTGGCCTAGGCTGTCCCTCACCAAATTTATCCTCCTAGTGGCAATAGCGTTTCTCACGGTTTCGTTAATGGGCACCGGCATGTACAGAGGACACAAGTGGAGAGAAGACAAGAAAAAGGGGCAGAGGGAGTTGTATCATTGGGAGCACTTCCCACGGTGAGATACTGAACATAGAATCTCCGCGATGAAAAATGCTAATTCCTATACTCTAAAGACTTAACGGCTTCTACAGCGGAATCCGTAATCTTGTCCCTTTTTCTGATTGGATCTCTGAACAAGCCTTCATAAAAAATGCTGAGACCAACGGTTCACCTGCAAAGGCACTTCCAAAGTCCTCAAAGCCGGGCAAGGAGCCTCCTCTCGACCCTGTACCATTCAACCCGTACCCGGATTACAACTCACACGAGTATCTACAGGAATACAGCCCAGTCCGCGCTTGCTATTTGGATGAAGAAGGAAAGGTCGATCTACCTGACGTTTACGCATATCCAGGAGTGCCCCAGAACATGACTGATCCATTCTTTGGTTCATACCAAGAGCTTGGCATATCGGATGGTGTATGCTTTGATCGTTTTGGCAGGCTAGGGTCTTATGGCTATGGATTTTCGCGCGAGGAGGGAGGTCTTGGTTTATCTGGAAAGTCAGAGAGTGTAGGTGCTGAGAAAATGTGGAGCTGGGAGACGAAGGTTGATTACAGGAATGTTGACTGGGCGAAAGCACAGCAGAAGTGCTTTCAAAAGAACAAAATCCGGTTCGATAGGAACGCACTTACGGAGGATGGCAAGAAACCTGACCCGGAGAAGAAGACCGTCCCCCGACACGCGTACATCCTACGGACCTGGACTGGGTATGTGTATACCGACTACCAGATTCTGACACTCCGTGCCATGATCAACGAGCTCAGTCTCAAGTCGGGAGGGGAATACGATGTCCACTTCCTTGTCCATGTCAAAGATGACAGCATCCCGATCTGGGCTTCAGATGAGATCTACCAAAAGACTTTGGAGGAGAATGTTCCGGAAGAATTCTGGGGTCTTGCGACTTTGTGGTCTGAACAGCAGATGCGAATGTACTACCCTGAGCCCTTCCCCAATAACGTTTTCAACCACGCAAAAGCTCCGGTACATTCCGTATACCGAAGCGCTCACTTCGCTCTGCAATGGTTTTCCCAGATGCGCCCCGAATACGATTTCTATTGGAACTGGGAAATGGACATTCGGTATATTGGCCACTATTACGAATTCAACACACAGATCGGCAAATGGGCAAAGCAACAACCGCGGAAAGGAATCTGGGAGCGTAGCGCCCGCTACTACATTCCAGAGCAACACGGTACCTGGAAGAATTTCACCGATATGGTTGAAGAGGAGATCTTCCAAGGTGAGGAAAAGCCCGTCTGGGGTCCACCGAAATTTGAAAATACTGGTATGCTCGAGTCTCCCCCAGAGACTACTCCGCCTACCACCTACATGGCCGACAAATATGAATGGGGCGTTGGAGAAGATGCTGATATCATCGTCTTCAACCCCATTTTCGACCCCGCTGCCACTAATTGGGTGTTCCGCGACGACGTTTCGGGATATGATCTCGGTCTTCCTACACCACCTCGTCGTGTTGCCATCATTACGGTCGCGCGTCTATCTAAACGTCTCCTTGATCTTATGCATACCGAAACGTACAAGATGAGACATCACATGTTCCCAGAAATGTGGCCACCTTCCGTGGCGTTCCACCACGGTCTCAAAGCCGTATACGTACCACACCCGGTCTTCTTCGACCGCAACTGGCCACTAGAGACTTTAGACAACACCTTTAACCACCCGTCGCGACCACAAGACAGTGTCTTTGGCTGGGGTGAACACAACCAACTCGGCAGCAGCTTTTACTATAACTCTGGCTTTTCCGCAGCGCTGTGGAGACGATGGCTCGGCTCCCGAGAGAACAATGAAGGCGGCACGGAGGAGGAGGAGAATGGGAGCGGAAGGATGTGTTTGAGGCCAATGCTCTTTCACCCCATTAAGAAGGAGACAGGCGCTGAGTGATTGGACTTCCTGATCGACATCACAACTATTATTCGAGGAACCTTAGATCTGCCATCCCGTCCGATCTTTTCTCTCGGTTCAAACATCCATTTTGTAGGAGTTAGGCTTATATCCACCGGAGGAAGGCCTTTATGTCAGACACGTTTCTCTCTCTTAGCTGCGCCATTAGCATGCATGGACTTTTTTTACTCTGCTTTCTATTGCATCAGCTGCGCTGTTCGAACTTTTCACGCTCATATTTCACATCAACACTCAATCATTGGGAGGTGTTACAAGGAGCCGTTTCTATCAGTCCTTGGTTGCTGGGTTTATTGCACGTACATTTCCGCACGGGTCGATTGCAGGGCTGTGTCTATATACCTGCTTCAGGAGGCTACATCCTCGAATACCTACTCTGCTTCACAGAGGGCTTACTAGCTCGATTATGTAATGAGCTCTCGGTGAGTCTTGCGCAGCGCTAAGCTTTTTACTTTCCTAAGCTGGTCTCCTGTGCGAATCGAGCTCGGAGGAGTCCTTGTGTGTCAAGTATCTTGCATTCTGTTCTGGAGTACATTGCTTTGCGCTTGATCATGCGCTTTTTGCTTATATTTGTTTGCATTCCTCAGGTGTTCTCGTCGCTGTGAGCATCCTGACGGACAGGCTGGGTGGCATAACGGCGCTTTCTTCTACAGGGTACCGGATCTAAATGGTCCCGAGGGGCGTGTGTATAGATACTTGGCTGGGGCTGAGGAGCTAGTGTAGATCATGGATAGGGTAATATAATTGTTGCCAATATCTTTCTCTTTGAACATGCTCTTGAGTGAATAATCATGCAGTATCAGGCGCCGAGCCGAAATCAAGACCTGGACAACCTAGCCTTCTAGAGAGGAAGGCAAAGCTGCAGATGCCGCATATTTCTATACGAGCATAGAAACTCTTGGGGTCTAAGTTGATAGGCCTAACTAGGATAAATAAACTGATTAACAATTGGCCCCTCCTACACATTCTGGTGTTAGCACCATGGATAAGGCTATACGCAGCCCTAGCTCTTCGCAGATGATCATCAACACTACGACATTAGAAAGATTCTCACTCCTTGCCGCCTTATTTCTGGCCACAACAGTTTTTCATTTAGTTGGTCATATCAGGGAAGAAATTTTAATGATATGACTATAAGTTGCGCTGAGAATTAAACTAATACTTTGGGGCATGTTGAGATCGGAGGTTTCAGTTTCGCATCACTATGCACGACTTTTAGTATCTGCCACGCTTAGCTGCTGCTGTAACCTCGGTTGTCACCGTACCACGGTAAAGTATCGAGCCTGTTATGCGAGGTACGGTTTGTTTTGCGGGTCTATGAGCTGAGTCAACGACCGAAATCTACGCGTAGTGCCGTACTTTTTGGCTCGTTTGATCGTGCATCACTCACGTGTCCTATTCTTTTTGGCCTCATTGTTCCACAGGGTCCATCGTGGTCCGTGCTTCCACTAGCCAACTGGCGTCCACGAACTCCTCCTTGTTTATTACAAGAGGGTAACACGTACGGGCAGACGCCCTTCCTGCTAGTATGCTAGCAGAATAATACAGCCCAACCATTTTGCAAGGGCTCACTTATTTTGAAAATATACTAACAAGGAGGGCGTCTGCCCCCTTGTAGGTCCGTTACGGTGACCAATTTGGTTAGGTGCCGAGCTCAGGGGGTAGCCGAATTCTTGGGGTCCGAGCTTAATGATGCTAATGTTAAATTTAATATCGATATCAATGCCATCAGCTCTTTGGCTTTCGGGCATTGAATTAATCCCAGCTAGTCTTCTGCGAAACCATTTCGTACTTAACCTACTCATTCCACTCCGACTAACGACGAGAAACTCCGCATTATCTATAAAACCCTATTTTGCAGAACATCTATAGTATGTGTAATACTAAAAGGTTGTGTGGCACTAAAGTGTATAATATCAAGTTACTATACGGTGTCTAAATCAGCATGCTGAGTATATCCTAGCTACCCACTATGAAGGCAGGACTTCCTCTCTTCAATAACTAAACCTCGCCAACTCGAAACCGAAAGCATTACCTGGCCCGGTTCACTAGAAGAGAGCTGAGAGGAATCCCTTCGGATAATCATACCATTTCATTGGTTTATTCACCTCCAAGCTCATCACGCTCTGTCGGCGCTGCTCCTCTGGAACTCCCTCCCCAGAAATAATGAGCTGGCCCTCACGCATACCGGTATAGAGGTCAATATCCTTGCTGCGCACAAAGAGTGGCCGGTGCGCCGGGTATTTGAACCAGGAGTAGACTCTCCAAATGACATAGAGGGCAACGATGAGTGGGAGAGCAAGGTAAGCTTCGAAGAAGACTTCGGCGTTGGGGTTACCGCCAATAGGCTAAAAGAGCGTTAGAAATATCCTAGCCGTGTTAGCAAGAAGGGAGCCTTTTAACTCACCCAAAGCGCAACATAGAACTGGGCTGCAAGGCAAAGGAAGTTGAGTAATACGCCGAGCCAGCTACCCCAGATACCAAAAGCGGCACGGAAAGGGAGCTCCTCGACAGAGTGGCCCTTCATCTTCCAGGCTTTGCGGAAGCGAATGTGGGCAAGACAAATGCTACCATAAACGAAGAAATTGACAATGCCCGAGAGGGCAAGCAGCCAGCCAAAAACCGTAGAGCCAGTGGAAGAGGCCTCGTTAATAAAGGCCAAGAGGCCGAAAAGAAGCTGAAGAACGATAGTCGGAATTGGACGACCCTTCTTGTCAACATATGCCAAAAATTTGGGAGCCATGCCATTCATGGCCAAGGCCTGAATGGTGCGTGTAGAGGCATAAGTAGCAGAATTCGCGACGCTTATAACGGATATGGTGATGACCGCATTGAAGACGGATGGCAGTCCGTGAACACCGGCTAGTTGGATAGCAAGCACAAAGGGAGAGGCTTTGGTGTTAGAGCCTGAAGATCCAAGGAGAACGTCTGAGCTTGAAGGGACGATAAGGCCTAAGATGAACAGATTGACGACGTAGAAGAAGGTAATACGCCATAACACCTGCTTAGTTGCCTTGGGAATTTGCCTGACGGGGTCTGCGGACTCCGCTGCCGCGAGGCCTGTGAGTTCAGTGCCCCCAAAAGCAAACGAAGCCGTCACAAACACAGTGCAGAAGCCTTTGAATCCGTTGCGGAAAGCCTGCTCCGGGGAGTGCCAATACCGAGCTCCAATATAACCACGGTTATCTGTAGGAACGCCGCCGCAGTTGACAATGATACCGAAGATAATAAAACCTGTGCACGCGGCGATCTTGATCATACTGAGTACGAATTCGACTTCACCATATCCACGGACGCCAAAGATTTGGATCAGGGACAGGACAGTCAAGAAGACAGCAATCCAGATCTGCACGACTCATGAGCCAAGAATCATTGTGAGCATTCATGTTTAGTGGCACGCACACCAATGTTATATGTGTGCCAGTAGTCTATGGTAATACCTGCTGCAGTGATCTCGAAGGGCAGGATAGTGAGCCATTGGATAGCGTAGTCCCAGCCCATAGCAAAACCCCTTTGGAGGACATTAGAGACTACCCGTTTGAAAAAGCTAGTGGAGACGTACCATGAAGGATCAATAAATCGTACAATGTACTGGTAAAATGCACCGTTGACTGGATACATGACAGCCAATTCTCCCAGAGCTTGCATCATCATGAGCATCATCAAACCGATGATCATGAAGCATATAAGCTGGGCTTTGTGATAAGCTTGACGTGCTGAAAGCAAGAGCTTTGTACGACCTTACCAAACTTCCGGGTCCACCGCTATGCAAGGCACCTCCAGAACCGACGAAAAGACCAGCTCCGATAGCACCGCCAATTGCGATCATCTGCATGTGGCGTCCATGAAGGTTGTGCTTGAGTTCGTTCGTATCTCCAACGATAATCTCTTCATTGGCGGTACCGTATGGACTCTCGCGCTTGTCCTTAAAGGTGGGAGACTCGCGGGGTTGTGGGTCCTTCTCAGGGTCACTTACCCTACCATGGGAATAGGGCGGTATTTGCTCCATGTTGGAGGAACGTTAACGAGATAGAATCTGCACTTCTAAGCGATATGGGTCATTTAAGTGGGAAGAAAGAAGAAAGAAGACATCAAATGGGCGGCCAAGGGCGGCAATGGTATTATTTATGAGGGCAGTTCGCGGCGGGCAAGTATCCTAGCTGTAACCCCGTTATCTTGCTGACTTGTGTATGGAATCGATTCGGCCGAGGCTGGGCCAACTGATTGGAGCACGGGCGTGATTGATCCAAACCCAAGTGGTGCTATTAGGAAGGTGAGATGATTATCCGATGATACGTAAGGCCATATATGCACCGAATTTGTCTTCCCTATCGTCAAGAAGCCTTGGATGCGTTGGCGGCCGAGACCATTGATGGCCGTCTCCCACCATCTTGCGCGGAAGCTGCGCTGCTAAGAAAGCCTGAAAAGCTTGTGCTCGCGTGTCGAATTTCCTTTTGGCAGCTGTGATGCTTCGGGAGTCCCGGCGTGGCGACAGTTTAACCCGTCCAGCGATGTGAGTGGAAGCCATTTACCCCAATCGCAGCGCTGCGCCTATATGATCTCCATCGCGCGCAGTCCGGAGATGAACTGAAAAGAGTAGAAGGTAACACGAGGCGGACATAGGAGATTCGTATGCAGGTAAGCTTATCGATAAAGTCGTACTTAGCCCAGCTACCCAAGACACAAGAGGTATTACTATAAGGAAAGTGACGAGACAAAAAGTCCAGGGCAATAACAACCGTGTGTCTTATATAACATAAAGAGAGGGTATATCCATGGAAGCGGATGAAGAGATGGTTCGGTATCTTACGGGCGACCGTTGCCGAATAAGGCAGCTCGCTCTGGAGTGGCTATTTCACGAAAAGGATTCCAATATGCAAGACAATAATAGCAGCTACCTGACTCCGTTCGCTGAATACTTGGGCAGTTGAGAGTTTCCAAGGTTGGTTTGTGCTGCGGCACTTCGCTAGGCAAGTTGCGGTGGTGGGTACGCCGCAGGGACCATGGTAAGCTGGTAGCAACACTGTCCGCAGAAACAAAAGTAAGGCATTTAAATGAAGAAAATTGAGGGAATAAAAAAAAGGGAATTTCATTCTAGAAGTAAATCACCTAGAGATCGCGTGTCGTGACCTTGGCACGCCCTTCAATTACACGCCGACCTCGGGATTATTTCCGGCATTGGGGAAGGCTCAGCCGCTGCTGAAAAACACAATAGAAGCCGGATATGGGGGAATAGCAAATCGTGAGGTTGGAATAGTAAAGAAATTTTCACATCATTCCACAATCGAGCCATTCACTATTACGAAAGAAGGTTATTGCTCTTCCATCTGCAGAATTTAAGCGGCAAAAGTTCGTTTCTCATTCTGCCATGCTCCGTTGTCTTTTAATGCGCCCAGATTCGAAATTACGAAGGAGTATCAAATATACGCTCAGCCAAATAATAATTCTACAGGCCCAAATATTGCCATCATCCATAATCACACCGCCCTCCTCTCCCCAAGCTCCACCCCCGACTCCTGCAAGCTCTCCCACCCATTCCCGTGCTCATCCTTTGGTGTGCTCCCTTTCCCCTTCTTCGCCGCCTTCTTCTCAGCTTTTGCAGCCTTGTTCTGTGCCTTGAGCAGTTTCTTCTCTTTCCGGCTTAACTTTGGAAACTCGCTGTCCGGCCCAACCAACACGCGGCCTGGGTGCATGATGTTGAGAATGAAAATGGCGAGGAACATAGGTAAGCCGTCGAGAGCATAAGTGTAGGCTTCATGGAAGGGGAGCGGGTTTGAGGGATTTGTGCCACGCGAGTACTCAATCAAGCGATATATTATTCGGGTCTGCAGCGAAACACGTCAGGAACTATGATTGAATAGAGGAGTATGGGAGGGAGCATGGACATCGGCGAGCAAAACTTACCGAGATCAGAAGAAGAACTGCGTAGAGTGCCCACACAAGACCTCTCCATCTCTCCCTGCCGAGCCTTACTTCGCCCTTCCGTTCTACTTCGAGCATGTCGTGCTGAAACTTCACGATGAGGCCGATGAAGACGATGATAAAACCTTCTTGCAGGCCAACACCAGCCATATACGTGTCTAGCCCAATTTTCATGGTCTGCGCAGAGCTGCCAGGAGAGAGCATGGAGCCGCCAGTTCCTTGAACCAGGAAAGAGACAACATCAGCCCAGACGAAGTACTTGGCGACAGATGAGCCTTTGACACGCCCTACGCGTTGTGAGGGGTGGAAGAAATGAATCATGCGGCCTACTGTCATGTAGGCGAAAGCATTAACCCCTATAGGAGTGTTAGTAAAAAAAGGTGAATTGGCAAAAGACCAATCCTCAATATTTTGAGGGCGACAGCTGATAATGCGAAAAGACGTGGGGGAAGGGAGTCAGACGCACATAGTGGGGCTAGGAGAAGGAGCAACTGCGAAACGATAACTAGGGTTTGGCTCTGCTGATTATGTGCTCCCAAAGCTCGAGTGATAAAAGAAGCAAGTTCCCATGCAGCGCCCATGATGAGTACCCAGCAGTGTCTCTACTCACGTATTAGCAACTCATAGACTGTCTCACGATCGCAAAACCATTTACCCACCTTTTTGTATAGGAATGCTTCAACGATATGTCCGGCTGTCACGATGCCAAACAAGACTGAGAATGCAATAGCGGCGGAGTATGAGGGGTTAAAGTTCCATTGAGCATTGCAGGCAGTTGGATCTACATAGCCATACTTTCCAGGTACGGCAGTTGTGCAGGTTACGGTTGCCGAGGTGGCACTGGACGCCAGAGATGGAGTATGGGTGATAGTTGCCGAAGCAATAGTGGCGAAAGAGCTGGCTAGGGTTGTCGAAGACACCATTCTACGAGATGTGATATTGAGCTGCCGGCTGGCGTCGCGCTGCTTCAGCTCGGAGTTCTACAGCAGAAAGGTGTATGTTTGGCCCTTCAGAACGATGTCCGGGAATGTTTTAAAGCCTTTGATTGTAGGGTTTGATATGTTAGTAGTGTTTGGAGGCTCTTTAGGATTTAGTAATGAATACCCGTACGGTGACAATAGATATCCAAGGCAAAAGCAGTAGGGGTTTTGAAGTGGGTGGAGACGTAGGAAATAAGGCTATTTGAACTAAATAGAAGTGGGTATGAAGGTTGTTGGAAAGTAGGATGCGGTCTGAGGGTTTGTCTAAGGTGGATATATTTATATCAAACACACAGACAGGAGTATCGTATAGGCCGTGAGTCTTCCCAAGGCTGGGTAGACCTGGCGCCGTGGGTACGCATTCCTTGTTTAGACTGACACAGTGTTGTGTTACATGTTACGCACACAGGGCTGCATTTTTCTATCAGTGGTAGTAAAAGTTGTCAAGCTACGGCTTAGGCTCGCAAGCTCCGCCAAAATCGGAGGCTGTGATCGGATAATGCGAGTGGTGTGGGTCGGATAATGCGAAGAGAGCATGGGCCCAGCCATCTAAACTAACGTGGTCTAGCAGTAGCAGGCCTAAATATTAACGGTGGAGCCGCTAGCAGGGGGGCTCAAGCTTAACCCACTTCGGACGATATATACACGCTCCATTTCGTATACCCTTCTTGGGCATTAATTACATCCTGACAGCGCTGCGGTATCGTCTCTAGGAGCTCCTCTAACTTATGACCGCCTTAGAGAAGCTGTAAGGGAGGCCTGGGACTCTACACCATCTCGTCAATTCCGATTGTTAGCGCAGCCACGTCTGCACGGCCTTTTTGTAGGGGAAGTTTTGGTATTTTTGCTGTTTAAGGAAAAGTAAGGCCGTGCAGACGTGGCTGCGCTAACAACCGGAAT
>Ga0307507_10004663_pt1 | contig 23837 bp, 42 predicted proteins | sample 7_EM_MG_FD_207223 | JGI IMG/M metagenome (GOLD analysis project Ga0307507, IMG submission 207223) | Populus trichocarpa ectomycorrhiza microbial communities from riparian zone in the Pacific Northwest, United States - 7_EM | ecosystem: Host-associated > Plants > Roots > Unclassified | place...
GTTGGCTGGTCTGTACAGGGAAGCTATGAGTGTTTCTTGGAATTAAATAAAAGGCGGGTTCGTCATTATGATCTTGGGATTGCAAGAGTGAATTCATTGGGAACTGACATACGTGTACAACTGGCGTACAATGTAACTTGACCTCAACCATCATGGTTTTGGCCGACCTAGGACGTAGGCTCAACGCTGCTCTCTCCTCACTCAACAAAGCCCCCGTTGTTGACGAGAAGGTCTGTTCTAGAATTAGTGCTTTGGTTTTACAAATGAACCAAGCATCCTTAGGTTCTTGATGCGACGCTGAAAGAAATCACCGCCGCGCTGCTCGAATCCGATGTCAACGTCAAATTCGTTGCGTCCCTCCGGCAGAAAGTCAAAGCCAAGGTCAAAGCAACGATAGAGAGTGCGGCTACCGACAAGTCAAAGGACACGAATAGGAAGAACCTCATTCAAAAGGTGCCAATATACGTCATTATATTTCATAAACATACATCCAACAATGTTAGGCTGTATTCGATGAATTGGTTGCACTTGTCGATCCAGGGGTAGAGCCATACAAACCCAAGAAGGGGCAGCCAAATGTATTAATGGCTGTTGGGCTCCAGGTCAGTTGGCATTAATACTTTTGCCGCCTACCAACAACTTTTTCTAGGGAAATGGGAAAACTACGACCTGCACAAAGCTCGCGGTTCACTATCAAAAGAGGGGATTCAAATCTGCCATTGTCTGTGCGGATACCTTCCGTGCTGGAGCCTTTGATCAGACGCGACAATCGGCCACCAAGGCCAAAGTTGCATACTTTGGTTCGTATACAGAAACAGACCCTGTGTCGATTGCAGCTCAAGGTGTGGCGAAATTCAAGAAAGAGAGGTTCGATGTGATCATCGTCGACACTTCTGGAAGGCACAAGCAAGAGTCAGAACTCTTCGAGGAGATGGTGCAAATTGGGGAGGCTGTCAAGCCAGACATGACAGTGTTAATTTTGGACGCGAGTATCGGCCAGGCTGCTGAGGCACAAAGTCGCGCTTTCAAGGAGAGTGCCAACTTTGGTGCGATCATCGTAACTAAGATGGACGGGCATGCGAAGGGAGGAGGGGCTATATCAGCGTACGTCGACTACAATGGTAACCGCGGCATTTGATTGAGAATGGTTAAAGAGTCGCAGCTACGAAGACGCCGATTATCTTTCTTGGTGTGGGGGAGCATCTACACGACTTGGATCGATTCTCTCCTCAACCATTCATCTCAAAATTGCTTGGACTTGGCGATATGCAGGGCCTCATGGAACACATGCAAGATTTGGCGACACAAAATCCGGACAAGCAAAAGGAAATGGCAAAGAAACTTGAAGAAGGAAAGCTCAGTATTCGAGACTGGCGAGAGCAAATATCTAATGTGATGAATATGTAAGGCAGTCAATTCCTGATAGCGCCGTTCTAACACGCATTTTATCTGAAGGGGCCCAATAAGTAAAATCGCGTCAATGATACCGGGGCTCCCTCAAGATTTGCTGCAAGGTTCGGACGAAGAAGGATCACTTCGCATGAAACGCATGATTTACATTACGGACAGCATGACAGCTAGCGAGCTGGACTCGGATGGGACACCTTTTATGGAGCTGGGAAAGGATGGCAAGCCTGTAGGACTAACATGGCGAGTGACTCGGGTTGCAAAAGGGAGTGGAACGAGTGTAAGGGAAGTGGAGGAACTTTTGTGCCAATACCGAATGATGGCGACTATGGCAAAGCAAGCAGGGGGAAAGAATGGGTGGTTGCAAGCTATGCAAAAAATGCAATCTGCAGCAGGGGGCAAGGGTCGAGGCGCGGGTGGTATGCCGACCGCAGCTCAGATTCAGGCTATGCAAGTAAGCTGCGAATCCGTGATTTTGACCCTGAATATCTGAACTGATGCTTTTACTTACGTAGCGTGCAATGCCGCCTGGGATGTTGCAACAGATGCAACGTCAGATGCGGAGCGGTGGCGGGATGCAAGAGATGATGAAGGCCATGATGCAGGGACAGGGCGGGGATCAGCTTGACATGGAAGAGATGCAGAGTGAGTTGATTCACGTTGGGGCCTTTAGTAACTAATATGGTTCAGGGATGATGACATCGATGGGCAATGGGTTAGGTGGACTTGGTGGATTGGCAGGACTGGGAGGCGGCGGGATGCCAGGGATGACGGATATGTTCAAGATGATGGGCATGGGAGGAGCTCGATGAAATTTATCGATGAATTTACATTGGTGGAACAAATACGCTATATCTGCGCTCGTCGCGTAAAACGCATTTTAGTTGTTACCCACTCCGCCGCTCGCTCTTCCAACGCTTTTTCTGTTTGGATGCCGAAGCCTTGTTCCCAAAGATGAAGGAAGACGTGTGCTTATCTGCGCCAGTTGTCTTGGAGAGGACAGTTGGTCCATTGAAGACAAGCTATACCAAACATAATGAGCATCAAATCAGTTAGGTGAGACGAAAGGAGACGTGCAGCCCATAAACCCCAAAGACCAATTACAAGGTCGACGAGGAAAAAGAAGGATACAAGAGGGCTAGTTGACCTCGAATTCCAGGCAAAAAAGGCGGAGATGATGGCAGCGGCGGATAGGGGTGCCAGCAGGGGCTGGCTGGGATTGAACTCGGCTGGGATAGGTGGTGGAGTAGAGGATGGAATCTGTGTCATAGGTGAGAGCAAACGAAACTGGGGAGGTGAGTACATGCATTGACGACAAGGGTGATGGCGAAGGCAATAAAAAAGATGGCCAGATGTTGGGCAAGGAAGCTTTCAAGGTCGGTGGAGAAGGAGCAGAGGGCGAAACAGACTGCTAGAACTGTTAAGAGGGCTGCTGAGGTGGACGACCAGTAGGCGAGAACGTTGAGGTTGGTATTGGGGAGGTCGTTGTTGGGAACGTCGTCGGGAGTGGTACGAACGGTGTCGTCGTTGGTGGGATGCATAACAACAATGATGTCATGGTTACAATTTGTAAAATGGACTTTACCCTCGTTGGTGACGATGACTCGGAATACTTCCGCAATCTCCATGGTCGCACCCTCAACACCCTCAACACAAACTACCTCATCCCCGTCGACGATGACCAGGTCAAGGCAAGTTCTTCTTCGTCTTTTATATTTCTCCTTGCTCTAATCCTATCAGCCCAGCAGCGCTCAGAACTCCATCACCGCATGCTCCAGTTTGTTTTCGGTGGTAGAAACTATGTTGGACCCGTCAAAGAGGTCCTCCAGTTTGGCCAGCAACGCAAAAGTTCGTTTTATTCCAACACCGCACACATATCCTCACTATCTCTCAGTTCTCGACTTAGGCACAGGCAGCGGTTTCTGGTATTTTATTGCGCCTTTTCAACTTAGACGCCCCCTCACGTACCTAGGCCAATCGACATGGCAGACGAGTTCCCCAGAGCAGAGGTCATTGGCGTCGACCTTGCCCCCATTCAGCCCAGGTATACATCCATTTCGCTCGCTTGCTCATCCTCCTCACGCCTCACACCCCTTCTAGAACAGTCCCCCCAAATTGCACGTAAGTCACGCGTCCGCTTCCTTGTTCGCTTCCGTTTTTAACCCACCTATCTGCCCATCTGTAGGTTTGAGTTATGTGACCTTGATCAGTGGCATATTCCCTATCCAGACAATCATTTTGATTTCATCCACGCCCGCTCGATTCACATTGGTGTGCGTCCTGTCAGCTTCCTCCAGGTTTGCCTGATATATTTTCACACCCCAGATTCGCAACTATCCTCGCTTCTTACACGAAATTGCTCGTCTTTTGCGTCCAGGCGGGCTCGTACTTCTCATTGAGCCAGACCTCAACCCAACGCCCTCACGTACCTCCTCGGACCAGGTGCCTGTCTCTATGCATGGCTGGTCTACCCTTTGGGAAACTTATCGCACGTGCCTGCGCCGTCAAGGCATTGACATCACCGTTCCCCAGCGGCTCTCAGACCTCCTTGTGGCTACTGGCGCCTACGAAAATATTGTCGTTCGTGACGGCAACATTCCTGTGGGATTTTGGCCTCAAGGTAAGGTCCCATCGAACAACATCTATCTATGCTTTTCATGCCTTTGATCGTCCATGTCTGTTAGACCCTCACTTACTTACTGTTGGGCAACTTCAATGGATGGACTATGAGCTTTTTTTGCCCGCCCTTAGTCCTCTTTTTCTCTCGAACAATCTACCCATTCCGACTGTTGACCGAATCATTAAAGAAGCCCAGCAAGATCTCTACTTCCCTTCCGACTCACTTTCAACGCATCTTCACATCGTGTACGCTTCCAAGTGCTTTTAATTCGCATTACCTTTGCAGCTGTATCTATACTATGTATCTATACCAGTCTTACTTTACATTCATACCCATATCACGCTCATGGCAAAATAGAAACACGCGCGAGAGCATCCCTCTGTGTATCACGAATCAGAGTGACAACTCTCAGCAAATTCTTTTTCGCCTTCACAAAATCGGCAGAGACTAAGAAGCTCGCTGGTCGTGAAGGTGTCAAAGGCTGGAACGTTCTCGCCAGGCAGTTTCTCGTCCCTGGTACTTGCTCAGCTCCGTCTTGGCTTTCCCATACAACCCGTAGAGCACCTGATGTTCCTCAACGCGGAGCTTAATCGCCGCGTGCTCGTGACGCGTATGGTTGATGCCCTGTTCGTCATCACAAATTTGTTTCTTGTTTATTTCCTGGTCAAAAATTTCCAGGGGGCGAATGTTCATGGAGTGAGACGTTGCTCATCTTCAGCTCGTCGTCCCTGTGACAAATGGAGCTGCGGAGGAGTGATGCTACATGCGGAGAAATGAAAGCCTCGGGAACAGAGAGAGAGAAGATGTTCGTCTCCAGTAACCAAACGACGGCATGCCTCTTTCAAACTCCGCTGGATATCTGGATGTCATGTCCATTGAGGTACAGATACAAGTCATAGAGAAGTCTGTATCAAATTACAAGGATCGTCAACCCCGCGTGAAGTATGCCTTGGCCCCGTGGCTAGCAAGCTCCGTTTTGGCCTATGTGCGACGTTAGAAGGAAGTCAAAACGTCGGAATGTAACCATCAACCTTTTGTATAGTATGGCCCGCGGCGGTGTGGTGCATATAAATCTGTGGCGTCGATCAATATTATGTGCGGCCGATTGAGCCAGAACCACCTACTTTGCGATAATAATACGCATTTCCAAGTCCTTGAATGAACCAGCCAACAGTAGCTATTGTGCCGAGAATAGCGGCTACCCAAAAGTGATTTGAGTACATCCGAATGGTCTGGAATAGACCAGCTGAACCGGTGCTATAAAGCGATTGCAGTGAGCGATTACTTCCGCCTCGGAGTTGATTGCTTTGTAAAGAATGTTACACACCCTGGAATGCCGATGATCCTGTGTGGCAAAGATAAGGTCCTGTCAGGAGGTGAATTGCAGAAATGACGTGCTTACATGTAGAGACTGAAAAGAAGATGGAATCCTCCAAAGAAGAAGTAGAAGTCTATAAGTGCACGGGGGCGGTTAGGTTGCGATGCGGAGGAAACCCGGACATCTTACAGTAGTATAATGCTTGCTCCTGCATTATCGCAGTCAGTCAAAATGAAGCTCTCAAGGAACGACCGGACTTGCCTTCATGTAGCCATTATATATAGGCCTGCAGGCCAGTTTAAGGCTGTATCAGAGAACAGAAGGCCCTAGACGCACCGGTACCAGAGGAGGAACGATGCAATGGTAATGGTAAACACATAGCTGAAGGGTTGAGTTAGAATATTCCTCCAATTCAAAATGAAAGGACTCACCCCAGACTGGCGCCCAGATCACTACCACCACCTGAGGAACCTGATGTCAGGACGAAAATACATGCAACCATGTTGACGATTAAGGTTGCCACAAGAACGAGCCATAGTTGATACAGCCTTGTAATCAACGGCCGCGAGGCCTCGGGTATTTCATCTTGAATAGAATGGAAAATCAAGGGGAAGACTGGAATGGAGAGGACAGATATGGACAAGAACGACAAACAGGCTCATTAGAAGATGACTGACATGGTGGAAAATTGTTCCTTCCGTGCTGACGGATGTGGTCAGCCTTTTTGTTCAATTCAGCCTCTCTGCGCTCGAGGTCTGCTTCTCGTCGTCGAATTTCTTCCAATCGTGTCTGTTCTTGATTTGGAACGGGGTCGTCAAATGGGTTAGTGTCGAGGGAATGAGAGGAAGCAAAAGGGTTTTGATTATAGTCGGCTGGTGTAGGACATTAGCGATAGAAGCAAGAGGATATGAAAAAAAAAAAAGGACGGACTCATGATGTGTCGTTGCAGTTCACAGTAAGTAGTGACCTTGCCGCACAGGCTCGCAGTGTTGACGGGAAATGCCGATGTTTGGCAACGATGAATAAAATCAAATTATAACTGTCCTTCAAGCTTACTTCTTTTTGAGATTCCTGGTTCGCTTCTCTCTTCTCTCTTGTCCTTCTTTATAACCAACGCCTTCACGCTCATTCCACTCGCTCACAATGTTCAAATTCATCGCCCTTGCAGCCCTTTCTCTCGCAGCATCGTCTGCTTCTGCTCTCGTTGTTCCTCGTTCAACACCTCCTGCCGGTTGGTCTACAGATCTCCTTGAGGTGTGTCTATATTCAATTCTCCCCGCTCACCAATTAATCCTCTTTTTGATTGTTCTACAGCCGTACGATACCTACCATGCCCGCTACATGGCGCTTCAGTGCAACTTGAAGCACAACACTCCCTTCTTCGACTCTTGCTGCCATCCCCTCCTTGTGAGCACCTCCGCTTATTGTTATGTAATCTCGTCTTCTTTATTTCATCTGCTCTAGGCCACCGAGAGTCTGGCAACAGCACGTCCGGCACAGTGCAATCCGTCTGTCAACCCATCATCAACCGCCCCGGCTGCCTCGACGGCTTCCCCTGCCGCTGATCCCGAGAACGATGATGAAGACGAGTACTGCGATGACGGTGATGACGAACCCCCCAGCTCTTCCTCCGCTCCTCCCGCCCCCGCTGTAACAACACCCCCTGTACCTACCACGACCCCTGTCAAGGCCCCCGAACCCAAGATCACAACGCCTGCGCCTGCAGCCACTCAAGCTCCCGCTTCCAACGTCAACACTGGTGGATTGTACGTCTCCTAGCATCTTATTTCGGCTCATTTTCTTATACTTTGTCAGCGCTACTTTCTTCTACCAGAATGGTGTCGCGGGAGCATGTGGTACCGTGCACAGCGACAATGACATGATCGCTGCCATTGGTTGGTTTTTTTTTTCCCCCCTCACAGCATTCGGCGTTAACTGTGGTCTTTCACGATAGACGGTCAGAGGTACGGAAATCTCTCGGTCCGGTCCGACCTCTGCGGCAAACGGGTCACCCTGACTAATACCAATAATGGGAAGGTATTTGTATATCTCCTTGAACCCAATCATCCATGGCCTCATGTTTTGGATCAGAGCGTTACTGTGACCATCGCTGATGCTTGCCCAACCTGCGTCAACAATAATTCCATTGATCTTTCCGAAGGAGCTTTCAAGCAAATAGCCACCCTCGATGAAGGCATGGTCCCCAGTAAGCCTCTCTGAACCTTTTAATTGAGCATGAGCTTATCGATAATTTTACCTCTAGTTACTTGGTCATTCGATTAAATGTCTGCTCCATCCTCAGAGTTACCTCCTCTTTCTTTTCTTTTTGGGTATCTTGGATGTGGTGAGGCCAGTCCCGCTACAAGCTCTGGACGAGCACAGTTATACGAACGGCATGAGAATATCTCTCCAGATACGAGCCTAACGACCCAGGTTGGCGTAAAGCCTCTTATACGATTTATTTTCTTGATTGGCCCGTTCCCTTCATTAGCATTGAACTTGAAGTTAACTTTGCTTGTTTTCCCATTTTGCCAGCATCATAATGACCATGTATCGCTCGCTAGACGAATAGAAACGATTTTTTTGATGATCAACATTTGCGTGACGTCACTCATTATAGTCACAGTAGCAGCCACAAATTCAATGGCACCGTTGCAGAAGATACTTGTCCTCGGTGGAAATGGTTTCATAGGTACGCCAATCCGTTCTACTAAGAGCCATCGTCAACCATTTTCTTCAGGCTCTGCGGTGTGCAGGGCCGCATTGACGAAAGGAATGCAGGTTACCAGCATTAGGTGACCACTCTTTTCCTTGGAAAAATCGTCAAATGTTCCTTAAGATTACATAGCTCATCAGGAAAACCATATCGCACACCAAAGGGTCATGCGCCCGACTGGACGTCCAAGGTGTTGCCGAATTTTTTTCGTTATACGTCTGCATTCCTTCTGACGAGCCTCCCCTCATAGGTGGATTGGCAAAAGGGAGACGCACTCCATCCAGAGACCTTTGCGCATCTGTTTCCGGAGGTTGATGGAGTCGTGCATACGCTTGGAACACTGATCGAAGACGGGCGGTACAAGCAGGCTCTCAAGAATGGCGACTTCCTGTCAGTTATGCAAAGCGTCTTTCAGTCAGGATTTTCGCACGGCAATCCGCTCAAACGTAGAGAGCAGAACGGGGGAAGTTATGAGGTTATGAATCGCGATACCGGTGAGTGCTACCCCAATATGTGTTGGTCGTTTTTGTTCAAAAAATTCGTTAGCGTTGCGTGTTTGCGAAGCGTTTATCGCTTCTTCCTCTGCTGAAGCGTCCAAGATCAATGTGCCCAGGCCATTCGTTTACATCTCCGCAGAAGACATTTTCCGTCCTGTGATTTCTGAAAGGTACATCATGACGAAACGGGAGGCGGAACAGAGAATCGAGATCATGATGCAAGCCAACCCTCTCTACCATGGAGTGTACATCCGCCCTAGTGAGTTTTGCTTCTGTCTCGTGATATCTGCTTCCGACCATTCTATCAAGGCCTGGTCTATCATCCTCATTATCGACCGTGGACGACACCCGCCGCAGCGCTTCTCGACCTCTCGGCCATGGTCCACGAAAATATGCCTCGAGGTCTCCCCACGCCGTCAAGCTTTATCCGATCTCTCGGGTCTGCCTTTCCACAGACGGGGTCTGTTCGGTGCAATAAAACTCGGACATCGCCGCTGGAGTCTATTGCAAATGCACTTACTACGCGTCCCATTCACGTTGACACCGTAGCAGAAGCCGTTTGCGTTGCACTGGATCCTTCCAGAGGTGTACGTGGGGTAATTGGGGTAAGTGCTATGCGTGAGCTTCTGGGATGGACAGAAACAAGGAGAGAAGGCGGTGGTGCTCCAATTGGACTCCATAATTCATGAGATATCGAATAATTCACAAGCTTGAGTCGAGGCTTAGGAGAACGGGATTCAGCGGACTTCCGTGCTTGCATAATTATGGCCTTGATTCTATCCTCGATTCTATCCTTTAATTATACCTGCGTTTCTATCCCCTCCTTTCTCAATTCTACACCTTTAGCGCCGACGCTACAGAAAAAATAAAAGTCGCGCGAGCTGAGTAATTTTGACATAGGGGGTGGCATTTGCCCTGAGTCAGGCATACCACTGGTTTTTCATTTGCTCGAATGCACGCCCTTCGCGTTCGTGGGCATCCCATTGCCAGAGTCCGAACACAGAATGCCTGCGCATCCGACTCTGGCAGCCGTTCAATAACCAACTCAGCTCCCTTTCGCCGTGCACTCCCATTCTCTCTCACGACCTACAATGTCCAACGAGACGATCGCGACGATCGCTTCATGCGAATGCTCATGTTCGGCAAGCCAGGAGCAGGCAAGGGCACTTTAACAGCTCTGCTCGTTGAGAAATACGATGTTATGAGTCTGTCTACTGGTGACCTGCTTCGTCAACATATTGCCGAAGGCACCGACGTCGGCAAAGAGGCGGAAGACATCATGGCGCGGGGCAAGTTACTGCCAGATGACGTTGTCTTAAAGGTAGTCACTTCCAAGTTGGATCGCATACAACCCAAGGTACAATATGCCCTTTTCCTCTTGCAATTTTGCGGGAGCTGACTCAAACAACCCCAGCATTGGATTCTAGATGGTTTCCCCCGCACTCTTGGCCAGGGAAAACTCTTAGATGTACATCTAAAGTAAGACTCCTCCCATTAGTTTTAGGGCGTAACCCTGATTTGGCGTCGTAGAAAACAAAATATACCCCTAACGCTTGTGGTCAATTTAGATGTACCAGACGATGTTATCTTGGGCCGGATATCTGATCGCTGGATACATCTTCCTTCAGGACGTGTCTATAACATGTCGTACAATCGACCCAAAGTCGAGGGCTACGATGATCTAACAGGAGAGCCATTAACGAAACGTCCTGACGATAATCCAGTATGCTGTGCTCCTCAACATCCTTTCAGCAACCACTCACCTTTGTTTATCTTAGGAAATATTCTCTCGTCGTCTCGCCGCATTTTATGCTTCTACATCGCCACTGCTCTCGTATTTTTCAACCGCCGCCAGTTCAGCTGCGCATTCCCCATGTAATCGTCATCAACACCCGCATCAACTGTCATTCCATCGCCCACAAAAGTTGGCAGTCAAGTCTCTCTCTGGAAATACGTCGGACGAGATTTGGCCCCAACTAGATCAGCTCGTCCGTAGTATGTTCCCTGGGCTAAGAACGAGAGCAGACACCAAAGAATCGAAGAAACGGCATAGTTTCAGCGATGCAATTGTAACGGAAAACCTTCAGGCGACCGGTAGCTTCAAATAGAAGTACTTTGGACAGCGAGACTCTAACAATCTCACGTCACTTTCTGATGCATACCTGATAGGATTTTCTTCTTGACATTCTTCTTTCATACGTGTTGGGATATGTAAAAGTTCTCAACGTAAACCATACCTGTACATTATCTTCGTTGAAGACAAAAAGTAAGACATGAAAATAAAGAATACTCACATTTTTACGACATACAAGCCCTCTGGCAGGCCATCCTGGACTTTCTCTCTTACAAGTTTTAGTCCAGCTTGTTTAAATATATCCTTCCAAGCTAGGTCCGATCTACCGAATGATGAGATACAAATTTGAGGGACAGGAAATACATATAACAAACCTGGTTAAACTTGAATCCTGCTCGTCGAATATGGATTCACCCGTGCCATCTTCACGATCCCAACATATGTTTTCCTTCACTACAATAAGACTCTTTCCGGCTTTGGAGTCTCTCAAAGCGTTATGGCTGCGTCGGAAGAACGCGACTAAATCACAATCATTCAAATGACCCAGACACCACTGACACCAGATAACGTCAAAGCCAGCCCCAATCTCGTCCGCGGGACGAGAAGGCTGAAAACCCACGCGATCCAAGAACTTGACACGATGAGGGGCTAGAGGATCGAACTCTTGCAAAGTTCCCTGTAGGATGGTAACGCTCTTCGTCTGATCCGCGATTCCAGGCCAGGATGAATGTCCTCGGGACAGGTCAGCGTTGATAGTGCTCGAGCGCGCAAGAGCGAGGGCTTCTTGAACGAACGGTTCTACCGGTTCAAGAAGAACGACGTCAGAAACAAGATAGAGGAGGACGTCCGCGGTGACACGACCGATACCAGCACCGACGTCAAGGGCTCGTGTCCTTGTGGGAGGATTGGAAGAAGTGAGAGAACGACGAGCGGATTGAACCGTCGATAGACCGGGATACAGGTCGAGTAGGAAGAGCCTTGAGCCCAACGAATCTATCCTTGGAAGGGACTTTGGAGGTTAGATGAACAGAATGAAACGAACGATGATAAAAATTCCTTTACCCCTGAGCCATAACCACCTAGAACGCCATCAATACTTGCAGGTTGCGTAGTCCAATACTCGATGCCATCAACAACGTCGGGGTCACCATTGACAGTCATCGTTGACGACGTTGAGAACGATTTATTTTAAGTAACCGCGTAATCCAAACAAGCATCAACAACGCGTCCATGAATCGTTCCAATATTGACGATATCTGGGACGAACCCTTGGTACACCAAGATGACTTTGAAGTCCCTACGCGTTCCAAGCGCCCTCTCTTTCTAGTAGAATCGGACGACGATGACGACGACCAGGCCTCCCATCGCGTAGCCCGCAAACCACCCCCACAACAAGATATCGACATTGATGCCCTCTTTCAAGATGTCGATGAGGACGACACAACGGAGTTCAAACCATTGCCCCCTGCTTTGGACGTTGAAGCGGTTCGCCGCAGAGCGGAAGCCCGTCATAAACAAGCAGCGCTATCCTTAACACCACACGAGATTCTCCCTAGCAGCTCCCCGCCTCATGACACTGGAGACCGAAGGGAGGAGGGGAAAACCAGAGGGAAAGATAAAGAAGGAGACAAAAAGAAGGAGCGACGTAGACCGGCGCAACTCAATGAAGGCAGATTGCTGGGTCCCAGCGGCTTTCCTCAACTCATTAAGGATGCGAAGAATTTCAGAGTCAAGGGGAAGGGACATGAAGTGCATGGATTTTTCTTTATATTTACCAGGCTCTGGCTAACTAGAAAATATTAGGCTACAGACCTTAATCGCCTCCTTCAAGTTTATCAGTTCTGGACCCACAGCTTGTACCCCAAGACACCGTTTAGGGATACCGTGGAACGCGTCGAGAAACTATGTCATTCAAGACGCATGAATGTGAGTGGTTTCTAAAGGTCAGAATTCTTTGATAACCTCTTTCTTCTTAAGGTGTCGCTGTCTGTCTGGCGTGACGAAGCCCATGGCATTACGAAGGCAATGACAAATACTGAGGATGACATGGACGACGACGTAACAAGGAAGGCACCACCATTGGAAGAGGAACTTGATCCTGGACAACCCGCATCCCCCATCTTTTCACAAACCTCTTCTCCAATGCCATCCCGACCGCCATCATCAGCATCCGAGTATGATCTACATGATGATGATATTGAAGCTCTCATTCGACAAGAGTCAGCTCCTTCCCAAAAGGAGCCCCCTGCCCCAATCGAGGATGACGAAGAATCGTTTTGGAGCACTGTCGACGGTTATCAACCACCAAGACCCAGTCAGCCTGCCTCTCAAGCAACTCCCATGGACGAAGACCACGATATGTGGGATCTTGTTCGAGAAATCGAAATGGATACCTCTACATCGCAACATGAGGCCTCGTCAATGCCGGAGGTGTCAACGACGGAAGACTGGGATGATATATATGTATAGCCACCATCATTATCTCTTCATGTAACAGCACATCGCGGGGGGTAGATAAACAAAGTTGGATAGGGCAAATAATTCAACATTCAAGTATTCTGGTAGATGAGGGTGTTGGTTGCTCCACTACGAGTCTTGGGGAGCCCAGAGAACGCAACGACCGCTCGCATTTCCACTCACAGCTCTTTCGACAATGCTGGGATGCGAACACGTCACCGCTTGAACAGCAGAAATACTAAATGGCAACAATTTCAGCATTAGCAACGGGATTCATAGAGATAACCTATACCGTGTTGGATCTGCAAGTCGTGCCAAGAGATCACCCTATAGAAAATAGGTGAGAATCAAGTGCGCTGCGATAATCTCAGGGCATTGCTTACCTTGCAAGAGTATACATCCAGTGCGTGATTCATGTTAGCGATCTATCGGTGGGTTAGCTGAGAGGGAATGACTTGGAGGGACTAACGCTTACCGTAAAGTGGGGATAAACTTCAGGATTCTGTGTCCACTGGGCTCGCAGGATTGTAAGCCATTTACCCTGATAAAACAATTTCAGAAATTCAATTTGGAGCCAACAGGTGGAAGGCTGACCGTTTGGCAATTGTGTTTAATGCGGCTGAAGGGATTCAAGGTTGGGAAGGGAGCGGGTGAGTTGAAGAGATCCGACTCGAGGTCCCACACTGTGTGAGGAGCCAAACATTTTAAACATGTCCGCCTCATCAAAACACGACCAGTGCTTACATCGGATTGTGTCATCATAACTCGTGCTAACAATTTGGCGGCCTCTTGGATCCCAATAAGCGGAGCTCACTGATTTTTCATGGCGCCATTCTGCCCGTAAACACCCTTCACCCTGCTTAGATTCCATGAATTTGGAAACCACTTCTGTGTCAAATTCCAGAGTGGAGGAAGTCATGCCATCGTCAGAACTCCTTGTAAGGTTGATCCCGGATTTTATGCCCTGCATTTTTCGAACATCCCAGATCCCATAGCACTACTCAATCGAATGTCAGAACTCGAAGGAAGACAAAACTTACTTGAGTAGGCGGCTGTTACTGGCCGTGAGAACAAAGTGATTTCGCGTGGGGTTGATGCTAATACAACCAATCTTCTGCCCAGACAAAACATATCGTCTACGCTTGGAGCTCTTTTCGCGCAGGTCCAAATGAGTTGCACCTCCTGCGCCATCTGAAACCCACATTTCATTTCCGGTGGATGTTAAATCGATGCTGCATATAAGTTCGCCATTGCTTGACGCGAAGATCTCCTCCGAAACACCTGTCGTAAAGGACAAGTGTCGAATAGTGCAGTCGTAGGAACTTGTGTAAACCTTAATAAGAATTTAAACCTGCCATTTCTTTGAAAAGAATTGAGCGTACGCTGTGGGAATTGGTCGGATCCAACTTGATACTCGATATTGACGACTTTGATGACGCAGGCCAGTGCAACTGTAATCTCCAGTACTTCCCTCCCTCACTTTCGACAAAGGAAACATCTCCATCTTCATTGACTTCATCGCCTTGCGCTCTGGCATCCCATATTCCCAATTGACCGTGCTTATCTGATTCGATAATTATTACGAAACGGGAGATGTTTACGATGAAGGACAATAAAACAAACCTCCGAAAAAAATGAGGTCTTTTGTAACTTCCGGGTGATACGCAGCACAGTAGATTCTGTCTTGAGTTACTTTGGCACGGGAGACAACCTTCATGCCTTGCAACCTCTCCTTCAAGACCTTAACAGCGGCAACCTCTTGGGCGCTGTCAAACAAGAAAGCATCAGGATCAGCAAGGTGCCGTGCCCCTGATGATTGAGCAACGCTTTCCAGCACCTCCGACAGCGTAGATACGTCTTCCGGTCCATTTTCTGCAAGAGATATGAGATCAAGCTTCTGGTGTCGTGGCTTTTTTGCTATTCGCGCTTGTTCTTCTGCTGTTAGCCTCTCTTCCTCCTCCTTAGCACGTTTCTCTTGCTAAATAAGTATATTAATCACTGCATATGAAAAATCAACCATAAAACACACCTCACGCTTTTGTCTTTTGGACGGACTTTCATCTGGATCGAAGGTATCCTTCCTTAAACGCGCCGACTGACGCCGCGGAGCTTCAGGCTCCAGTCGTTCACGCTTTACTCTTTTGGCAGGTTGTACGGGTTTTGCTGTAGACTTCGCCGCGCCCTTGTGCTTGGGAACTCCTAGATTCTCAACAGCTTGCTTGAGCTCAAGTTGTTCAAGAAGGGCGCGGTTCCTTGCGATATTCGCCTCGCGCTCAATCTCGCTGTTGAGGTAATCATAAGCAAGTTGCAATCTCTGCAGTAGCATGGACATACTATTGCGATAATTTGACCATTTTGCTGAAGAATAGGTGAGCTATGAAATGAGCTTAGGCTTGACGTGACTATGTCACAGAGCACGTGAAAATTGTTACAGACGTTCCAAGAGGCAAATCTAAACTGGCAGCCCACTAGCTAAATGTACAAAAGCATATTCCAGAGCAAAGAAGAGTACTAATGATGGTAATAATTTGAAATGTATAATGGCAGCGTAACTGGTTTTCAGAGAGAGAGAGACCTCAGGATACTTCTAAAACCGAAGTCTCCAGCACACGAAACATCGTAGGGTCTTTTGAGTCCTCCGACCATCCAACCACTTCTCGCCAGTTGGCCGCGTTGGCCTCCTTCTCTCCCGCGCCAGAAAAGAGTCCAAGGTCATCGTCGCTGAGTCCACGGAAGATAAGAAATATCCGAGTGAAGACGCATGGATCAGCTGAGACAGTAATGTCAATGGCAGCCGCAATTTTGCTTGGCGATAGGAATCTATACGCTATATTTTTATGCGCTGAGAAGGCTGACATGTTGTTACTTTATAAATCCAATTGAGCATCAAAACCAGGTCAGTTTATGTTTGCACATACTTTACAAAGGCAGTTCGAGCGTGCAAAGACATTCCTAGTTGGTCCAATACCATCATTAGGTGTGGAATAAAGTCGCGAAAGGACATTGCAAAGCCGTTTCTAGGAGCAATGTAATCATTTGGGTCGACCATTGTGGGGTCTGGACTATTGAAACGGTGAGTTATAGACAGGTTAAAAGAGAATTGGAAAGTGGCTTACACTGCCTCGTAGTACAACGCAGTTGATACCAGCTCGCTTTCGAAGTGCTCAAGTGCCCCACCAGGATGGACACGCAAGAAATATTTGACCTTGTTCTCACCTACACCTTCTGCAGGTGGCCAGGTGATACCTAGCTTCCACAGTGGAGAAAATGAGAGCACCACATCGCAATACTGCATGGCCGGTGATAGTATAGTCAAATGACATTTTGCTGTAGTGGGCTTGGCAGCAACAGCGAGTTTGGTCATTACTCGTGAGTCAAACATAAATTCGGGCGTGTATTCTTCATTGGGAGGCAGGCGCGTGCCGCTGAACTCCATCTTGTGCGTATCACCCTGGTGAACGATATCAAGCTTTCCCCAGAACATACCATCCACCGTCGTCCCATCCTCCATGCGAGCCATGTCAAGTTCGTCAGAGTTTATCATAACGTCGAGTGCGACATGTTGGCCTGGCGTCAACTCCAGATTGAATGTAGCGGGCATTTCAAGCACAGGAGGCGGACTGTGAAAGGTTCTCAAGACGTGAATGGCGCGACATGTGAAGAATAGCTTACGGAGGTGGGCTACATATTTCGAAAAGAAATGAGATAGGTATAAATTTCTTCATCTTGAACTTTACTCACGGTGGCTCATCTGGAGGTGGAGGAGCGTCACTGACGATCTCGACACGAAGCCCTTGCACACCCATGACTGCAATTTGATACGAGTCTTCGCCTGTAAGCTATGGATATATTTAATGATCCGTCTGGGTTTAAATAAGAACCAGAACCTACGTAGATGTAGGGACCAGCTACCAGTCGCTTCAAACACACGTAAGCAACTGGGATTGTATGAAAATCTCTTTGCAAGCTTACTGCAGCATGAAGTGAAGCATACTCGACTGGAACACGCAAACTGAAAACTGCCTCTGGCGGTGGCTTTGTCCAATCTCGGGCGACGGCATCGAGTTCCTAATAAACGTCAGTCATTGTTAAAAGTATGTGAGTAGATGCCAGACGCACTGCATAACTATTAGGGAGCTATTTTCAAGGGTCTTGAGAGGGATATGAGCCACATAAGAGGAATATATGCGTACCATACGGATAGTCTCCATGTCACCATAGGCAAGGGTGAGTAAACGCTGTCGTGCGAGAGCCATCTGGGCTTGCTTGTCGCGCATATCGTTTTCCTTGTTCTTTGGCTTGAACTTGCCCCAAAAGGACTGGGAAGGAAGACTTGCGCTTGTGGACCTGTCAAGGAGGGCAAGCACCAGGAAAGATGAGACGTACGTCGGAGAAAAGAAAATGAGACAGCGCCTACGCTGGAGAGAGGAGCATGATGGTGAAGAGAGGTCTTATGGCTCAAGAGGCATAATCTCGGAGAGGGACACGATGAAAACACGAGGCGATGTCATATCGTGGACAATCTATATTTATATTTATTTAAATGATCAATTTTTAACAGTCCACCCTCATGCTTTTTCTCAACCTGCTTCCGAAAAGGGCTCTGGCCCCCACCGCTTTTTCATGGCAAAGCAAATCTGTTGCTCGGCTGAGGCAGGAAGCAAAAGCTCGTGGCCTATACGTGTACGTCCACAACCCTTCCGTACTATCGCCAACACCAACCTTGTTGATAGAAAAGGCAATAAAGCGATGCTCACTCCGAGGCTGGAACAACTCGATAACACCATTCACGTCGGTGGAACTCGGAATATATCAAATCATCCAAGTCTTACGCCAGGAAGACCACAGTCGTCTCAACCACTGACTTTCAACAAATCAGAAGAGACTTTCTTAAACACTCAGCTGCCTGATTTATCTCAGCCTGATGCTGAACTCCCAATTCAAATTGTGCGTGCTATTCCATCGTCATTGCTGAAATGAAGTAACATAACACTTCTCCTTCTCGCCTCATAAAAATTATTCGTTTCAGCCTTACGTTCCAGACTTCTGGGATTCGTCACCCCCTCTGGCTAATTGGATTGAGCAAGAAACAAAACTGCCCAAGCTTCTGGTTGTTGCTGGCGACACTAATCCAGGAGGTGGACTCTCGCACAATCTCCTCGATATCGAAAATAGTCCTTCTGAGGGTGCCAGTATTTCCGCTGCCAAAGTAGTGAAACCAGGGCAGGGAGGGAGTGGGCTTTTGGATGATATTGTGGAGGACGTTGGGCTACCACCAGTCAAAGATATTAAAAAGTCCTTCCAAGAGTTATTTTCGTAGTGACAATTATTTACGGTAAATAAATACTCCTCAAAAAAGTCAGCACTCCTGTTAACTCTGCCGCTAATGAATACAACCAGACACGCTGTCCGTAGGCTACAGACGTCTGCCCGACGATGCGACCGTGTTGCGCCTCCTCACCCCATTTCTCACATACGTCCCATCATCTATGACGATTCAATAGCGGCATCAACACCCACCAGCCTACGCCATCCTTATTCCTTATCAGAGTTCAATGCTGCCTCTCCAGACAACCTTGGGGATTATGAATTTCAATACAAGCTACAGCGACAGTACCTAGACGCCTTCCACCATAACTTTTGGCTAGATGTGTGTATTTCACGATTGACGTTGTTGCTGAAGAGCTCACACACAAGTTGTTGTCAGAGTAATTCTCGCTTCAATGCTGGAAAAACGGCTATCCTTGAGAGTCTTCCCCCATCTGCGACGCCTCGTGATGGAGAAATTGCCTTGTCAGAGTTCTACAAACAATGGCTTATACAAGAGGCCCAGCGCACAGATAGGTATACAAAAGAGTGGCGAAGTCGGAATATGGGCCTCATCGTCTTAGCGGTCCGTCTCAAATACCAGAAAATGTGGATGAGGTTTTGCAGCATTGGAAAAAAATAGATGAAATGAGTTATAAACATTATAAACGTCCTCATCGCCCTCCTTGCTCACTCGCCTATTGACCCTTGCCATACCTTATCATGTATGGCTAGCTCATACACCCGATGATATACATCTTCCAGGTCCAAATCCCCAAGTCTATCACACTCCGTAGTGTAGTCCCGGACGATTGCATCTACTTGCTCCGCTGAAATACCAGGCCACCGAGAGGCGACCTCCGTAGTTGATGGAATTACCAATGCGAAGTTTGGTTCAGTCACGAAACCGTTCGGTTGGTTTATACTCGGAAGTATCGAATAAAACGTTGCGTATAAAGCCGTATTCTGGAAGCGTTCCTTTAATTCAGCATCAGATATGTTGGCAGTTTTTCGAATGTTTTTCCAGCTTTTATTGTTGGTCAGCCGCGAAATTAAGGATCGGTTTGGAGAGGGCTTACTCGTCATGCAAGAAAATTCGCCTCCAAACAGTGCGGAAAGCAGACAATTTTCGAGCTTCAGGTAGATTCTGGAACAGTTCAGTTGAGCAATTACAAAGTCGTTCAAGGTAAAACCACATTTACACCAACGCGAGCCAAAAGATGCAGAGCTGTGGCATAGTATTCGACACTTGTTGTATTATCTTTGAGAGTCAAGAGGTCCACGATATCCTCAATCGAGAGAGCCCTGCCTTGTAAAAGCTGCCTTAGCAGGTCCTTGAAAACCTACATAAGATGAATCAACTGATTGAATCACCCAAAAAAAATTGCTACATTTGTCAATGCCTTTTGGTCTATGAGAGGGGAAGCCTTCGCTTTGGTAATGTGTTCGATTTGATTCTCAAGAGACTGCCGGCCGCGAAGCCCTTCAATCGCTGTTCGGAAGTCCTGCAACAAGGTTTCATGCACGCTGATAAAATCGAGGTCATCATGAAAGGCTTGGAGAGTGTCAGATTCGGATATTGAGAGTGAGAGGTGTATTACCGTCGAGAACAGACTGGTCAGCAGAGACACTTGTTTCATGCAGTTGCGCTAGGTGTGATAGCTTCCCAACACTGAGCATCAACTGGGCGAGATGTAAAGGTTCAGTTATTGGAAAACGCGGAGCGAAATATGTTCACATGTTTCACTTCGAGGTTGCTGGCCTTGGAAGCTTCCTCGAGAAGGTCTACCGCTGCCCGCCCGTAGTGCTCTTTCCCAATGTTGTAGATCCATGAGATCGCCGCGTTGGGTTCTTCAGAGAAAAATCGCTCCAGATATCCGCTCTGTAGGGCAGAGGATTGATTGAACATGACACGGAGCTCGCCTGAATGATGTTTGTGTCAACAGTTCGGTTGGTTTCAGGAAGAGGCGAACCATGTTGGATATACCACCGATAAAGTTGGCACGCAAAATCATATTTGAATCGATCAACGTAAGTCTGGATCCGGTCGAGATTCGGATTTTCTGTGGGTGGGTATGCAACATCTTTGTGACACAGTGCAACGAGAGAACTAAAATCGTGATATTTTTCTGCAAGCTGGAATGCGGTATCCTGATGTCCGAATCGACCTGGCATGTAATATTGAGTCTAGTTTGGAGTTGCGAATCTCTTAAAACTGACGTAATGTTTCAAGGACTTCTGGCCGCAAAAGCGTAAATCTGTGTTCCAGCTCGTCCTTATCGCGCCCGACACCGGGCTCAGCCGCAGCAATGGGGCTATTTGCAGAGTAGGTCGATACTCCATGGATTGTTTGGAAGACATGTCTGTACCTACCTTGACAACCAATCCAATCTCTCTTTGATACACTCAAAAAGAAGAGCCGCAAGCTCGGGAAGCTGTGATTGTTGTCGCTTGCCTTGGATTGACGAATCAAAGTATCTAGATTCCACAGCCTTGGTGGTGGCATCGAAGGATGCCAGCACAGTGTCAAGGACTGCAGGTCGACTAGTCCATGGGAATATCATGGGAAGGTCAATCCCATACACCTTCAGGTTATATGCGCGATAATCGAACGCTGACCTCAACACGGTCTGTAGGCGAATCAAAGGAGTTTCTCAAAATGGCTGGAGACAACGTACCACAAGGATACTATTAGCTTCTGCCAACAGCTGTGATACATCACGTCTCGCCTGCTGCGACGATACTGTGACAATATCCAATATTTTCTTGAAAAGACTTCCCACATCGCTAACGCGAAGACGGAAAAAGGCCCTCATGACGTCTTCGTGTGGACCATCTGCCACGTCCGCCATATATGCATGAACGCAGTCATTCAAAATGCTGTGCTTAGGCAGAGCTCTGTGACCAGTCATCAAAACAGGGAAGATGAGAGGGTCGAGAGAGACGAACGCGAGAAGTTCATTATATTGCAGCCATAACTGGTGAGATGCATACAACTTTTCAGCGTCCATCGCCAACTTTTGACGACTCCGTTGCGACATCTGTTGATAACGTGAGCTATACAGCAAGATAAAGCAACACTGAAACTTGCTTTGACGAGAACTGAATTATCATTGATAAACCCAATAAGCCAACTTAAGCGGTCTTTCCGACTCGTTAGTTGAGCACTCAAGTCATGATTGTTGCTCACGACTTCCGGATCTTGACAGTGCAAATCAGTCGAGGTCAACGCAAATAACCAAAAGGGTCAAACCTGAACGAAGTACGGCCCTGCTGAGTTGTTCGGCACCTCGCATTAAACTCTCTGCGTCTACTTCAGGAGGGAAACTGAAATGTAAAGGATTCTGGGAAGGATGAGCTAAAATCAAAAGAAATAGCTATGATTTTACTTCAGGAGACGGGCCATACAGTATTGCCTGCATCATGATCGACTTGATCAGATTGGTTCGGCCAGTTCTGGCGGCGCATTCAATGAAGCCGACAGCTCTCAAATTGTATCACTCACTCGGGGTTGAAAGCAAGAATCCTTTCCATGTCCAAATGGACTTTCATCATTGTGGAGGCAGTCAAGACCAATAATGTACTGTTATTCTTGCTTACGCCTACGCCCAGCGTCCTATCAATGGTTGATTTCAACTCCAACCTATCTTGATATTCAGATTCTAGAAACAGCTGATCAGAGTTTCATAAATAACAATAATGTGTTTAGAACAAACCTCGAGCGCATAGAGCAACTGCGTCGCCAAATTGCACGCTAATCAAAGAACCTGCGAAAAGGACCTGTATTCGAGGGTGTGCCGGCACTGGAGATGTCGACGTCTGTACATAAAACGAACGTTAGAAATGAATTATTGTAGTCGGAAATCTACTGACGCTTTGGTATGGCACAGTTTTTATAGCCGCAATTTCGAACGTTTTGCCCTCAAAGGCCAGGTGAGCGAGAGCATACAAGCGCCGAACGCTTACGCCACCCTCCTTTCCACAGTACGATAGAAGAACAGCAACCATTCCGGCACTGTGTAAAAAAGAGCGTAAATACCATTGAAAAACGCGTTCTGGGACGACGTTACTCTTCCACGGCCAAGTCCAAAAGCTCTATACTCCATTGCAACCACTTTCCAGGTTCTTGCCCAATACCTAAGAAATCTTGAACTGCAGATTGGAGAGAATCTGCTATTCCCAAATCCAATTTTTTCTCTTCCCAGCCATCAGTCTTTATTACCCACTTTTGAACTCTCTCTTCAGTGAGTACCCATAGATCCCTCTCCCCCGTTGATGACTGAAGGCCAAGTGAAATTGAGCGAATATAGGACTTGAAATCCATCGTAGAGGGGGTGACAGTGAGAAAAGATGGAAGAAGACCTGAAAACGACCGAGAGCCAGGTTGGGTGAAAGCCTTTGAAGTCAGGTGACATTTGCCGCCAGTCGACGTAATCATCAAGCGATAGAGATTGCCTAGACTTGTCGCCACAATAAAAGTTTGAGGCTGTATGCATAAATTAAGTAATATAGCGGAGAGAGAGGCGAAGCGCCCACATCGGATCGGACAAGAGCCGTTACATGGTCATCCTCGTCTGCAAAATCCAGCGAGGAGATGTCATAACGATCGCCGCCAGCCAAGCCGATACTAATACTGTCCCAGAAGCGAATTCGACCTGTGGAAGAGACGAGGATCAGACCTGGTTCCCGAGACAATCCGTGGGGAACAAGCGCATGGAAAGGTGAGTTGCGACGATCTAGAGGTAAGTTCTGGTGCATGTCCTGAGGGCAAGCGAATATGTAGCATGTAGGAGTCCCTTTAATGGCCTTATACGATGGTTAATGGAGCAGATGAAAATCAATAACAACGACAGACCTGAGCATGTTGCCAGACAAAGCATGTCTGGGCGGATGCCACCAAAGCAAATCCCGTCGTGGTGTCAATTTCGCCAGTATACGGTGTTTTGCAAAAATCTATTGCATTGTTTTGATGTTTTGAGACGCGTCCCAACCTAAGGCCAAAAGCGAAACACGCACCTGCATTCCTCAAAACTTGTTTCACCTCCACAGGTAGATTGGCATAAAATGACGCGGAGAGCTCTTCAGTTTTCGCATATATAATTTCTCCAGCGGATGATAGTCCTGAATCTGGTAGGACTTCATCAACATCCATTGCAGAACGAAACAACTCGTTTTCGGTGAGGTTTGAATTTTCCACGGAGGGGCTTTCCAGCCTACCAATAGTCGGGTTCCTTCGGGTAGGTGATTTAGCCCGTATTCGAGTTGAGCGGCGAGGCGCTGGAGAAGGAGAGAATGTTGCCATTGGGAGCGTGCACTGGCAGCTCCCTCGTTCAGAAGTCTTGGTAAATAATAAGCAGGCACAAATAGTATGTATGCCTTACTAGGCTCAACCTAAGTATAACACTTAACAAAGATGAAACGCGTCGTACTGACAGTTACTA
>Ga0307507_10004665_pt1 | contig 23820 bp, 32 predicted proteins | sample 7_EM_MG_FD_207223 | JGI IMG/M metagenome (GOLD analysis project Ga0307507, IMG submission 207223) | Populus trichocarpa ectomycorrhiza microbial communities from riparian zone in the Pacific Northwest, United States - 7_EM | ecosystem: Host-associated > Plants > Roots > Unclassified | place...
TCAACCAAGTATATTGAAAACTCTGTCTGTCGAAGTCTGCTCTCTCTAAGTCCGGAGAATAGCAGGTCTTAAATACACTTGTCAGGCTAACCGGAGCCTTATAAACAATAACCATAAATACTCCAAAATGGTATCCTTGAAACGTTACATAAAACATATCAAGTATCAAACGATATCTTAATACAATATATAAAACATACTGAGTATCAAATGATACTCCCAAACCTAACATAAAACATCATGAGTATCAAACTCAATCATAAAACATAGTGAGTATCAAACGATACTCCGAAACCAAACCCGTAATACGTACCGGTTACATCAAGTTTGAACCGTACTTGCACCGGCACTCTGGAGAACCCTGGGAGGGGGCACAGTCTCCCATCGCTGGAGATTTGTTTCAAGCCTAGAAACAGAAATTTTATTAAAATCTCAGGAAGGAATTTCACACCAGAAATCACAAGAGCAAAACTCAATTGAATCATGGGAAGAAAAATATTCGGTAATCTCTCTCTTGATCGCTTAGGGATTTGTGGCCTGTGTGTGTCGCGCTAGGCCGGCCTCATACCCTTTTGAAATTGTGCCCAATTCCCTATGAAAGTAGAATGATAGAGACTTCGCAGAACTTCTGCTCGCCATGTATTTGTTACTTATCCAAAAGAAAGGGTCAAACGACTGAACATATATAGAAAGTATAAGTGACCCCATTCATCACTAGAAGGAACCGGTTTCCTGTCCTCACCCCAAACCCATCATGAGTTCCAACAAAGTATGCGCCTCCAAACCTGAAGAGCGCAATGAAGCCTAGCCGATACGAGATAGCCGCCCAATAACATCACCCAACCGGTGATGTCTCACCACCACAAAAGATACAACCCAATACAGCGTAATGACATAGGAAGGAAAGGCTTTAGACAAAGCCGTTGTGTGAGGACAATGGAAGGCAGTAACACGAAATTTAACAACTTAAGATAAACCCCACCCACCAGCATTTCTTCAGCACCCGTTAGGCTCCCGGTCGTCCCCACCTTCCACCCCTGACCTTCCCCCGGGAGCGCCAACTACAACCGCAGTCAAAGAGAGACAAAGCGTTGACAAATACATAATAATCGGCGGACTGCCGAGTGGGGTTTTCACTCAATTGACAGCATGAGAAAGGCCTAAGCAGTAAGGGAAGCTAACAGGAAATGGAAGAGATAAGCACAAAAGGCACTTTAAAGCGCTCGACAATAACTAAATCCCCAAAGAACTGGTCGAAAGTCGTTATTGGCACCAGGGTCCTTCTTCAGTTGCCCCTCAGGCAACCATCAAACTCCCAAAAATATATCATAAGCTGCAAGCGCAAGAAGCCTAAGTAATCTCAAATGCTTTCTGGCGATCATTGTTTGTGAATAGTCTCTCCACCTTGCCTATGCCTCCATCTCTCTTCATCCTTTCCAAGCTCGATCACAAGATCGAGGTACCCCATTTGTTTATTCTCTGCGATGTCCCTAACACTCGACGATCTCACAATCACTGGAGAGTGGAGAAGCACAAGATCTCTTGCTGACCGTCCCTCCCAATCCATCTTCTAATCCCAAGATCCTTGCGACCTAACGACAATCTAATAACATCTGCCCTCCCAAAAGACACACTGAGGTGCAACGCGGTATTCCCGCCTGCGTTAGGCACAGTGAACCCAAGCTCCCAGTTAATCGATCTTCGGGTTCGGAAGGACGGCAGTATCTAAAAGGACTCCCGGGACGGAGGGGCAGGGACAACAAGTGTCTCAAGTTGTGTAATCTATCTAGCCTCGCCGAGTTACGGTGGAAGTGCGAATGAGGGGCGGGGCTTGGGGCCCTCCAGGTAAGTAGCTGGCACTACAGGCGAGAAGCGGTCCCTGCGGGTACCGTCCAGGAGTTAACTATCGGTGGACCGCAGGGACCTCCCGACACCCTCTTAAACGGCAGTCTTTCCCAAAAGACGGACGCTCTTTCCCGACAGCTTGAGACCATGCCCTAGGCGCCCGGGACTCTTAGGGTCACTAACGCCCATACGCAACGCCCCCAAGTAAAACGCTTAGAGCCTGTTTGGATGCAACGGTTCCGTTCCGTTCCCCCATACAAATGGCCCGTTTCCTTCCGTTTCAAAACGGAAAGAACGCTCTTTTTATAGAAGAAACGGTCGCCGAACGGAGCGGAATCGTTGCATCCAAACCGGCTCTTAGGATAGTCTAATCACTCTAACCTCCGTTCTACGTGCCGGCGCCCACCCCTCTCTTCCAGGAACACCCCTCCCTGTTTTCTATCCTATCGCAACACACCCAAGACCTGCTGATCACTCTCAGTTATCACGCCGTTCGTCACTATCTATCCATGGATATTGGCCTGGTGCACCGCTACTCCAGGAGCGCTAATAACAATTGCACCGCACCAGTGTACCCTTTCCACACAACCAGACGCAGAGACTTGAAACCGCCGAACAGCCAAGGATAATTTACGTCTACCCTAGCATCTGTAAATAATGCCCCTATCATGCCCAAGCACCTACCCACCGTTGCACGTATCCAGGGCTTGCGGCCTCTCTCATCGACAGTGTTCGAATCAAGGCCGCAGGCCAATAGTGTCCTCACCCCTCTTCACCCAGCGTCCCCGCTGCAATTTTAAGAAATGTGCTGCCATCTTCGATGATAGCCAGGATTCCATCTCCCAGCAGTGACTTGAGGGTAAATCAGTTCCGGTGTTCCTTAGTATGGTAGAGAGCCCCCTACAGTATCTACTATAATACCCATTAAATACCTCGATATAGAGAACTATCACGAGGAGGCTCCCAAGAAAGCTGTTTCTTCCCCCAACGAAGGCAATATCCGGTATTTCCAGTATCGGCGAGGTGCATATTTTGAGAAGTAATTCATTAGGAGTGGCGGTAAAGGAAATGTTGGACAAAGTGTTCCAAATGGTCCGAGGGGACTACCAAAAGCCCCAGACGGGACCGAACAGCTTCTAGCAGCCTGCCCAGCTCAGCGAATCCCAGGACGACGTCTTTGGCTCCGATGGCAGGTCCTATAGGGTGAGACAGTGCTTTTCGTGGGTAGGACTACAGACCATGCCAAGGGACGGTCGGGGGCGGATGCAGGAGGGCGGGGGACTGTTGAAAATAGAGGTGTTGTTTGCAATGGACATAGTGATCGGACTGAAGGATTTTGCGGAGTGAAGCGAAGTGGTTCAAGCGAACAAGAGCAATTTGTACTGAAGAGGTTAAGGAGTTGTGAGACAGCTTGAGAAAGAAAAGAAAAGAAAAGAGAGTGAAGACAAGAAAAAAAGGAGATTTTATAAGAGAAAAACTTTCAGCGCTTGCGTGTCCCACGAGCGCTTACGCATACCGCTGCCTACAAGTGCGGGCATTTCCAACAGGGGCGGGGGGGAGGCGCTTGATAAGTGATGTTTCGTGATTTCGTCTCCTAGTCTACCTATTTCTAAGTTACTCCAAAATCTAGCCAAACAAAAGAAATGAATAGCCCAGATAGGAATCCCGGAGTCTAACTTGTAGATATGCCTCCCTCTCGGGAATGAATCTTCAAGGCTTATCTACCTCTATTAGTACCAAATTTAGGCGCATTCTATAACCCAAGGGAGCATTCCTGGGCTAGTAACCATATTCCCAACCCTCTAGGATGGTGAAGCACCCATTAATATGGGGTGCCCATGTTAAATGGGCTTCCGAGCGATGGACAATTAAAGCGGTCCGCTACCATGAGAAGCATATTGTAGTCACATAATATAAAGGCGGCCTGGGCGGGGCATGAGAGACCGAGGATAATTTTCGGAGCTTTCCATGTACGGGACGCCCGGGCCCACAACCCATCCATCTCTGGCGGTCGGGCATAGAGCGTCGGCTTACCCAAAAAAATGATGGCCTGTGGCCCCATAGTCCGTCCCGTCCTACCTCTAAGACCAATGGACTAGACTGTTGGGAACATCAGTTGGCTATTCTGGATCTAATATATTTGCCGAGAAAGAGACTGGGTGTTAGAAACGGATGCAGGAAATAACACCGAGCTAAGTCTCTTCAGTTTATGAGTAAGCCCCGCCACCTTACCCTCCACTAAAGAAGACTTCCAAGAACGACTACTATTACATACCGCTACGAATTGTATCGTATGAGCAAACAAGAGGAGAGTTTTCTAATGTTCTTAATTGAAGAAGGCTGAGGAGAAGAAGGAAAAGGTGAAAGCAGACGGAGCGAGGCACTATATAGGGAAGCAAACATAAGGAAATCATCGATGTGCAGGAATGCGTACTGTACGTGTAGGCCACTTATGCATTCCTACTACAAGAGTAAGTAACATAGCACAGTAATTAGGAGTATCCAGAGTATACACAGACCAATGAAATGAGCAATCCTAGCAACATCGGATCCAGATTATAGCACATTTATAGCACATACCACCAAATTCAGCCTATTTTTTTCGCCTGGATCCGGATGTCAGACAATATTAGCCGTTTGTTTTTGTTTTTTGTCTTCCCCCCAAAAAAACGTCGTCCGTCCAATTACGGGTACAGTGCCACCACATACTTTCTACAAAGGGGAAACTCTCAAAGACACCACGTGCGGTGGTCCGGTAAGTCATCATATCAGCAACTATAAATCCATTCAGAAATTGGCGCCTGGGTCATATATAGTCACTCGAGATATCAATCAATCAATCAATCGACCAGGGGGAGCCCTAAGCAATCACAAAGTGCATAACGCAAAAGTATTGCTATCGACGCCGCACAGCACTAATCCTCAATGTAAGATCTCGGGAAACACCAACATTGCACGACCTATCGCCGAAGCAACGTACCCGCCAAGTCAACTTAGCCACCGACACTCTAAAATCAGATACCTTAAATCCCCACTTTTCAAAAATCAAAAACCCGACTCGACTCCCAGCAGAGTATCGTGCTGTGTATATATATATATGCCTGATTGCCGTACTGTAGAGCATCGCACCACATTTTTTACCCACCGCTCACCCAACCTACCGGTACTATACCCAACCAACCAACCAACAAATCACACACCCTCACTCGAAAAGGCAACCCCCCCCCCACACCCTAGCCCCCCACCCTCATCCTCACCCTTAACTTACCCTCTCTCTCCCTCTCCCTCCCGCCCCGCTAAAACCCAAACCCAAACCACGCGTGACAACCAAAAAAAACCCCACAAGTCACAGATCAGATACCCTACCCACAAATCATTTTGCTCATTATCAATAGGGCAGGCATCAAAAACAACGAAAAGAAAAGAAAAGAAGAAAAAAAGCGAATTCCTCATTTCCACCAACCCCGATCAATTCATTTCGCCAACCAACCAAACCAACTAATTAACTAACCCACCCAACCACCCAACCATCGAATCGAATCCAACCCAACAAAAAACTACCTACTTACCTCACCTCACCTACGGTACGGTTCGGTATTTCCAAGAAAACTCAACTTAAACCCCCCACGAAATGACCTAATTAGCGAGGGAAAGCCACGAGTCAACTTATCATAGAATAGAAATCAACCCCGTAACAAACTACTGTAATAGGCAAGGGGTCCCCAAAAAAATAAAAAATACACCTGCTTGAAACTAAAATAGAATAAATAAAGAATAAATAAAGAAATAAAGAAATAAATGAAAAATGTGGATAAAAAAGACTTTTTTTTACCAACGGACCGCCACGTGTAATTTAGACTACGCGATAAGGTAAAGTTAAGGTGAGGTAAGGATATGATATGATAGCTACCGTACCGTATGGTCGCCCCTCCCACGTTATTTCTAGCTGTTCCGCACGAACGCGCACGCACGCACACAACGCGGGTGAATGGATACTTATAGATGATATAGATGGATATGAGTTGATCAATTTCCCTATCCGGTGTTGAAGTTTTTTCCCTCCCCCCCTTTTGCATCTAGGGCACTGTAGGGAATGGAGGAGGAGAGAGAATGAAGGAGGAGGAGGAGGAGGAGGAGAAGAGCTCCTATGATATAATGAATCCTTTTGTTTGTTTGTTTGTTTATTTTGTTTGTTTTCTTGCCTGCTCATCTCTATGATGGATCGCCCCACGTTCGCGGTAGCTGTACCTTAAGTAATTATGATAATACATTGATTTCCCAGGAGTACTAACACCAGGAGTAAAGTTATTTTTTCTTCCTCTCTTTCTTTCTTCCGCCCAACCCTTTCCGTCAGCCAACCCCATCCGGCCTCATTCATCCGCATTCGAGGATAAAAAACAAAAAGTGAAAAAGGAGAAAACACAACGGAAAAAACACGGTGACGAAATGAAGGGGTGACATGACAAAAAGAAAAAAGGAAAGGAAAAAGAAAAGAAAAAAAGACAAGCTAGACCAAATACCCGATTACCAGAATCCCTTCCCATCCGTCATGACGATATGAAAACCAGAAACAGAAAAAGAGACAAATACCCCGAAGATAACCCAGACAAAAAATTCAAGCTCCAGTAGAAACAGGATGGGAAATGGAAAAAGGAAATGACCAACACCAAACCTAGAACCGAAAAGAAAAAGAAAATCAGATGAGAAAAATGTGTAATTCCCAAACACCCGCGCCCATATCATACCCGAGCTCGCACCCGACCTATGCTGTCCATCCCGCCACATCCCAACTTTATTTCCCTACTCGTACCGCACCGCACGCCCGTCTCGGTAGTTTCGAGAGGTATCGCTTTCCGTTCCTCCCGTTCGTGGGGTGGTGGCGGTAGCGTACAGGTAGTCAAAGAAACCCCCGCGATAAACAGCGGGGGTCCCACGCACCCAGGCCGCCGATTCTGCCTTTCCCTCGCGTGAGGGAAGATCCATGGCCACGCATAGCATGGTATATAAATTCCAAAAAATAAAAATAAACAAAAACAAAAAAGGTGGTCCACGTCCAAATTGATGGTAGAACGCCGCGGGCCTTTCTTGTAACTGAGACAAACGAAAGCAGAAAAGAGCGGGGTGAACAGCATAGGTGAGAAAAGGCGCGAAGAAATGGTTTTGGCCCGAATGATGAATGGCCGGCTTAAGTCGATTCGGCCCGTGGGAGGCCGTCCAGGCCGTTTGTTAGAATGTATTTAAGGTGAGGATTTGAGAGTGGAAGGCAATAGAGGAGGAAAGTAATCGAGTAACTTGCTCCAGCAAGTGTCCAGATGCGTCGCCGGAGGTCTGGTATTATCCGTCCCGTATAAAAACAACCCCCGGTGTACCGGGAAAAAGGAGGAAAGTTACCCAAACATTCTTTGAGCCATAACAAAGGAAAAAACCGTATATCCCAGTTTGGGCTATTGAAAAAAGAAAAAGATACGATCGACTACAATCAACACCTTTCGATTCCCTGCATCCGCCCTGATCCGCCAACATTGTGCCCAGGATGATGGTTCTGTTGATGGTAGCTTGATTGCTGCTGGTGGTAGCTCTGTTGGGCCGGGACGTGCATACTCAGTCGGAGGGTTTCGAGCTCATTCCGCACTGCATGGTAGTTCTGAGCATCGTTGCGAAGGGTCTCGAGCTCGCGCTGCATATTTTCATGGTTACGCATCATAGTATCGTGGGACTGTTTCATCTGATTGATGTATTCAATCGCTAAACTCGTGATTAGCATCCCCGGATAGTAGAATGAGGCCAGAAATTGTAACCTACCTTTGGTCAAGACCTCCCACTTACTACTCTTCCCACCCCTCTCGGCAGGCAACTGATCCCTCAGCTCGTCAAACAAATCCTTCATTTCCTTCCTCCGCTTCCTCTCTGCAAGCTTGTGACTTACTCGTAACTCTGGAGTCCGAGAGTAAGGGGTGACGGGAGGAGATGCCGAATCCCCACTAGCTCCAGCACTTGGTTTCCTAGTCTGCAAATGGTGGTGGTGATGCTGGTTCCCATTTGTGGCCTGGGCATGCTGACCTCCCGAAAAGTTACCATTACCATTGTCAGCGAGATTAGGATGTAGCAACCCAGAGTTGGTACTGTATATGCTGCTTGCCGTAGACCCAACCAGGCTGCTGGTGCTGTTCCTTCCAGGTATCCCATCTCGGCTGCTCCTTGAAGGGGGGCCGGCAAAGTCTGGGTCGGGAAATGCATAGGGGAAACCTTTGGTTGGAGATGGTGCATTAGGGTGAGGATGGGGCCCATTGATATACGGAAACCTTGGTGCCCCAATAATCGGAGGCGCTATCCTTGCCGGACCATTTGACTTATGTGATGGGGTGTATCCATTACCGGAACCCGCGGTCGAAGTATACCTACGAACAATACCATACGGATTGCTGGTTGACGAACCATTGGTGTCGCCATTTTCCGCACGATGTGATGCAGGCGAATTGCTGTGTATCCCCCTCTCACGCTGCAGTGTGCTCGCGAGACTAACCTGGCTTGCAGCTGGTGTTCCGTTAATGGGTGATGATAAATTCAAATTTCCCAGTCGACTGTCAAAGCTGCTTCGGCGGGAAGCTGACGGTGACGGAGTCGGTAATACATCGGTTGCTTGGTATGTGCCTGCGGGCGGAGTGGTGTGAAGGCTAGTAGTCGAGGCAGCAAATGTGCTGTTCGTTGGGGAGTGATTGTAGCTAAAGGAAGGGTTGTTTGTGTCCTGTCCATGTTGACGTGAGGATCCGTGTTGCTCAATCGGGGGGAGAGTCAATTGAGGTGAGAACGATGATTCAGAAACTTCTGTTTTGTTAGTATATTATGTTCCAGTCGCGCACGAACCACCTTAGCCCTACAATACGGAAGGGGTTGGCAGCATCGACAGACAATGAGTTCAAAGAGAGAAAAAGGAAAGAAAAAACTCGAGAAACAACTCGAGGAAAAGGGCCAAATGAGATACTTACTATTGCTCGCACGTGCAGAATTCATAGACCAGTTCCCCGAATCTCTCAAATCACCAGACTGTTGATTTAACGGAGGAGAGTGACCGTGCACTGAATTAGGTTTGCTGACCGCGGAGCCGTTGGTGATGTTGGCCAGCGAAGGTAAAGTCGTCGTAGGCGCGCTGCCTGAAGTAGATTGTCGTCGATCCCAAGACATACCTGCACTATCCACACCAGAAAAGGAACGGGTCGGAGAATAATAGTAATGAAGGAACACAGAGAGGGTGCCAAAGTGGTTTTATAGAGTGATGGAAGGTTTTGTGGCACAGACAGGAACCAAGACGAGGTTTCGTTGGGTTCCGTTTTAGAGCGGTTGGTTGTTCACTAAAGAGAATGAGGGAAGAGGGGGGGACCTGGACTTTTTGACGAGGAGGGTCCTGGTTGCACGAGGCAGTCAACCAAACTGTTAAAATCGAGTTCTTAGCACGCTGAAGCTAGACCCCGCGAGAGACAGGCGGCAACAACCTTTCGGCGCTTTTCTTAACAAGGCAAATGAATGCTGGTCGTCTATTGACGGCTAAGATCGACACTTATACTGTAGTATTTATTCAACACAGGAATAAAAGAGTTGGTGAGTGAGAGCAAAGGAAGGTAATACTCTTTCCCGAAATTGTGCAGGGTAGCAAAGATCAAATAAATTGGGGTGAGGAGGTAAAGAGGAGGAATGCAGTTGCAAGAGGGGAAAGTCGGGCTAGCGAGAGGGAGAAAGAGAGACAGAGATGGAAAGAGAGAGAGAGGGTGTGGGATCGAATTCTCTGTATTCAGCACAGTGGAAAACAGTTTTTCTGAGGGCTGTTGCTAATACTCCGGAACCGAGGAGCTGGTCGCTGCGCTCTCAGGCCTCTGTCACACTCGGCGGAGATCTTGCGAAATAGTGTGTGTGGTCGAGAGGTAGAAAAAAGAAAAGAAAGAAGCTTTGCGGTACGGCAAAAGAAAGCGCAAGAACGCTGGGTGCGGAAACGGGGAATGGGACTCCAGGGCTGGGGGAGGTTGGATATAGTTGGGTGGAAAGGTAAAGTAAAGTTGAGTGAAAGGGAAAGGGAAAAAAAGGGAGAGAAAAAAAAAACAATGCTAAAGCTTCAGCTCCTTTGGCCTCTTTTTGCGGCTTTCTTAGATCGCCTAGGCGGTTATGGAGGGAAAGGGATGGCTTTGAGGGCCTTCCCTTCGCTTTTTGGCAGGGGAATGAGAAAGAAGGTGGAAAAGTTGTATCTATAGTATGATAGATGTGAGGGTTGGTGGTTCCAGGCTTGGAGACCAAGAGGCGGTAAATGAAAAGAAGAAATTGTCTGATATGCAGTTCGTGGGGCGCCTTGTATTCAGTCTTGCTTTCTTCGACCAAGTGAGTGAGAGGGAAGTACTAGTAGTGTTATGGATACTGTGGTAGGAAGGGGCCTGGACGGGGGTAGACAAAAAAAGTACAGTAAAGTAGTTATGTGAGTGCGAATTGCATGCACCGTACTGTGTAGATAGATATGGCAGATACCCTAGATGAATGCTTGTGCAGAAGGTGGATGGAAACGGGGAATATTAATAAGAGCGAGTAGGAAGTATGTGAACGTGTTTTCAGCATGTCTGCAGCGAGCGAACATACCCTCAACCAGCTTGTGGCCGCTTAAGGAATCCTCTACAGATAAAGCTGCCTGCTTTCTCTTGCCGGTACGCGGGACTCGATCATAATGTTCCCTTTCGGTGGTCTCTGATTCTCTAGATTATTATCCTCTCTGTGTATAATAATTACCGTACTATAGCACTATCCTTAGAACCCTTGTCAATGTAGCTCAATCTGTACAGTACGTGTGTGTGAGCGCTTGGAGAGAATCCTAATATCAGATACTGGTAGCTGATAGCTAGGGTACTCGAGCTCCTTGGTGGTTCATTGTGCTGGAGAAATGTACAGTGCAACCCTAACACAGAGGAAATTATAGTCTCATATTTTGCATATTTTCACAAATATTGATGGCTAAACCGGATGTGACACTATCGATAGGAGAAGGTTATTGCACAGTACTTTAAACTTGGGTCTGGGCAACTTGTGATTCAAAAGTCTGCTAGTAATTGCTCCTCCCTCTCTTACACCATCGTTCGGCCGGCCTTGTCTTTCCCAACCGACGAAGGGTTATTGGAGGGCTAACTAAGAATCCGTACTAACATTACAGTAACAAATCTCATGGCCAAAACCCATGTATCGTGATTTTTCTCCATACTTACAGCTGTGTCATAATTGGACAATAGCGGGAGAACAAGGAAACTATGGTGGAGCAGGGGCTTTCGACTCTGTAAGATGGATGGGTTGAAATCATCCCCTTGGCTCTCCCTTTTGCCTCCTCACTGATTCCACCAACTTTTCCTCACCTGCCCGCGCTCTTGAGTGCGTCTCTGTAGTCAAGTGTAGTGTGCCCGATTTACCTGTACGAGAAGCGCCTCACACAGGACAGTCGAACGATGGGACGGCAAAGGCCTTTTTCTGACATTTAGGATGATATACTTTTTTTTTTGCCCTCTTCCCCCTCATTCCCTTGTTTATGGAAGAGGGTCGTTTCGAGGGACACTACCCGTATGACCACAGATCAGTTTAAAAAGCAATACCAGGGAGGGGAGAAGGAGGATATCGCTCGTGAGAGATTAATGGGACTTCACATCGGGAATTAGGCAAGATAACGATGATGGCGAATCTCTAGAATCCATCATTTGAGGAATATGTCACTGGGGATATTTCCAGAAAATAACATTCCATCAGGATCTGCCTTCACGAGAAAGCAGGGGCTAGTGGAAGGGAGATCCTTGAGATTCCATGTGCAAGCGTCTTCTCCGTCCAAATGTAGACTATTCCGCTGTATTGTACGTTGATGGTGGTGCTACCTTGGATAATACCTTACTCGTATTTGCACTGTGGAAGGGTACTTGCCATATGTGTGAGCATGGTGCTCACACAGGAACAGAGAAGCGTTTATATCAGCGTGGGAATATGCTCTTTACTGTGAGTTTATATGGCCACTCGAAGATATTGCTACTCACATGTTACAAATTCCCTGCAACAGAATTCTGATTGCAGTGAGCCGATAAGGGTGTACGGCATGGCACTGCACAAGCAGGTTATGCAGAACCCGCTTTTTATTCCTTCCTCGATTCATGTTCATCACTAAGGATTAACCTCACATCCGCATGGCGACCTAATCTGATCCCTCATCGACCTCCCCTCCCCCCTCCCCGGGCAAGCCCGCCCCTACTTCACGGTACTGTACCATACCCTTTATCATCATCATCGTCCCCCTCCCCCAACGACCCCTTCCCCTTCCCCCCTTCGCATTCAGGCACAGGTGAGCAAAGAGAAAAAAAAATAAAGGAAAGAAGAAGAAAAAAAACCCCTCCAAGGATATCGTTCCTGGCAAGGGTTTAGCAAAAAAAGGAAAAGGATGGAAAAAATAGCTTGAGGAGGGCAAGTGAAAGAAAGAAGGGAAGAAGAAAAATGGATTGGGAGGGGGGGCAACACATGCGATGTACTAGTACCACCATCAGACAAACCTTGAACCCTTCCTCTTCACTCTCTCCAACTTCCTGTGAGAGGGAAAACCACCATCATCTTTCTTAAAAGGTAGGTGCAACCCGATCCACTTTTTACTTTCCTTTTTTCCTTTTTACTTTTCTATTTCTCTCTTTCCCCATTTTCCCACTTCCCTTAATCGAAGGTGAAAGTACCGTGTCTACTGTCGTACTACCTCAGCAGCTAACACGGACAGAGCACAGTACCAGCTGTGCCTGGTACAGTAGGGTCTAGGCGACTAGTAAAGGAAGCATTGTAAAAGCACAGGTGGGTAGAGAGCTCCGCATTTACGACGACGACGTCACGACAGCAGCTTCCCACGATACCTATATATCATATTCACCGTGTAACTACTGTGCGAGATCCTAGTGACCATTGATGGTAAAGTCAAGATAGAGCACAGCCAAGGTTTACTCGGATACTCGTAGACAAGTCCGCAGGAAAAAAAGGGCGCGAAATAAAGCAGTGGTGCAGTATGGATCTGGGCTAGGTTAAAAACCGACACTGGCTCGGAGGGGCAAAGCAAGCTCCCTCTCAGTTAATGCTTAAAAGGGTTACGAACTAGCGAAAACGGGCTAGGACCAAGGAGTACTCGACAGCGGACAAAAAGCCGGGAATGTTTTCTTTCCTCACAGATTTTTGGGGCTTGAATTTTTGCTTGGTTCATCGTACTTGTATCATAGCGTTCTGTCAATAGGGCAGTAGTAACCCGTATTACCGAGATCACAGAGGTATTGTTTTCCTAAAGCGAAAGGGTTATTTGTTACTGTGGATTGTATTTTATTTTTTTACGTGGGGGAGGGAGAAGAAGCAAGTGCTATTGGGCGGGTAAGGTTAAATTCAACAGGTTAGGTTAGTCTCGGTCGGATATGGATGGGATTGAATTTTTTTCCTTTTTTTTCCTTTTTTTTCCTCCCCTCTGAAAGTTGTGGGACCTGCGGGAGCGTGCCAGGGCTAAAGCAACTTTCTTTTCTCGTGGCTCAAACGTGCCCATGAAACTTAGGCTAGGCCCCGGGGAGCCTTGGAGGGGGCTACCGGTCATATGGCGGTGGCAAGTTCGGAAAAATGACCAGGATGCTGTCCCTTCCCTCTATTTTCCCTCCGGTTGCGGTCGTGGTGGTTGCTTACAGCAACGGAGGGGGAGGAAGGGAGGAAGGGAGTGATTGGTGTGGTTGTGAATGAGGGGTGGGAGAGACGAGGACAGTGTGATGGGCGGCCAGGCAACCAAGGCCACGCCCAAAAAATGAAGAATGATTAAAATGCCAAGCCGCCCCAGTCGAAATTTACTTCTCTGCGCACTGCGCAGAAAAACGTGCTCTTTAGCACACGTCGAATTCCCTGCCTGTCTGGCCTCCCCACTCTACTTCACTGAGAAATCTGGAGAGAGAAGCAACAAAAGCATAGCAATGATTATGAGAAAAAGAAAAAGAAAGCAACTCTTTACGAACTTTCATACAGTTAGTGCGCAGACACAATCAAACTTTGCCGGCATCATACAGTTGGACAAAGGAGGCGTTTTTGTATGCATGTAGCCTTTTCGTTCGCCATCTTTGCAAGCCATGGTAAGCGTGAGTGGTGGATGCGTACGATGCAGCCAGTCAGTCATTCACTACCGTCCTGTAAGCTCTCCTCAAGCAGCCCTCCTCACCATACAGTGCTTCAAGACAAAAGCCGGTAATTTCCATTCTGATCTGCTCAGTACGGCCGTATGCTCAGGCTCATCAAGACCAACACCTTAAACTCAGCAGACTTGATTCACTTTTTTCCCCACCTTACCTCTTCTAACTTACCGAGCACCCGATGTCATTGTTATCATGTACGATAGCGCGCAGCTAGCCATCCTACACACCCAAAAAAGTCCGCTTGTTTTGAAAGCTCTCTTTTCCAGCCTTCTCGTTGGTGGATTCTGTGTCCCAGCTTGACCGCTCTGTCGGGCCAGATTCGATATTTATATTGGCCAACATCCTCACCCTTCTGAATCAACTGATTGTTAAAACTTGTCACTTCGCTAGAAAAACGTGGTGTCTACCACTGACCGGAAAGTATAGCCCCACTACCAAGCCCGTTGAATTGAATACAGTGCCGTACTTGAGACGAGGAGAATAGGAGGCGGGGGAGGGGTCGGATATCGTCTATCCGGCTCTTTTTTTCTTTCCCTTTCTCCTGATCGGGGCAGCAAAGCGTTCGATTAAGGATCGCGTGCCTTTGCCTACGTCGGCGACCACATATTGCAATAGTCGGCGTATGGTCGGGGGATCACATCGTTACAATTTACGATGCATAAACGAATGAACCTGGCTGCCGAGTTGGAATCCAAACCAGTTTGCAGGCTCGCTTGACGGGAACGCTCCCGGGTGCACGAGCGCATCAGGAAAACAAGAAGAAAAAAAGAAAAATAATAATAATAGTTCACTACAAAACCAAACGAGGATGGTTAGGGTATATGCGTTCGCCGGTATGATACCATAGGTTGGCTGCCGTATACTCGTAACCTTATGTTGCTCTAATTTACGGTCTCTCGGAGACAAAGGGGGGACCAGGTAATAGATTGGCAGGCGATTAGTTGATTTGGGAACGGTGCCGGTGGGCTTTCTAACTTTTCTATATGCTTCCTCAACTTTGTTGGGGATAAGTTTCGGGGCTATAATAATTTTCCACTGGTCCTACTGGTGCTCTACTGACTTGGTGCTAGCTGTGGGATGATTGGGGTTGCTGTGCTAGAGATTCTCTTGATTGCAGTGGTGGGCATTGAACCATGTCTGGTAGGAACTCCGGCGGGGGGAGCCTCCAAGTTAAGGTGATTTTTCTACACCCCTCTCGACGAACTAGTCTACCAGAAAGCACATCTTGAACTCTTTATCGTATCGTTCCCGGCACGCCACACGATTTATTATGTGGGCAGGGATTTCCCCCTTCAGCTCTATCATAACACGACCACCAAGAGTGGTTCCACTAATGTCTCAATTTCCTTGACGCATTAGAAAGAAAAGAAAGGAAACGGAATTGCTTATCGCAGTTGGTTAAAGATTTTTGAAATCAAAGTCGCATCCCAGTGCTTGTTTTCGATTCGAATTCTGGCTAGCAATCGTACTCGAGTATGGACAAGCGAAATGACGGAGGGAAAAAACAAAATAAAACAGGTATGATATAACGATCAAATTTTGTGATGAGCCAGGAGCGCATACAGCAAGAGACTGCCGAATTCCGCAGTAAGAGTGGTGGAAAAAGACTATAAAGCAAGGAAAAAAAAAAAGGAAAACCGAAGCCTGCCTGACTGCCTACCGTCGGTGGGGAGGAGGTGGTAAAAAAAGGCCTAAACCTACATAACATGGGATAACAAAGGCCGCATTGCACACCGGGCATAAATTTACGTATGGTTCCAACTTTTTTTTCTTCCAAATTTACGATACGGGATCGAAATCTCAGCGGCATCGCCTGGCTTTCCCGTGCCCCGCTCCCGGGAAAGGTGAAAGGTAATAAATGAAGGGTGCAAAAAGCAAAAGAAGATATATATATAGATATATATATACATCATACCGGTATTATGAGAAATAACAGAAGTGGTTGTACCCTAGGGAGTGCTAGTCATGTACCTAATATCATACCGTGGATTTAACAAAAAACAGAGAAATAACAGAAGCAAGATTTTTGCGGGCCCAACTAGCGAAGAAGCAGCGACAACAGCAAAGGATGCGGGAAATGGGGGCCCGATTTGGGTGAACAAGCGAGCAAGCACGACTCGAGGTATTAACTGAGTACGACTTCACATAATCCAATGATGGGACCTCGCATGAATCCTGTGTCTCCGCACTCAAACCTGAAGGGAACTCGATCTCCCCTCGAAAATTTCGGCCAAGACTTAAGATCTTCGGCCAATTGTGGGGGCTTGGGGTTATCTGCACAGCATCCAGATATCCTATCTACCAAAGCCCACAGTGCCGGTCTTGTGTTCGGTTCGGAGCGGAATGGTACATGCTCTTGGTAGGACGGAGGAGGGAAGGTGAGATATTTGGATTGAACCTAGTTACCTTATCTACGGTTTGACCAGATCCGGGATTCGCGATACACGGAACCAGGGTTTTTTACTATAATTGATGGGGAAATAAGGCTTTCGTCAGGATTGATATAAACATATATAAGTTAATGTAGTTGTGTATCCCAGGCACCTCGTTCTTAATAATATTATTAGGGAGTTAGGAATAGCGAAACTCTGTGCTTTCGTTTTGTTTTGCTGAGTCATTTTTTTCTTTTCGAACCGTTGGGGACACCTTGGCTTTTCAGAATCTGATAAGAAAAGCCTATCACAGGCTCCTGCCCCTCCAATATTTTTCCCTACGTTGTGCTCCACCCATATACTGGTAGACCAGCTTCCTAAGACAAAGAAGTTTAACCCAAAGAACAGGAACAACCCCCCTTGCGCAAGAGTTGTCGGGAGGCCAACCACCCTTCCAATTGGCTTTGAAAATTAGAACCAGATAAGCAAAGCCAACACAATGGGCGAACCGGGCGAGCTTTTGAGCAACGAGGCGGAAGGAGGATGGGTAATTCAAAAATTCGGCGGGACAAGTGTTGGGAAATTTGCGGCCCAAATTGCGGAGCAAATTGTTAGGTACATCGGTCACCGTTGAATATCTGCCTCCGACAAAACAAACAAGCGGAGTCAAAGAATTAAACTAGCTAATCACAGTCTTCTATGGTAGGATAAATATTCACACGAATAAAGTCGCAATCGTATGTTCCGCTCGAAGCGCGGATACCAAAGCCGAAGGAACTACAAACCGGTGGGTTGACCCTAAGTTATTCTATCTTTTGAAGTGAACCAATGAAGCAGTGGGCTCAGTTGATCCCTTCCTAACCTGTCACCAGGTTACTTCGAGCAGCGGAAGAAGCCTTGAAGCCGCAATCGAAGCTGTATATCAGTATTGTGAATGACATCCGGGAAGACCACATTCGCGCTGCCAAGCAGGAAATCCGCTCAGAGGAAATTATAGCTACGCTAGAAAGTGAAATTGAGGCGGAGTGTGGAAGACTAGAAAGTTTCCTGAGCGCGGCACAGGTCTGTCTCTACCGAAACAAATGGAACCAAAAGTACTGCGAGGTGGGCAGTAGAGGGTTTCGGTAGGTGGCTGATTTGTATTTATAGATCATCGATGAGATTAGTCCTAAGACGAAGGATATCATTGTTGGAGCCGGGGAAAAGCTTAGCTGCTTGTTCATGACTGCAATGCTTAGGGATAGGGTAAATTTTGCTTGATTCCCGTTTTTCTTTTCTTCCCTTCTTTCCCTTGATAGGTGGGGCTTGTCTATCCCACTTTTACTAACCTCCTTGCCCGCTTGTGGGGTGGCTGGCTGCTTAGGGCGTTGATGCGGAGTATGTCAACCTCGAAAATATCATTCACGGGTCCTACTCTGCCAAACATGGGCTGAATCAGGAATTCTATGACTACCTTGCAAAGCAATTGGCGGAAATGATACAGGGTTGTGAGGGGAGGGTCCCTGTTGTTACTGGTAAGTGATTGGACAATACCCGTAGAGCGCATATGCCATTATAATTTCGTCGAACAAAGCGGAACCGAACTGGCAGGTCAGAAAGCGTAGGGCTTTTCAGGTTCAACGAGTGCTAATCCTCCCACTTACTTCCGGTCAGGCTATTTCGGAACGGTTCCGGGGAGTATATTGTCATCTATCGGGAGAGGATACACGGATCTTTGTGCGGCGTTGCTGGCGGCTGGCTTGGATGCGGATGAGCTTCAGGTTTGGAAGGAGGTGGATGGAATTTTTACTGCGGACCCCAGAAAGGTTCCAACTGCGCGTTTGATACCCATAATCACTCCTGAGGAAGCTGCCGAGTTGACCTACTATGGATCCGAGGTACGTTTTAGCTATAATTACCGGCATTATTATTATTGTTATTGTATTATTCTTATCATGGGTCTTTTTTCGCATCTAGCCCTATCTTGTGAGTTTCTCTGCTAACACATGCCCAAAGGTTATCCACCCGTTTACCATGGAGCAGGCGATTAAGGCCCGTATCCCTATCCGCATCAAGAACGTCGAAAATCCCACCGGGGAGGGAACTGTTATCTTTCCGGACTCAATTTCTCGGAAAGGCGAAGAGACGCCAACCTACCCACCCCGTCATATCCGGCTCAGGTCTCAGGATCCACTTTTACGAGAACGGTTGAAACGCCCTACGGCTGTGACCACAAAAAATGGCATTGTGGTTTTGAACATTCACTCCAACAAGAAATCCCTATCACATGGCTTCCTTGCAAACATCTTCTCGGTGCTAGATCGATGGCGCCTCACGGTGGATCTGATCTCCACTTCGGAAGTACACGTGTCTATGGCCCTGCACTCCGAAATTAGGGAGCAGAACCTCAAAGACGCAATAGAGGAGTTAAAAAAGTATGGCACCGTTGATGTTATTCGTGACTTGACTATCCTTTCTCTTGTTGGAAAGCAAATGAAACAAATGATCGGCATAGCGGGTCGTATGTTTACGGTTCTCGCGGAATCAAAAGTCAATATCGAAATGATTTCACAAGGCAGCTTCCCCACCCTTGTTCCACTCTTCACACCGCTGGCGCTTTGTATGGCTAACGATAATATGATTGCCACAGGCGCGAGCGAAATAAATATCTCCTGCGTGATCAAAGAAACCGACGCGATTAGGGCTATGAACATACTTCATACGAAACTTTTCATATACCAGGATTCGCCATAAGTTTATTTTTATTTCTTATGTACTCGAGTACAAGTATATCCCTGGTCCGATATGTCAGCTCAGATTACTAGGTTATGTGTGAGTACCATGCGGGATTGTTATTTTTATTGCAAATTTATAGCCTCACGCATCTGTTGGAAGCACCTGTCTGGAAATTTTTGAGCAAGAATAGAGAATGGATTTTTTAGATTTGTTTAATCTTTTTTTCCCCTCAATTCTACCAGATACCGGGAGCGGTGTGAGGCGTGAGGTTTGAGGGGAGGTGAAGTGTAGTGAAGCGGATGATAGGCGCTAACCCATCGTGTTCTGTCGCACTACTGTTGGCTTATTCTCAGCTAATAATTCAGTACTCGAGTACTTGTGCTACCATACAAGCCCCGGTTTTTAGCATTGCAGGAATCATTTCTATTTGGTAGGCTGGAATAGAGATTGCGCAGATTGAGTAACTACCTTTACTTCACAAAGTGAGTGGTCCTCGTTCCGTTGGTTATGTGTTCCAAAATATGTAGGGACCACGCTGCTGTACGGAATTCATTGGAAGATTGGCATTCGGGCAAACGTTCTCCTCTAGGAATGATTTGCTTATACGCGAGACACGGCCCTGTATGGTTCAATGCGGGATATTCGAATTCACATGCTTGCCATGTGGAATCTGGGGTTTACTGGTCGAATATTGATTCGGTCGGTTTATTTGGTTGGAGGATGGTTGGGTCGAACAAGTTATAGGAGGTAGAGAGATAGAGGTTTTGTTTGGAGATCTTGATTGTTACGAAAACTCAATTGAGTAGGGATATTCATAGGAAATGTTAAACTGAAATTACTGTGCCTGTGTTTCCTAAGGACTAGCGATATTATACAAGTAGGACTTTTGCACTTTTATTATGGCACGCATCGCAGCCCTTCATCTGAATTAATGGCACTTTGTGGCAGGGTTAGGGTACCAGTACTCGAGAGAAAGTCGCCAACCAAACAAACGAAAAACGACATCACTGGCTTGCGCTGTAGCGCTCTTGGCAGCCGTTGAGCCGCACCCAAAACACACAACTTTTTTTTCCCCACCCACCACACAAAATTCCGTCCGAGCGAGCCCCTCCAACCCCCACCTAGCAAAAGGTGCTACCAATACACAACCTCGACATGAAGCGCACCACAAAACTCCTCAATTCCATCCACCGAGGAGGCCAATTGCAAGCCCGCCGAGCCGCCTCCTCGAACATCAGCGTCTTCTCCGGCATCCAACCGACCGGAATCCCGCACTTGGGGAACTATCTGGGCGCCCTCCGCCAATGGGTCGGGATCCAGGACAAGTCGCCCGAGTCGGCCAGGCTCATCTTCTGCATCGTGGACCTGCACGCTATCACCCAGCCGCAGGAGGCGGAGCAATTGCGGGAGCGCAAGATGGAAATGTTGGCTACGCTTTTGGCTATTGGATTAGATCCCAGGAGGTGCACGATTTTCGAGCAGAGCCGTGTGCCGGCGCACTCGGAGTTGATGTGGATTTTAAGCTGTGTTGCGCCGATGGGGAGGTTAAATCGCATGACTCAGTGGAAGGTGCGTGGGGCTCTTAGTTTTTATTTCCCTTCATCCATCTACCCGCCACCAAGCTCTTTTAGAAATGGTTTTGCTGAGCCTTGTTGGGGGAGGAGGGGGGGGAGTAGAGCAAGCTTGGGATCCCTTCAGATCAAGATGCCCTCCAGGAGAAGCCTTCTACGGCCGGCTTGAAGTTGGGGTTATTCTCCTATCCGGTTTTACAGGCGGCGGATATTCTAATACACAAGTTTGCGCACCTTTGATTTGGCTAAGGGATCACGGGGGGTTGAGACTAATGCGGAGATAGAACTACGCATGTTCCGGTTGGTGAAGATCAAGCCCAACATCTGGAGCTCACGCGAGAGATCGCATCTAGCTTTAATAAAACCTTCAAGAGGGATATCTTAAAATTGCCCATCACCCTCCTCTGTACCATCTCCCCCCCAGCCCGCGCATATGCATTTCCATTTCCCTCGGAAATAGCTAATCAAGCCTTTTAGCACCGGCAAAGCGTGTGATGTCGCTCAAAGACCCCACCCAAAAAATGTCCAAATCGGCCCCCGACCCCTCCTCCCGCATTCTCCTAACAGATTCACCAAAAGCGGTTCGCGACAAACTCAAAAAAGCTATAACCGATAGCTCCCTAGGCCCCCTGACCTACGACACACAGAACCGACCAGGCCTTTCAAATCTCATCGAGATACTCTCCCATATCCGGCGTCGACAAGACTTTGACAACGTAGTCAAGGAAGTCTCGGATATGAGTCTTAAGGAGTTTAAAGATCTTGTGGCAGATGCCATCAGCGAGCACCTAGAACCTATCCGGGATGAGTACGAGAAAATCATCGCAGAAAGCAATAGAGAGGTGCTACGTTTTGTAGCGAGTGAGGGGGAGCGGAAAGCTCGGGAGAGTGCTGAGGAAACGTTGGCCGAGGTTAAGGAGGTGGTAGGAATATAAAAAGCATTTAAAAGGAATGCTTACTTTACTTTTTTGTATACGGTATTGTATCATATTTACTTTAGTTCTTTTCGTGCATGGAAGTTGTCCCCCCCCCCCTCCTTCTCTTTCTTCTCCTATAAAATAGTTACATATGATGCTCCCCCTGAACATGTAAATCAATTGGATAATGGTAGACTATGGTATGCGGTACTGCGTATAATGATAGCGTTACAGCAGTACTCGAGCGTGTCAGTAAAAGTTGCGGGGCGGGATAACGTGCCTGGAGGAGGCAACCCATACAGTTTCGCCACCATTTTCTTGGATTTTTTATGGGGCACTTGTTCTTCCTCCAACCCCCCCCCCATCTCTCCAGGCGCTTTAGCCTTTGTCTCCATTGAGAGTTGTCTAGGCCAGCAGAAATAGCTTTCCAATTCTTATGGCACCCCGCGAGTATAATACTTTTGATTTGGAACTTTACCTCTCATGTCATCAAACCGGATTTTGTAGTACCTTTCCTCCCCCCAAAAAATCTTCACGTACCACTACCACGGCCATGTCTACCTTCGTTTTTGATACGCATTTACAGCACCTATCTCCGTGAAAACCCGGGTAGAGGATAGGTGTTCTGAGGGGTTGAATTGGACTCACCCCCTGGGATAAAAGGGGGAGGGGTAATGTCTCGGTAGCCATGTCGTGACTCACTTAGACAATAGGCATGGACCTACAAATTCGGTTTCTGCTCTTCATTGCTGGTAAGTTATGGTATGATATCATAAAAAAAGAGTCGTCTTGAAATTCAGGTATGAATTGTGGAATTCAAGTTATTTGAAATGATATTTGGGAGCAAAAGTGGATAGATAACCTAACATACACTGATGAAATACAAGATCTATTGGCAAATCTAACTTGAACGCCCTCATGCTATAGCATGTTGATGCCTTGTTTTAGTACTCAAATGCTTCCAACTTTGAAACTCAATGATGAGGACAAGCTGGCAGGGGTAGTGCCTGTCCAAAGGTACTTGTATATACAAATATTACACTTTCAGACTCAGAGCTACCGCAGGGCGGGCTCTACGCAACGGAATTGGGGGAGTGAGTGTTCACAGGGAAACACCTTGACGAGCATGTTGGAACAGCTTCTTGCGATCGCCACAAGACCTCACAACTCCTGTTCGATCAAGTAGGATTTGCATCTAGTCTCTTGTTTATTAATATACAGTATATTACAGCTTCCCCGGATGTGGGCCCAGCGGACTACAGAAGCCCATGTTATCGGTAGCTAAGAACCATAGAGACGAGATCCCCCGAGCACTGTGTGGCTTGGCGGCTCAGATGTTTGGATACCGTGCTATATTGCGCATATGGCTCAGTGCAGTTGTATGGATGCTTAAGCTAGAGGGGTCATCTTGTGTCGGTAAGCAGTGATGGACTGGAGAGCCCAGGGGTACTATACTGCACTCCTATCATATAAGAATCTATAACCAGGGGTCTTGAATTTTTTGTAACCCTAACCTTAGCGAATCCATTTTTGCCCATGAAGTACCCCTGTTCGCCATCCGTCCAGTTTCGCCATGCCCCCGGTGGTGACTGTGTTTGCAAACTCTTGTTTTTCTGATACTAGTCCCAGTCAAGAAGCATTCGATGACAAGGATTTATAAAATGTAGGGAAAACCTTTCATATACCATGAAATCTGAGTGAAACATAGTACTTTTGTCCCGGATACCACAATTTTTAAAAACCACCACACTAGCCTCTTAATCAATAAAAATGGAAAAATAAATTAATCAAAGACACTTTCACCGCATACAAATTCATGATTAAATTGATAAATTTATAAATAGAAATAGGGGAAATAAAAGAAAAACAGAAAATATAAAAAATATAAAACGAATTAGAAAATAGATTATTCATGCCCAAAAGTACAGGTTCTGGCATTATGCCCCCCCAGATTCCCACAAGTGCCACAGCGTTGACGATGTTCTTCAACTACTACTTCTCCATGCATTCTGCGTGCATACTGTAAGGCTGCAATCCCACGCTCACCGCGTTGAGCACGCTTCTTCTTAGGTAGGCCAGGAAGTCGACGGGAGGTTGGTGGACTGATTGGAGTATCTTCCAGATTCTCGATACTGACAGGCTTCCAATTCTCCAAATATGTCTGCTGCCAAGTTCGAACAGATAAGGTAGAAGGAAAATAGTCAATGGGTGC
>Ga0307507_10004666_pt1 | contig 23812 bp, 12 predicted proteins | sample 7_EM_MG_FD_207223 | JGI IMG/M metagenome (GOLD analysis project Ga0307507, IMG submission 207223) | Populus trichocarpa ectomycorrhiza microbial communities from riparian zone in the Pacific Northwest, United States - 7_EM | ecosystem: Host-associated > Plants > Roots > Unclassified | place...
CGTGCCCGTAGTATATAGTCTCCACGATCCCAGAGGCCTTACCTCCTCAAGGATTCGTCTCTCTCACCAATCTATCCTGTTCCACAATCGTGTCCTTATAGCCCCCTGTCTACAAAGTCCCCTCACACCTGTATCACCGTAGTCTTAGGCCGAGCGTAGCCGGGCCCCTAGCAGAGATATGGTCTGACCATCTTGGTTGTTACACTGTGGTTAATTACCATCAAATCGCAACTACGGAGGTACAGCCCATAATGTTTGTAATAGCGCTAGCACGGAGTAATGGATTTGATGATTTCGGTGCAATAAGGCCAATTACTTTATTAGGATAAGTCGATTGCAGCAGGGACCCCCCTTGCTAGCGCTATTACAAATATTATGGGCTGTACCTCCGTAAAAAGCTCAGACGCTTCACAGAGAATTCATGGAGGATAGGGAGCAGTACGCACGCTCTCCCCCTTCTTGCCCACGAAGCGTCTGATTTATGAAATAACTGGAGATCCACCATTCGCCAAAAGGCAACTTGTCGCTCGCGCTAACAGCCTACCAACGTGAGATAAGGACGGATAATGAACCTAGCGGCAGATCACTCTCGCTCCACAGTCTCTTTTCCCGCCCCCGGCAGTATTCACGATACCCAGACCCATCGCCACCCGATTAGTTCATCCCCATAGATCTCTGCTCCTTTGCTTTTTAGGCAGCTACTTCCGCGGGACTTTGTACTCTGGGTTCTATCATGCTTCTCCGGAGGCCTGTCGTGGCTTGTAGTCAGAAATATGACGAAAGCGATGGAGCGTCTCTGCACCCTGTCCTCTGGAGAGACGGCTTGCCTATTAAACGCAGGAGCTAGGGCTGGCAGGATGCCTTGCACTCCTGAAAAAATATTTTGGTCCTTTGGCGACGTATCTGGTCGTGCTGTCTTTCATGCCTCTCGCATAAGCTGAGCCTATTGCATTGCTCTGCTCACTTTGCCTTGCTCCTTGTTCTTTTATCTTTTATCTACGTATTGGCTTTGCACCTGAATCTGCCATTGCTTGGCTTTGATACATCATGGGCCTTATGATCGAGGAAGAGAAGGTATACCTTCGCCTCGTGGAAGGCGATTTACCGCCCACACCCCCTGAAACAGTCGTCGATGGGGAGGACCCGAAAGAAATGCTTGCGTTCCCTCTACCGCCTCCGACAAAAGTGCCTGCGGTGGTACTGGAGGTAGATAAGAAAACGCCGGATGCACACGTACCACGAGATCCTAGGCTCATCAGGTTAACTGGAGTACATCCTTTTAATGTCGAGGCGCCGTTGTCTGATTTATTCAATGAGGGTTTCTTGACAAGCCCGGAGCTGTTTTATGTGAGGAATCATGGCGCGGTGCCGGTGGTGAGGGATGAAGACATTCCCAATTGGGAATTTTCGGTTGAAGGGTCGGTATATCTAATCAAAATATTCTTGAATGAATTGCTGATTATGCCATGTAGGTTGGTTGAGAATCCTCTCAAGCTTACTCTCAAGGAGCTCATCGAAGAGTATGAGCAGATAACATGCCCAATCACGCTTGTTTGCGCTGGCAACCGAAGAAAAGAGCAGAATCTAGTTCGCAAGTCGAAGGGCTTTTCATGGGGCCCAGCGGGCGTGTCAACTGCTCTTTTCACCGGTGTGGTCATGTCAGAAGTGCTTAAGAGGGCGAGGCCGACAAGAAGGGCAAGATATGTATGCATGGAGGGCGCTGATAAGTTGGTAAGTCTTTCTAATACATAATTTTGCCATCTCGTGGCTAAGAGTAAAAGCCAAAAGGCTTCTATGGCACCTCCGTGAAGCTCAATTGGGTCATGGATCCGAATCGGGGTATCATGCTTGCACATAAGATGAATGGCGAGATGTTGAGACCAGATCACGGGCAACCGTTACGTGCTGTAATACCAGGCCAGATCGGTGGCCGAAGCGTGAAATGGCTGAAGAAAATCATTCTCACTGATCAGCCTAGCGACAACTGGTATCATATCTACGACAACCGTGTCCTGCCGTAAGTCTTTAAGTTTGTCATTGAAATATACCACCTAACGGGAACAGGACTTCTGTATCACCTGAAGAAACTGCTAGTAATCCAGCTTGGTGGAAAGACGAGAGGTATGCTATCTACGACTTAAGCACAAACTCCGTCATCGCGTATCCGGCACATGAGGAACAGTTGTACCTTGTTGGAGCTCCCGAAAGCTACCGAGTGAAAGGTTACGCCTATGGTGGAGGCGGCCGTCGCGTTACGAGAGTTGAAGTCTCAATAGATAAGGGCAAGTCCTGGAGGTTATCGAAAATCGATTACGCAGAGGACAGGTATCGGGAAACCGAACCTCGTGAACTCTTTGGCGGCACATTGGACATGTCTTGGCGCGAAAGCTCTTTCTGCTGGTGTTTCTGGAACATCGACATCCCGGTTAGTGAACTTAAGGATGCGAAAGATATCTTGGTACGAGCAATGGATGAGAGCATGAACATTCAGCCAAGAGATATGTATTGGTCTGTTTTGGGTATGATGAATAATCCATGGTACCGGATTGCAATCAGTCAGGAAAAAGACTATCTAAGATTTGAGCATCCTACTCAACCCGCATTGATTCCTGGAGGCTGGATGGAGAGAGTGAAGAAGGCTGGCGGTAATCTGACGAACGGAGTCTGGGGTGAAAAATTAGACGGGGAAGAGCCGCAAGCACCAGCTGCAGAACAAACTGTGGAGATTAAAATGACAAAGAACGGATTAAATCGGGAAATCACTATAGACGAGCTTAGGAAACATGGCAAGGGAGATTATCCATGGTTTGTGGTTAACGGCGAGGTGTATGATGGAACAGCTTTCTTAAAGGAACACCCAGGAGGTGCTCAGAGTATTATTTCTGCAGCCGGCCTGGACAGTACGGATGAGTTTATGGCTATTCGTAAGTCCTCATAACTATTACAACAAGTGTATTCTTACTAACAATTTACAGATAGTGAGACAGCAAAGGTAATGATGCCCAACTATCATATTGGATCTCTAGATGAGGCCTCTCGGCGCGTGCTCAGCGAGGGAGAAGTTCAAGCGGAGCCCTCAGGACCTCGCCCAACATTCCTTGACGCCCGTGTTTGGAGCAAAGCAATCTTGCACTCCAAAGTTTCCGTATCCTGGGATACACGTATCTTCACCTTCAAACTGGAGCACGACGAGCAGCCTCTCGGCCTACCCACAGGCCAGCATCTCATGATGCGGCTCCGCGACCCCGTCACCCGCGAAGCTATCATCCGAAGTTACACGCCTATCTCCGAGACAACGAAAAAGGGGTACGCGGATGTACTAGTGAAGGTGTATCTCGACAGTGAAGACCATAAAGGTGGTAAAATGACGCAAGCCATAGATGCGCTACCCATCGGCCACTTCGTGGATTTCAAAGGACCTATCGGCAAGTTTGAATATCTCGGTCGCGGACTCTGCGCCATTAACGGTATATCCCGCACCGTGAAACGCTTCATCATGATTTGTGGCGGATCCGGCATCACACCTATCTTCCAGGTTCTCCGGGCGGTCATGAACGACAAAGAGGGTCTGACGAAGTGCGTCGTGCTCGACGGCAATCGCCTTGCAGAGGATATCTTATGCAAGGAGGACCTAGACACCTGTGCTAGGGAGAACCCGGACAGGTGTAAATTGCTATACACTCTCACGAAAGCCCCGGACGGTTGGCAGGGACTCCGCGGTAGGATTGCTGGACCGTTGCTAAAGGAGTACTGTTGTAGAAGTGGTGAAACTGAATCTATGGTGCTGATTTGCGGCCCGGAGGCCTTGGAGAAGAGCGTACATATTGCGTTAAATGAGCAGGGTTGGCCGGATTCAGATCTAATGTTCTTCTGATTTTTGACAGTAAATGTGTGTGACTTGGCGGGCATTTGGGTCCACTGTTCTTGTAAAAAGCGATTGTGCATTTGGGGTCACTTTAGGGTACCATCACATTCTTGTATGGAGTATTTGATATAGACCAAGGACTTCACAAAAACACAATTTTACTGTATATATCAAACCTACATACAAGCACCAAAATACCAAACTTGCTCCTCATCCCTCCCATATCCAACATCCCTCTTCAAAACCTCATCCTCAGTCTCCTCCAGATATCCCTAGTCCGCCCTATCCTGTAAGGGATTCCCGGAGATAATCTCCGCCCTTCCGACCTTATCGCGCTCGGACTCGCTAGGCATCCCAAAAACCTCAAAAGCCCTTATCGGGATCGCCGCCATATCCACCTCCTGCCTTATCTCATAAATCGGAGGCTTCATGGAGAATGGGGGGGGAGCACGGTGCATGCTGCTCCCTATACCCCCTTGAATTCTCTGCGAAGCTTCTATGAGCTTATGGTCCCAGCTTTAGTAGCACCCGAGCAGGTAAAATAAAATTATAAAAATTTATAATTACTTTAGAAACCGACTTATTTTATAATACTATAGATATAGGCCTATAATATATATGGCTTAAGATATAAATACTTAAAAGAATCTTTTATATTAAGTATATATATTATAACTATTACAGCTGAAATATAGCTTATAGAAAAGAATAAAAATTAAAAATAAAAATATTTAGTTACCACGAAAGCTGCGACTGTAAGCTCTCAGACCCTTCGTGGAGATTTCGTTGGTTAATTAGGAGCAGTTCGTCCGTGCACACCAACGATCCACGAAGGGTCTGATTTATGAGATAACCCCTGCCTTCTCCCCGGAGAAAGCGCACGCGCAATTTCCCAAGGTCTGGACCCAGGCGCAGCCAGGAAAGGCATTCTGACATCTCCGGTGCCGCGGGTCCAGCGGCGGGGTGACCCTATGGCGCTGGGAAAAAAGCGAATTGGACGCGACCGATTTTGAATGGGGACGTGGGAGGGATTTGCGCAGAGTGTTGGAAGGGAGGGGGCTGGCTGGGCTTTTGATATCAGCTTCTTCCTTTTGCTGATGTGCGGCGTTGGTTAGTTGTGCTGCGTTTCGCTGCTCTGCTCTGCTTCCCGTCCTGCTTTCCATGCTGCAATTTGTGTAGAACTGGCTCCGATTTGTGCTTATCGGCAGCTGTCTTTACTGTTCTTCCCTCTGGTGAGCTTCAAGCATTGTTATCAATTAGAGCAATTATAGTTGCAAACTGCTGGGGAATTAAGAGATCATGTCGAACAGCGAGTGGAATGATGCAGAGACAAACAAGCTGCTGGAGACAGTGAGCGAGATGGATACGAAAAGAAAGAGGATTGTGGTGGTTGGTCTGGGCATGGTGGGAATTGCGTTTATGTGAGTGCCTTTGAGACTGGGGATTCTGGTCCCGTATGAGTTGTTAATTGAGGTTGTATTCAGTGAGAGGCTCATAAAGTACGATGTCAAGCGCCGCGAGTACGATATTGTAGTAATTGGAGAGGAAGCACATTTGGCGTACAACCGCGTTGGGTTGACGAGCTTTTTCCAGCATCGACAGGTGCAGAATTTGTATCTGAATCCGAAGGAATGGGTAAATTGACCATTCTCAATTCCATTAGACGGCAGGCCTGGTAAGAGAAATGCTTGCAACTTTGTTGCTGACGCAAATTCCATATGTAGTATTCATCTATGCCAGAGGGTTTATTAAGCTACCACCTGAACACCCTCGCTACCGAAATTCTCCAGGACGAAAAGGTCGTCAAGACTTCGGCTGGCGACACCGTTCCCTACGATATCCTCGTCCTAGCTACCGGCTCCGATGCAGTCCTCCCACGGCATACCCCCGGCCATGATGCTAAAGGTGTCTTCGTATACCGCACAATTGAGGATTTGGAGAAACTCATTGAGTTTGCGGATACAAAGAGAGGCACAACAGGAATTGTGGTTGGAGGTGGCTTGCTAGGTTTGGAAGCTGCGAAGGCTATGATGGATCTGGAGGACTTCGGAAAGGTCAAGCTTATCGAGCGCAATCGGTGGGTTCTATCAAGGCAACTTGATGGAGATGCTGGTGGAATGGTCGTCGAACAAGTTCGAGCGCTGGGATTGGAAGTCCTGCTGAGCAAACGAGTGGGCAGGATTCTCAAGGATAAAGACAACTTCGTGTTAGGGGTAGTGTTTGAAGATGGTGAGGAAATGGAGTGTTCGTGCATTTGTTTTGCAGTGAGTATTGAGTGAAATAAAATTAGAGATTAGGATACTAATTCTTATAGATCGGCATCAAAGCTCGAGACGAGCTAGCAAGGAAAGTGGGTATCAAATGCGCGGATAGAGGCGGCGGTATAGTGGTTTCCTCTGACTTATCAACCTCTGTACCCGACGTCTACGCCATCGGCGAGTGCGCGAGCTGGGAAAACCAGACTTTTGGTCTTATCGCTCCAGGTGTTGAGATGGCGGATATCCTGGCCTTCAACCTCACGCAAGCGAAAGCTCACAGTCCACGGAAATTCAAGCATCCAGACCTTAGCACTAAGCTGAAATTGTTGGGCGTAGAGGTAGCCAGCTTCGGTGACTTCTTTGCTGATCGTGACGGTCCGAAGGAACTGCCCACTAAGCATCATAGCGGCAAGAAAGAAGGTATCATTGAGATTCGAGACCGTGTTAAGAGTCTGACTGATGGACCAGCACCACCGGCGGTGAAAGCGCTAACGTACAAGGACCCATTCCAGCAAGTGTATAAGAAGTATCTATTCACGCTAGATGGCAGGTACTTGCTTGGTGGCATGATGATTGGAGATACAAAGGATTACGTTAAGCTGGTACCGATGGTGAAAAATCAGAAGCCGCTAGAAGTACCGCCAAGCGAGTTCATCATCGGTGCCTCCAAGAGTGATGATGGTGGTGCTGATCTGTAAGTTGATTAGCAAAAAAAATCCCTCATTGTTGACTGATAACCTCTTAGGGATGATGATACCCAAATCTGCTCATGCCATAACGTCCTGAAGGGCGACGTGGTAAAAGCCGTCAAGGATGGAACATGCAAGAGCATTGGTGATGTCAAGTCTTGCACTAAGGCGGGAACAGGCTGCGGAGGCTGCATGCCTCTTGTCCAAACCATTTTCAATAAGACCATGGCCTCAATAGGTCAGGAGGTCAAGAATCATCTCTGCCCGCACTTCGACTACTCTCGCGCCGACTTGTTCAACATCATATACGTGAAGAAGCTCAAAGACTTTGCAGAAATCATGAAGCAGTGCGGCAAAGATCCTGAATCTACAGGATGCGAGGCCTGTAAACCGGCTATCGGCTCTATTATTTCGTCTTTATTCAACAAACATCTCCTCGATGAGCCGCGAAGAGGTCTTCAGGATACTAACGATAGATTCCTAGCGAACATTCAGCGAAACGGTACTTTCTCCGTTATTCCTCGTGTTGCTGGTGGTGAGATCACCCCAGAGAAACTCATCATTATCGGCACGGTGGCGAAGAAATACGGCCTCTACACTAAGATTACTGGAGGCCAGCGCATTGATATGTTTGGAGCCAAGAAGCAAGACCTCGTCGACATCTGGACTGAACTGATCGAGGGAGGCATGGAGAGCGGCCACGCATACGCCAAGTCTCTACGAACGGTTAAGAGTTGTGTCGGCACGACCTGGTGTCGATTTGGCATTGGTGACAGTGTCGGCATGGCGGTGCGCCTCGAAGAGCGCTATAAGTCCATCCGGGCACCACACAAGATCAAAGGTGGCGTCTCAGGCTGCGTGCGTGAGTGTGCAGAAGCGCAAAACAAGGACTTCGGCCTCATCGCGACCGAAAAAGGCTTCAACGTCTTCGTCGGCGGCAATGGCGGCGCAAAGCCGCGTCACTCCGAGCTCCTCGCCAAAGACGTGCCTCCAGACGATGTCATCCCAATCCTCGACCGCTATCTGAGCTTATACATCCGCACGGCAGACAAGCTGCAGCGCACAGCGCGCTGGGTCGAGAACCTGCCTGGCGGTATAAACTACCTCCGCGAGGTGATCTTGGAAGACAAACTAGGCATCTGCGCGGACCTCGAGAAGCAGATGGAAGAGCTCGTCGGCTCGTACTTCTGCGAATGGACAGAGGTCATCAAGAACCCGGCGCGCCGCGCGCTGTTCCAGCAATTCGCGAACTCGTCCGAGAACATCAACGACACGGTCGAGCCGATCGAGGAGCGTGGGCAGCAACGCCCGTCATACTGGCCCAAGGATAGCGTCACTGAGGACTTCCGCGGCACGAAATGGAGTTCCTTGGCATGGCAGCCAATTGCCAAGGCAGAGCTGTTTAAGGATACGCCGACTGGTGATAGTCTGGCGGTTAAGCGCGGTGATACACAGTTGGCTGTGTTCAAGGTCCGCGGGAAATACTACTGTACGCAGCAGATGTGCCCGCACAAGCGCGCGTTTGTGCTGTCGGATGGTTTGATTGGGGATGATCGCGAGAAGAATAAGCTGTGGGTAAGCTGCCCATACCATAAGCGAAATTATGAGCTTGGTGGCGAGAATGCGGGCAAGTGCGGGAATGACGATCAGGTCAATATTGCGACGTTCCCAGTCGAGGAGAGGGAAGACGGCTGGGTCTATGTCAAGCTGCCACCAGTGGAGGAGCTGGATTCGGTACTTGGAACTGAGAAGTGGAAGATCAAGAAGGATGAAACGGCTGATCCATTTGTCGATTTGGATAAGAGGTTGAAGACAATGACGATGAAGGGGAGGAAGAGTCTGCAGGTTAACTATTTAGAAGGTGGCAAAGGGGAGAAAGCCACGGCAGCCATGATACTTGCGAATGGCGAGAGAGGTGCTGGTGGTTTGGATTGGTGAACAATATAATTGACATGAGATTGTTAGACGTGTACATTTATCCTGATGGATTAGATTTGGTCTTTTAGAAAACGATAGGAGAATGTGAATATGATATCTCACGGGTTGTATGTTTATGTTGTGACAGTCTCTCGAGGACTGAATATATTTGAAACTTTCCCCCGACTGCTCTTACCTACTGATGGAGGCTAGAGAATAGGTACGCCTATGCTGCGACATGACAGAAAGGGTACGCTGGTGATAGCAATCAATAGAAATGCTTGAAAGTTCGTGGCCGTTTGAAGCAAAGAATGGATAGAAAAGGCAAATGTGCAGCGCTCACCAAACCACCCCTCAAGGCAAGCATGCCAAGGTGAGCAGACACAAGAGCATTGCCTAATTGTCCGTTTTGCCGTGCGCTTCGGAAGGACCTAACATTGCGGTAGTTGCAGCTGCTGCAGTGGCATTAACAGCCTTATCGCTAAATTTCTTATACTGCTTCTGGATAGTTGCAGCCTAGATCAAGTCAGTTAGGCACACTTTCACACTTGACGAATATACGGGTGTAGACGTACCGTGTAGCTATTGTCAGCACCGTCGTCTTCCATGGTCTTTTTGATAAGATCCCACTTGTCACGCTCGAACTTCTCATGAACCTTCTTGTATGCTATGAGTAGAATCTCCTGATCTTCTTGCTTCATCTGGGTGATATTTGCCTTGAGACGAGCGTAGCGGTTTGGGAGAGTCGACTTTCCGGGAGTATCACCAGTAGCATCCTTCCACGCTGCGATGATGTCGGACCAGGACTTGCCAGCCTAAAATCAAAGTTAGAGGACTCTGAGGGCATGGCAGGAGGGCGGAGCCGGGGTTCACATCTTTCATAGTAAGCAAAAGACGATCCTGCACCGATAACTCCTCCACCGAGGTTGCGATCTTGTTGCTACCCTAATATCACGTCAGCTTTTGGGTTCTGAGTGGGCAAGTGAGAATCTTGTAGTGTCTGAGCTGAAATAGAGCATTGCGTTCAGATTTCTCCAAGCTGTTGAGCCGTTGATACAGACGGTGCCCAAATCGTACTTTAATGAAAACCTTGTGAAGGGTGAAGGCCTAAACAACTCACCATGGGCTTGCCGGAGGTCTGGTCACAGGTTAGTACGGACGCCCTAAGTCATATTTTTTGGGCGAGTAGAAACTTACCTTGCGCTGGCGCGGAGTAGTGTCGCCCTTCCTGGGTTTGGCCTTCTTTGTTGGGGTCACGTCAACATCATCCTCGCCATCTCCGTTGGCAGCGGATCGCTTCGACCCTGACTTCGGGGTTCTGGGCGTCTTTGGGGTGACTGGCGTAGGAGGAATGTTTTCTTTGTCGACTTTAGCCTTGATGAGAGGCGCAACTGATTCAGGAGTACCCTAAGATATGCGAGTGATTAGTGTGACCTTAAATTCAAGCGGGTGAATTTCAAGGTCAAAAGATGGAAGCTTCGCAGTGCGAAGCGCCCAACGAGATTCTATACTTTTTAGACAAGAATTTGATTGAGTCTATGACGGCCTTGCTATCTTGGTGGGTTGATGGAAAATTAAGTTGAAGCTTGCGTAACACTCACATTATCAGTCTGCACTATCTTCTGGTAAACAGCTTCATCAACTGTAACGTCAGACATATTGGCTGGTTTTGTTGAACTAGGTATTGAAAAGATATCAAAGTCTAAAATTATGAGTGCCGTTGTAGACAAATTTGGGGGTGGGATGAGTGTGGGCTGTGGAAAAGTCAGGAAGTGCAGCGGCGCAAAGCGGAGGATTAAAAGGTGAGACCGTTCGAGCGAGGTGAATATAGCTTGGTATGTCAGGGGCGCCACACGACTGGAAGGCTGTCGGTACTATGATTGCGTAGTCATTATATAATTAAGCACCTCCGCGGCTCAAGAATATAATGAAGATGTACTGTAATCCCTCGTGAACGTGTCCCCTCTAGTTTAGCCTTCCGTCTTGAACTGCATTATTCGCGGTAGAACTAATTACACACTCGCAATTTCGTTCCCCTAAGGCCATCTAACTGTGCCTCCAATCATTGATATCTTCTCGTGAAATCGGGGAGGATTGTCTGCTGGAGAAGATTCCTTTATAGCTCCATTCTTTTCAGTCGAAGCAACATCCATGGAGAAGAAATCTAATTCATGTTACAGAGATAATCTCAATCGTTATTCTAGGAAAAGAGGTGATTTAGCAGTTAGAGGATGACCCTTCCCTCGATTCCTTACGCTTTGATTTAGAGGCACAAACAGCACAAAGAGCGAGAGGGGGGGCGCCCCTTCGTCAAACCAGAGAACTGAAGAACGGAGAGAGCCTAGACACTAATAGCTTTGCTAGGTAGTACGAAGAAAGCGCCAGATGTGTAACCATAGTCAATTGACTGCTAGTGGCCAAACGTGCACATGGAAATTGTGTCGATCGGATATCCGTGCACCGATCATGGGAAATGAATGAGGACCCTGTCTATTGAAATGTGGTTCTAAGACCTCTATATATACATAAGAAAAGGTGTAGGAAAGGAAAGAGAAGGAGGGTAGGGGGTGGCAATGGAAACAAGGAGTAGGTGACCGAGTCAATGACTGACTCAATGACTGAGTCAATGGTAGGTAGCTGAGTCGGGGCAGTAAGGACCTGATTCGGGTCGACAAATTGTCAACAGTCATCAAATGAACTCGGGGTCAGGCTGTGGAACTTAAAGTATGAGCATTCCACTGCCAAGTGTCATTCTTTTAACATGGATATACACAGTAAAATCTGCAACGTTGGCATTCAGTGATGAAAAGAAGACGGAACATTGACCTGCGTTATCTCATAAATCAGACGCTTCGTGGGGGAATAGGGGGGAGCATGTCCATTCTGATGAACTGAATGATAGATTGAAGTTCTAACTACGACGAACATAGGCCTTTAATATAGGCCTATATGGCGTGGCAATCAATAAGTGATTGCTACAGAAACAAACCGGAGAACGAACGAATGGAGTCTGCTTATGTAAGCAGGATACGCGTGTGGAGGGCTCTTCCGGATCCTTCCTCACATATTCCCTTAAATTCTCTGCAAAGCGTCTGAGCTTTTTGGTCGCGATTTGGTGGCAACTAACTGCTAAACTACCAAATCACTGCCAAACCTTACCACCTTTTCTACGTCTAATTGCTCTAAAAAATACTATCCCTTGCATAGATGGATTCGTGCTCAAGAGTGTGGCCCGTGCTTAACCAATTATATCGCTTCGGTGAGGCTTTCTGCCATAAACTAAATATTCGCCCAAAGCTTTAAATATACATAGAAAAGACCTATCTACATTTAATTTATGGTGTTAACCTACTTAATATAGGTCTTTTAATACAGCCCTATTTTATAAAGTAAAGTTAATTGTTTATATTAGTGTTAAAGAAGTTAATGTTCTTTAACGTCGTGTACAGGCTATAATTCCATCCACACCATCTATGCAAGGGATAGCGTAAAAGCTCTTTAGCATCTCTATTAATTTTATATAATAGCTAACGTACTCCATGGATAAGCGGCCCACACGGGTAAGCGGCCCACCTCAAAACTTACCAAAAATTGGAAAATCACACCTTAATATCTTAACAACCACCCAATAATAAATTCTAATAATTTGGATTTAGACTTTTATATATACTCTACAGCTTCTATTAAAGTTGCATCGTAAATAGATTAGTAGTTTTTAAGATATTATAATTTAGAGGCTAAAACGAGGCCAAAACAAGGCCAAATTACTATATCTTAAAAACTATTAACCTATTTACGATGCAACTTTAATATAAGCTATAGATTATATATAAAAGTCTAAATCTAAATTATTAGAATTTATTATAAAGTGGTTGTTGAGATATTAAGGTGTGATTTTTCCAGTTTTTGGTGGGGTTTTGAGGTGGGCCGCTTACCTATGGAGTACGTTATATTATATTAAAAATTAGATATAAGTGATTAATCTAAAATTTAGGGGAAATACGTTTTAAAATTTAAGTTATTTTCTATAATAATATATACCTTATACTTTATATTAGATCCCGTAATAGTCGCAATAGATTTAAAAGCACTGTCTATCTTTTAGCTATTTAGAGACGTAAAGCAGGATATGTTATATATATATATAAAGCTAAAATAGAAATAGAAATAGAGATAATTATTAATTTATGTTTAATGTCCAATACGGTCCTCTTATAAGTCTATATAGATAAATACCGCTAAGTTAGGTACAAAAACCCTCTAAGGGAGACGTAAGAGGTAATATAGTATATACCCCTTAGGTAATACCTGTACTATATTAACGGGAGGAAAAATACCATTAGGTCGCTGCTCTAAGACTTATATAAAAAAGTGTCCTAATTACCTATCTTACCCTATCTACCGTTTATACTATACCTCTATTTAAATTAAGAATACTATAAAATTAATATTATCTTATCCTTGCTTCTATTTAAATGCCCTATATATTAACCTAAATTAGGTTATCTTGCTACCCTAACTTAGCTACTTAGTTACCTATCCCTTATTTTTATTACTACCCTCCCCCCCTTCTCTTTTCTATTTCCTATATCTTATATATATATATATATAGAGGCCCTAGAGCTATATTTAATAGACAGAGCCCTTATTCTTTAATGTTCTAATTAATGGTTATAAGCTTAGTTTGCTTACTATATTATCCCTATTTAACTAACTAATTTAATTAATTAACTTAATTAATTATACCCCTTATTAAATTACTACCTATTACTAAACCCTTCGTCTTCTTTGCAAGCACCTTTAAAAATAACGTCTTAACTACCTACTTAGGCTATTACTATAATGGTGATACTATTAAGCCAAGCTAATTAGGACGAATAGATTAACTTTATTAGACTTTAAGCCCAAATAGGAGATATATAGAAATATATTAACCCCTTAACTAATTAAACTAGTCTTTTCTAGGCCTTAAGATATAAAGCTAGGAATAACTTCCTATATAGCTCTCTCTAAGGATAAAAAGGACAAGCTTTAAATTCTTTATAAGAGATATAAAACAATAGAGAAGGAATATAAGAAGTAAAAGGCGGCTTTAACCTCTCTATAAAGCTATATTACTAGTATAGTAACTAGGAATCTAAACACCTATATACTAGGTATTAACTTAGTATATAATACATTAGAAGCTCTTAAAGAGAGGGTTGCCCCTACTAATACTATATATTAGCTTTATCTATCTATTTAATACGCCAAGGTTAAAAAGGGCCTAAAGAATTAGAGCTTTAAAGCCTAGTTATAGTAGTAGGAGAAGATATATAATAATTATTAAAAGATTAAACTGCCGGACGTATAAGGTGATTAAGTAATTAGAGACTTTTTAATAGCTATAGAGCCAGTATTCCTAAATTGGGCCTTAACGTAGAGGGTTAAATTTAATAAATATAACTAGGCTAATAACTACGTGATATCTATATATTAATTAGTTGATATATCTAAGGCTTTGGGGGTCAACCGGTTCAAGGCCTAAGGGTATTGGGAGTGTGGGTAGACAGCAAGCTCCGGTGGAGCGCACATGCGGCGCAAGCGGCCCGTAAGGGCCAAGCACAGTATATCGCCATGTCCAGGATCGTCAATTCTATATGGGGTCCATGCTTCCAGAGGTCACGCCTACTATATACAGCAGTTGTCCGGCCAACCATGACGTATGGATCTAGCATTTGGGCCACTGGAGAAACCGAGAAAGGCCCCCCTAAATCACTCCTTAAACCACTCCAAAAGGTCCAAACAGCCTGCCTTAGGAGTATAACAGGCGGGTATAAGCGAACGGCCACAGCACTGCTTGAGAAGAAAGCCAATATTCCCCCCCTATAACTATATATTGAAGCCAATGCAATATAAAGGGTGCAAAAGAAACGCAACTCTAACGTCATAAAGTATATCAAGACACGCCTAAATAAACTATAGAGGGACCCTAGGGTGCCCTATAGGAGAAGAAACCAACAACCCTAAAGTAGGGAAGATATATTAGGAAAACAGGTAAAGAAAGCAGAAGAAGAATAGTGCGGCGCTAGGGCCTAGGCCTATATAGAGGAGGAAGGGAGACGCGTAAGAGGCTAGCAAAGATAACAGTAAGGAAGAGAAAGGAGCTAAAGTAGAGCATAAAAGAGTACTAGAAAACTATCTACCGCAACATAATACTGGTTAGACCGACGCTGGAGAGATAAATGGGAGTTAAAGGTACAGAGGCAGGCTCAGGCAAGGGGAACCTAAGCCGTAGCATAGGTAACGCTATAGGAGGTAAATACCTAAGGGCTCCAAGAGGGCCTAACAAAGGCAGAAAATACAATGGTAACACTCTTAAGGACAGGAATAATAGGACTAAAAGATTGGCTTCACTGGGTGGGTGTCCCAGTGGGTAGCCTAAGGTGCGAATATAGCTGGCCAAGACAGACACCAAAACACGTAATACTGTTATGCCCCTTATACACCGGCTGAGAAGCAATGCTCTCAGCAGCTGGCATAGAAAACTATAATACACTACTCTCAATATAGAAAGGCCTTAAGGCGGCTACCCGGTAGCTCATTGGCTAAAATATACTAGACCAGTTCTAGGTTGCAAAGGAAATAGCAATAGAAGGCAAAGGGGCAAGTAACAGGCGCCCCCTAATAACTCTACAGGAGTAAAGTACAGTGTGTAATACTAGCGCGTCCGTAGGTTTGTTACGGCAGTAGTGGTTCCCAAGGAGGTTAAAAAGTAAGGTAGTAGAGCACCACTGGTGACTTATAGGCGACTTATAAGCGAGCCCCAAAAGGCGGGGAGACGGATCACGGGGTTTTCTCAAATAGAGTTTTCTCCCCATATATATATAAGGAGTAGTCCGCGTGGGCCTAACAGGGATCCGAATCGGACGTTAAGCAATGAATAATAATAATTGGTTAATATATATTGAAATTATTATTAATTAAAGACTGTCTAGTAGAAAAATAAAGCTTATCTTAGCGCTAATATAGTGAGCTTCTAAGCTAATTAATCAATAAAGCTCCTAAGGTTAATAAAGCCCTTAAGGCTAATAGAGCCCTTAAGGTTGATAAAGCTTTTAAAGCTTTTACCCTTTCTAGGATAGCATGGAAGAAAGATACCTTAACGTGCTACTATAGAGCTATTTACTAGTTCTAAGATTGTCCTTATACTAATAAGTTAATTTAATTAAAAGACTAAATATTAGACAAAGCTACGGCTAAAAAGGGTAAGAAAAAGATTATTAACGTCCTGGAATAGTATAAGCGAATACTTAAAAAGATAAAAAAAAAGTAGGCTTTAGAAGCTATAAAGAAAGACAATGGTATTTTTGCTATATACTAAGTAGGAGCCTATAATATAAGTACTAACTATAAGCCATATAAGAGTGTTATCCTTAACAACGTAACAACTATATATTATTAATAATTAATTAGGGTTTGTTAACAAACTCCGGCTAAGTAATAACTTTATATATACTAGAACGGGATTAGATCTAATTAAGGGCGTAGGAATAGTAGTAATTACTATCTAAATACTATTAGGTCTTAAAAGGATCTTACTAGCTAATATAGCATATATACTAGCCTTTTATACAAATTTAGCCTACCTAAGAAGGTTTAATAATAATAATATATGGTAGGATAATAAAAGAAACCTACTGTATAAAAACAATTATTGTTAGCGACTTAGTCAATCGAGGCACGAGCACGGCAAGAGGGTCGCGCAAGTCTGTACGATTGGATTGTCTATAAACGAGGATCCAAAGCTAGAGAAAGGAAAGGAGAAGAATAGCAGTGCCGCTTGAGGTTTTATGCGGCCCTTGAGTCACATAACTGCAACTATATAAAACCATCTGCAATTATCTGCGATTATTTGCCATAATCCACCGTTTTCTACTAGCGTCGTAATATTACCCCCCCCTCTTAAAAAGCCTACCCTTAGGCTTTATATGTCCGTATTACGTCTATAGAGTATTCTTATCTTTATGCTTAATAGGCAGCTTATTATTTTCGCTATATTAGCATTCTATCTACTTGTTAAGGTACTTTAGGGGTCTAGGCTTATTAGAGTATTAGTTATAGAACTCTTTAAGCTTATAAGGACTACTTATAAAGTTCTATATAGGGTACTAAGTGGGGTCTAGGTTATATCCTTTCTAACTAATATAATACTTTAGCGTTCCCCTTATAAGTTTATAGGCCAGTATTTCTTTAATTTCCTATTTATTATTACTATTAACTTAAATTAGTAGGGGCGGTTTATTCTTTTATTTAGGCAATAGGTTATTATAAGGGATATTATTGGTATTAGATTAAACTACACAGCGCCTATAAGCTTATAGTGTTAGTAGCTAATATATATAACCGCACTAAGGTGGTTAGCCCACAACCCTTTTAGGCGGCCAACTTTATAGGTTATAACTTTATCCTTAGATATCCTTGGCTCGCGAAAGTAGATTTTAAGATACGCTTTAAGACAGGAGCCTTTAAATAGTAGAATAATAAAGAATTGGAAGGGTGTATATTACTAATAAGCTTAAAGGACATCTTAGAGGATATAGCTTTAGGTAAAACAGTATACACTCTATACCTAAAGGAGTATTAAATCCAACCCCTATTTTATAGCAAGATTAGTATAGAGCCTAGTATAGGCAATAACCCTTTTATAACGGATACCCTATAAGAAACTGCTGGATAGGTTGCGGAGACATTATAGGAAGGCGACGATCTTAAAAATCTTATAAGATACTTCTATTCTTATAGGTTACTCTAGCTTAAGTAATATATAGAGAGTATACTACGGCACCTTAAACGCTGCGTTAAGGAGTTCTCTACCCTCTACTAGCTACCATATAAAACTGTTTAATATATAGTGGCAACCATATACAAACAACTACTATAGCGCGCGATGCTGCCTATAAGCGTCCTAAGGGAGCTCTAGAACCTACCTAATAATAATATAAAGGACAAACGCGACTCTAATTTATTAAATATTCTAGTAGGCCTAAGGGACTTACTAAGGGTATTCTTAGGTAGGCAAGCTAAAGTCCTTTTATAGAACTTGAAATATAATTATATAATTAATCTAAAAGAAGGTAAGTAGCTACCAAACCTTTCTATTTATAATCTCTCTTATAAAGAGCTTAAGATCCTATAAGAGTACCTTAATGGCTTAATAGAAAAGGGATAGATATAGCCTAGTAAGTCACTAGTAGGCACGCTAATCCTCTTTATCCTAAAACCAAATGGAACTATAAGGCTATATATAGACTATCGCGGCCTTAATAAGATTATAATTCAAAACCGTTACCCACTACTACTGGTTAGTAAAATGCTAAATTAACTATCTAGGGCAAAGATCTTTATAAAGCCGGATCTATAAGACGCCTATTATAGGCTCTATATTAAAAGGGGGGATAAGTAGAAGACCACTTTTAAGACCTAATACAGCCACTTTAAGTATCTGGTAATGCCTTTTAGGCTAGCTAATACACCTATAATATTCTAATTGTATATTTACAGAGCCTTAGGGGGACTAGTTAACCGTATATATATTATCTATTTAGATAATATCCCAATCTACTTAGAAGATAAGGATTAGTATAAGTAACATATCCGCAAAGTGCTAAAACGTTTAGATAAGGGCCTCTATGCTAAGGCGTTAAAGTATATCTTTAATACTAAGTAGGTTAAGTTCCTAAGTTACATTATAACGCCTATAGATATAGTTATAGACTTAGTATAGGTATAGACAATCTAAGAGTGGCCGGAGCTAGAGAGCTACTGAGATATTTAAGTATTCCTAGGCTTTGTCAATTTCTATAGGCGCTTTATTTATAACTACTTAGACATTACCTAAAACCTATTTAACCACATTATTAAAGCTTTTTAAGACCCAGTCTAAGGAATAAAAAGCTTAAAGGTAGGAAGGAAGAAAACTAAAAAGGGACTAACTAAATAGTATAAACCATGGATATGGCCTAGAAAGGTCCAGAAAGCCTTTTAGGAACTATATAAAAAGTTTACAAAAGCTCTACTACTACGGCATTTTAACCCAGATTAGCTACTAATAATAGTTACTAATATATTAAATTTTGCCCTTGCTAGTATTCTATTATAACCTAATAGGCATCTAGACACTACCTAGCTCTACTAGAGACCAGTAGCATTTTATAGTAGAAAATTCCAGAAATCTAAAGTTAGGTATTATACCCATAATAAGGAACTGCTAGCCATAGTTAACTACTTTAAATAGTGGCAATACTACCTTAAGCATACAAGCTATACCACCCGTATACTCTTAGATCATTATAATCTATGCTACTTTATAACTATAAAGGAGCTTATATATTAATAGGCCAGATAAGTAAAGAAGCTTATATAATTTAATTTTAAGATTAAATATAAGCTAGGGGAAAATAACCCTACTAATGGACCGTTATAACGGCCAGATTATATTAAAGGGGTTAAAACAGGAGAAGGAAAACAGATAATAGATATCTTACTCCCTATATTATAGAATAAGCTCTAAATATAGGATGCTTAAGTACCCACAGCTCTAAGTACTAAGTCTTAGGCGGTGCAAACCCCACTAGCTTCTATTAATATTCTAGCTAGTACTTAGTCCGTTACTAATAAGGGTCTAAATATACCTAGACAGGACATCCTTAATACACTCTTAGAATATAGTAATACATCACCTCTAATTGCTAAGCTATCCCTTTAAACTAAAAGCAAAGCTATAAAGTAATTGGAACTTAGAGCTCTATAATAACCAAAGGACTTTAACCTTATAGCGGCCTTCTTAATATATATATATTAAGAAGTTACAAGATCTATAGTACTATCTAGTCTTATACTTAGAGCAGTATAAGGTAAAATAGCTTTTACCTAAAAACCTTCTAAAAGGTTAATAGATTTTATCTATAAGGTGTAATGGAGGGACGCCTTCTATACTATCTTTAATATAGAAGTAGACTAGAAATATAACGGAAAGGAGGCTATAAGGCGCTAAAATTAGGAACTAGACCTAATAGGCCTACTGTATAGAAATGGTAAGGTTTGGGTGCTATAAAAAGCAAATCTATAACAGAAAATTCTTATAAAGAATTATAATAATTCTTTAGGTAGCTACTATGGTTAAGCCAAAATAGTAAAATTACTTTAATGTAAATACTATTAGCTAAAACTTAAGTAGGAAATAAAGGAGTACGTTAGCTACTATAAGAAGTGTTAAGTATATAAAATCTAAAGGCATAAGCCATAGGGTCTACTTAAATTGGTTCCTCCTACTAGCAAACTATAGTAATATTATATTATAGATTTTATTACGGATCTTCCGCTATTAAAGGATAAGCAAGAATAAACATATAATTCGGTTCTAGTACTTATTAATAGGGTTTTAAAGTACATCTAATACCTTTTTATTAACAAGACAATTAATATATAAGCGCTTACCAGCCTAATTAAGGAAAAATACTTTCTTAAAGTAGATTAGCCGCACTTTATTATTACTAATAGGGGCAGAGTCTTTATAAGCTAGTACTAGTTAAATCTATACTTTTATTTAAAGATAGACTACCGTTATAGTATAGCCTTTTATCTATAAATAAATAGGTAAATAGAACGCTAGAACTAGGAACTGAAATTATAAGGGATATTATTGCGGTTACCTTGGGCTGCCCTTAGGACAGCCTTTGGACGCCCCTTAGATGGTCGCCGGTTACGTACCAAAGGCATATGCCCGTAGTATATAGTCTCCATAATCCTAGAGGCCTTACCTCCCTAAGGATTCGTCTCTCTTACCAATCTATCCTGTTCCATAATCGTGCCTTATAGCCCCCTATTTACAAAGTCCCCTTATATTCAAATCCTTAAGGAGGTAAGGCCTCTGGGATTGTAGAGACTATATACTACGGGTATGTGCCTCTAGCACATAACCGGCGACTATCTAAGGGGCGTCCAAAGGCTGTCCTAAGGGCAGCCCGAGGTAACCGCAATAATATCCCTTATAGAAATCTTACCTGCAAATATATTTAAACTACTAGCAAGATAACTGGTGTAAGCTACTTCTATACGCGGAGTATACTTACAATTTAAAGCAATATATATTATATAAGTATACACTAATTCAGATTGCCTACGACATCTAACTATTTAGGTTTAATAGTATACCCAGCAATTACTAACTAAGGCCATATAATTAATTATAGGATCCTACTAGGAAGTTTAAGGATATCCACCAAAGAGTATAAAGATACCTTTAGGAATAAAAGGAGTAATAAAAGTATGCAAAGCAGAGCCTGTAAGATGCCTAAGAGCAGTAGAGACTCTAGTATAACTGTAAATACTAGGACAAGTATTTTAGAGTAGGCGACAAGGTCCTATTATATTTAACAAATATTAAAACCTGTTAACTATTAAAGAAGCTTAATATAAGATGTCTAGGTCCCTTCTAAGTTAAGAAACAAATTAGCAAGCTAGTCTACTGTCTCTAGCTACCCCCATCTATAGCCCATATATATCCAGTATTTTATATAAATCTACTAAAGCTATAGCATAGACCACTACCAAAAAAGAACTTCTGTCTAGGCCTAATTAAATACCCTAAAGTAGTAGACGAGCGGTATAAGGTTAAAGCCATACTATATTATAAGTCTATTAAGAACAAGCTTTAATATAAAGTTAAATAGCTAGGCTAGCCTACTAAGGACTTTATATAGAAACTAGAGGATTACCTCAATTATTATAAATATATTTTAAAAGAATATTAGGACTAAGGTCTACAATCTATAAATTGCAGAAAGCGCTCTAATACTATAGTATTATCGCAACCTATAAAGAAAGCTTAGGGTAGGCCGCAAGAGGTTCTAAAGAGTAAGAAATAAGTTAAATTAGATATAGAATGGATAGGCTCCAGAAACTATAAGGATTAATTAGGGCTACGGCCTAAGGCAGGATAGGTCCTTAGCCTTTTCATATATATAGCATAGAATTAATAGGGTATTTTACTAGAATTGCATTTCTATTTATTAGTCTATATTAGGAACAGTGTTCCTATACCTTCCTAAATGCCTTATAAGGCCTTTCCAAGTACTAATTAAGAATGCTTAATTGCTACTATATATAAGAACAATCCTAAATACCTAAATTAAAAGCTACTATATCTTATCCTTAAGAGCAGGATTAGTATCTATTAGCCTATTAAGTAATGGCTAACGGAAATAAGATCCAGATCCCTTAGTAAGAGTATAGATAGGTATAAAAACAGGGGCAGGCCAATAAGGTATAGATAGAGCAGAGATCCTTAAATGCTTAACACTAATATTAGGCCTAAACCAGTACTAATAAAGTTCCTAAGGTATAAGCTTATAGTTAATAAAGATACGCTTAAGCCTAGAATAAACAGAGATATTAGTTGGCTGGCAAAGTCCAGAACTACTAAGACCTTACTATAGCAACTATTAGTTACCTATCCGCTAGGTACCTAAGGGGTAACCTACCTAATACCGCATTATATTATGCTCTTTTAAAACTTAACATATATACGTAAACTCCTTATAGTAAACAGCAGCCTTCTTCTTATTACCCCTATCCTTTACCCTATCCTTAGTATACTAACCTTACTCTCTTATTAGGCGTTACTAGCTAACTTACTAGAAATTGTGGATAGTATAGATAGCTATAGCATAGTCTTAAATTTAACCTAGATATTTAGCATTAGTGCTAGAATAAGAGAGAGCCTAGGTAATGTAGTAGTTAAGAATATTAAAGGATTATCGCTACTTAGGCCCAGGCTATATTAAAGCTTAAAGTTAGTAATGGAAACCTATTAAGAATAGGAAAGCTCACCTTAACGAAACTACTGCTCTTAGTATGTATGTATTAATTATAAGGACTAAAGGTATTGGACCTTATATAGTAAGTCTTATTACAAGTATCCAGAATCTTCTTATTAGACTTCTAGTCTTTTAAGGACGTATAGGCAAAGTTATTTAGGTAAGACTAGTACTAGCTGTGGGTTAGTAGAGGTTAAGGTTCTATATATAATGGTAGGGCTAGAACATACTAAGGAATTAGCTTAAAAGAGCAGTTAGTAGAAGAATAAAGAGGCATATTAAACTAATAATAGAAAAGAAGAAAATCTTAATAATATATTAAAGATATATCTAAAATTAGACGAAGGTTAATAATAGGAAGTAAGGTATTAAGGAAAAGGAGCAGCTTAATAAGCAAGGTATCTTTATACTTTACCTTCTAATACCCTTCCGGTGAATAGCCGTAACCTTGCCAATATAACTCTATTATAACAGCGCAATTCAAAAGGAAGGAAACACGCGTATATGCTATTTAGCCATTACTTCCTTATAAAAACTGATTACGCGGCTGGAGAAGGCAATTAAGACGTCAATTACAGACGCATATAGGTTAAATTATACCTAAACAATACTACAGTATTAAAGAACAACGTTATAAACGTTTTTAACAATCGCATAATAGCTAAAGGCGCTATTGTGAAGTATCCCTCTTATTTACTAGGTAGTAGAGCTACGCCAAAATATAGTATAGGACTATAAGAATAAGAAAGGATTATAGATTAATATCTTAATAGTTATAGATAACGGTAAGCCAAGGCTCTATATATTAAATCCTATACTAAAAGGTTCCACAGAACTATACTGGAACACTAAATTGCCTATAATATTTGTAGTTAATTATAGACTGGTATAAAGGCTTGGAAATAGAGTTATATAAAAATCCCTATATTAGCCTAGGTAGTTACCAGTATACTTCTAGTAGGCTTCTAATAGGTTTTTTTTTAGCAATTCTTATATTTTTTCTCTAGTTATATTTTTTCCTTATTAAAGTTTTTTAGGAGTTTAAAGTAGGGGTTAAATAGATAGATAATATATAGCGGTATACTAATATCTCTCTAATATCTCTCCGAACCCCTTCTAGGACAAGCCCTTATAATCTCCCTACTATAAGGTAATAGTAATTAGGGGCTAACTGTAAAAAAAAAGGGGGGGGGGGGGCAAAATAAGGGAAATTATTGCAGACAC
>Ga0307507_10004667_pt1 | contig 23812 bp, 6 predicted proteins | sample 7_EM_MG_FD_207223 | JGI IMG/M metagenome (GOLD analysis project Ga0307507, IMG submission 207223) | Populus trichocarpa ectomycorrhiza microbial communities from riparian zone in the Pacific Northwest, United States - 7_EM | ecosystem: Host-associated > Plants > Roots > Unclassified | place...
CCCTCCAAAAAAGCCTGTCCTTAGGCTTTATATGTCCGTATTACCCCTATGGGGCATTCTTATCTTTATGCTCTACTAGTAATTAATTGTCTTTACTATGCTAGCATTCCATCTACTTATCTAAGTACTTTAGCGGTCTAGGTTTGTTAGGATAACGGCTATAGAACTCTTATAACTTATAGGGGCTACCTATAAAATTCCATGTAGGGTACTAGGTAGGGTTTGGATTATATCCTTTCTAACTTACGCGATACTTTAGTGTTCCTTATACAAGTTTATAGGCTAGTATTTCTTTAATTTCCTATTTATTGTTATTATTAACTTAAATTAGTAGGGGTGGTTTATTCTTTTATCTAGGTAATAGGTTATTTATAGCTTTCTATAACTTATCCGGTAAGAATTTAGGATAGACCTTAATTAAATCCGGGAGCTTTACTTTATATAAGTTACCTCTCTTCTTAAGAACTTTATACGGTCCTACTATCTAATAGTCTAGCTTACAGCTAGGCCACTCTGTCTTTTAATTCTTTGTTATAACCTAGACCTTATCGCCTATAGTAAAGTTAGGCTTACGCCTATACTTATTTGCCTACTATTTTATTAATTTCTAGGTCTTTTCTAGGTTTATATAGACTACTATTTAGGCTTCTTCTAAGCGCTTGGCGTACTACTAGGCTTCCTTATAAGATAGTTTTTTGTATACAGTCTAGGGTCCTTCTGGTCTTTCCTAGTTAAAGCTTATATAGGGTAAGTAGCCTATTTCTAGCTAAATAGGTGCAAACCCTATAAAGTTATAGGGTAGGGTTGCCTAAGTATAGTCTATTAGGGGTAGCAGTTTAGCCCAGTTATCTTAAAAGTAGTTAATAAAGGGCCAAAGTCTTTAGTCTAAATATTAATTTATAATCTCCGTCTAACCATTTATTTAGGGGTGGTATGCTATAAAAAGCTTTAGCTTAATACCTAAGATCCAGGTAAACTTATTTTAGAAAGCCGATATAAATTACAGCCTATAATTAGATATAATAGTATCTAGTAGTCCGTAAATTCGGTAGATATAGTAGATATATAATAATTATCCATTGCTTAACGTCTGATTTAGATCCCTATTAGGCCTACACAGACTACTCCTTATTTATATATAGGGAGAAAACTTAATTTAAGAAAACCCCGTAATCTATCTCCTTGCCTTTTAGGACTCGCCTACTTAGCGCCTATAAGTCACCTATGGTGCTCTACTACCTTACTTTTTAACCTCCTTAGGAACCACTGCTGCTGTAATAAGCCTATGGACGCGCTAGTATCGCAAACTTAACTCTACTACTATAGAGTTATTAGGGGGCGCCTAATACTCGCCCCTTTGTCTTCTATTGCTATTTTCTTTGCAACCCGGAACTGGTCTAGTACGTTTTAGCTAATAAGCCACTAGGTAACCGCCTTAAGACCTTTTTATATTAAGAGCAGTGTATTATAGTTCTCTGTGCTAGCTGCTAAGAGTATTACTTCTTGGTTAATATGTAAGGGGCATAACAGTATTATATGTTTTAGTGTCTGTCTTAGCCAGCCATATTTGCATCTTAGGCTATTTATTAGGATACCTACCTAGTAGAGCTAATCTTTTAGTCCTATTATTTCTGTTCTTAAGAGTGTTGCTATTATATTTTCTGCCTTTATTAGGCTTTCTTAGAGCCCTTAGGTGTTTACCCCCTATAATGTTAACTATGCTATAGCTTAGGTTCCTCTTGCCTAAGATAGCCTCTATACCTTTAACTCCTATACGCCTCTTTAGTGTTGGTCTAGCCAGTATTATATTGCGGTAGATGGTTTCCTAGTACTCTTTTATACTCTACTTTAGCTCCTTTCTCTCTCTTGCTATTATTTTTGCTAGTCTCTTACACGTCTCCCTTCCTCCTCTATATAGGCCTGGGCCTTAATACAGCACCATTTTTCTTCTACTTTTTCTATCTATTTCTCTAACATATCCTCCCTACTTTAGGGTTGTTGGTTTGCTCTCCTATAGGGCACCCTAAGGTCCCTCTATAGTTTATTTAGGCGTGTCTTAATATACTTTATAACCTTAGAGTTGCGCTCCTTTTACACCCTTTGCATTATAGCAGCTTTAATATATAATTGTAAAGGGGGGATATTTGCTTCTTTCTTAAGCAGTACTATGGCCGTTTGCTTATACCCGCCTGTTATACTCTAAAGGCAGGCTATTTGGACCTTTTAGAGTGGCTTAAGGAGTAATTTAGGGGGGCCTTTCTTAGTTTCTCCTATAGCCCAAATACTGGATCTATATGTTATGGTTGGCCGGACAACTGCTATATATAGTAGGCGTGACCTCTAGAAGCATGGACCCTATATAGAATTAACAATCCTAGATATTGTAATATACTATACTTAGCCCTTATGGGCCGCTTATAATATATATGCGCTCTACTAAAGCTTACTATCTACCTATACTCCTAATACCCTTAGGCCTTAAACTGGTTAGCCCTTAAAGCCTTAGATATGGATTATATGCTAAAGATCTATAGATTAGTTGCGTTTTCTTATAAAATAGATTAGCTGGTATTTCTCTAGTAAGAATTAGACTTTATATTATCTTGCCTATTCTATATAGGTATTATGGACTTTCTCTAGTGTTCTGCAGTTCTCTGCGGCTGTTAGCCCATATATAATTATGTTTGTGTTATTAATAAAGCCTATCCCCTAGGTCGCCCCTTCCTTAAAGGAGTTAAGTAGGTTACTTATAAAGAAAAGAAAGAGTATAGGCGAGAGGGGTAATCCTTATAGTATTCCTATTATAACTATAATAGGAGGGCTCTAGTATCTGTTAAAGACTAGTAATATTTCTTTTTGGCCTATAAATCTTTAAATAAATTATATAATCCATTCTAGGAATCCCTTTGCCCTAAGGATATATAGGAGGCGCTTATAGGGTACGTTATTATAGGCACCACTAATATCTAGGCTAAGCATTAATACTATAAAATCCCTTCGTACCACCCATGTAGATTTAATGGTAATGGTGAGTAACATAAGTGCTAATAGTGTTAAGTGGTTCTTTCTTGCCCCTATTTAACTTTATAGTAGTAGGGTGTGTTCCTTAGCCATATCTACTATATAGTCCGCTATTACCCTTTCTAAGATCTTGCTAAGGGTGTTTTCTAAGGTAATAGGGCGGTAGCTTTCTGGGATTAAGTAATCTACTTTACCTTCTTTTTATAGAATAATTGTTATTATAGATCTTTTAAGTTATAGGTAGTAGCCTATAGCAAAGCATGCTCTAGTTATATCTATAAGCTAAGGTGCTATAAGTAGACCACAGGTCTTTAAGGCCTTATTTAGTATCCTATCTAGTCCTAGTGCTATATTGTTTAAAAGGCGGCTAATAGTTCTAGCTATTTCCTCTGTTATTATATTGCTGTTAACCTATAGGCGAGTTACTGGTGTTTTACCTATAATGTTACTAAGGTCTGCTAGAGCTAGTTAGGGGAAGAACCTTTCTATAAGGATCTTTGCCTTCTTATTATTGTTATTAGTGGCCTATAACTCCCCTACTCTTTATAGGGGTAGTAGATATAGGTCTTCTACTAGGCGCCCTACCTTTTTCTTTACCTATTTTGCTATAGCCCAAAGGCCCTTATTATAGGGGAGGCTTAGGTTAAAAGTATGCTTATTTATAAACTGTCTCCAGTTGTTCCTTACTTCTTTTTTTAGGGTATTCTTTAACTAGTTTCTTATATCCTTATATTATCTCTTGTCTTTAGGGTTGTAGCTACTTATATATTTCCTTCTTACTCGTTATTAGCTGGCAATAAGAACTGCGCATTGTGCGGGCTATATATGTCGCGTATAGGGGCCCGGTTTTAAGACCAGGTAGTGCTCTTCTAGCCTATTTTTAATTACTACCTAGATTCTTTCTAGTCTTCGGTTAATTTTCTTAGGGGTGGCTAATAAGCCTTACTTGTTTGGTATTAGGTGAATTTCTTTTAGGTCTTAAAGTTGTTGTTTAACTATATTAAGGAAACTATCTGTCTTAAGCTTCCTTATTACGTATCTTTTACTGTTTAGTTGCGCCTTAATATCTAGATCTAGCTATATTTAGATAGGGATATAGTCTAAGGTAAGTGCCTATTCTTCTTTAGGGTTGCACCTTTTAAGTCTCTGGTATAGGCCTTCATCTATAAATGTGAGATTAATTGTACTTCTAGTAGTGCCTTATTGCCATATAATTGCTCCTAGGGAGGTGGCTAGTTTAAGGCCCTAGATATCTATAGCTCTTAGTAGGCACTCTACCTATTATTTGGCAGCAACATAGACACCCCCTACTGCGGGTGGTAGAGGTTTATGTCTCCTAATAGGATAGACTCCATGCCTTTGGTTTCCAGTAAGCTTATTACCAGTATAATATTCTCTATTTATGGGACCTTTTTAACCCTAAGGTTATACACATTAATAATTTATACCGGTCCCCTATATATCTGGATTGTTATAACTATAATATCTAGGTTAACTGCCTGCTATAACTATAAGGATAGGCTAATAGCCTTACTAATTATAAAGCACACGTGTATAGCTGCTTTTAGTTTATATAGGAGCTAGAATCCTTAGGGGCAGTATATTAATTATATATAGGTATTGTAATACGGCTCTTATATGGCAAGGATATAGTGTTTCTCTAGGTCTAGACTGTCTAGTAGGGGCCTTATAAGACGGTGGTTTGTATTGCCGCAGTTATACTATATAATAGATAGGTAGCGGACCCCTAGCGAGGGTTCTTTATCTCTTCTTTATTTTTTACTTTTTCTATTTCTACTTTCTCTAGGATTTTTAGAACTTTTATTTCTTGTATTTACACCCTAATTGCTACTTATTTTGTATAGAGCTTTTTATTCCTATATCTTATATGCCTATTAGCGCTTCTATATCTAAATCTGTTATTGTCTCTAGTTCTTCCCCTAATCTTACTAGTCGGCTATATAACCTTTATAGGTTAGCTGCGAATGTTATATTTGCCGTATTAAGTCTAATTCTTAATTGTCCTAGTCTTAAGCTTGCTATAGCTGTCTATAGGGGTCTTCCTATAGGGCGTTCTCTCCCTTATATCCCCTGTGACCCTTATATCCCTATTTAGTCTGGTAATATTGCGCGGCGTCGCTTCTGGCCCGTTAAGGCTTAGGATAGCTAGCCTAGCCCCCTAGTATTAAAGGTAGAAAACGCTAGGAAGGTACCTATGTCCCCCTAGCTTATTACCTATTATTTCTATTTATATAACCTAGCATACAGTTATTCCTGTAGCTATTAAGCCCTTACCTTCCGTCTTTTATATTTAATACAGTCTTCTATCTCCCACGCTTTATATATGCTTTAGTGGCAGTTTACGCATTTTTTTTAGTCTTAATTTAAATAGTGTCTTATATTATAGGGGCCTATATAGTAGCCGCAGCACACCTATACTGTGTATGTGGATTAGGTATATCCCTATTATATACAGCGATAGCATTATTTAAGGTATAATCTGTGGTTGTAGAGCCTTATGTTGTATATAAGGCCATTTATAATTATTCCTTTTTAGATAAAGAGTTTTTGCATTTCTAGTATAAGTATGCTAATAATAAGGGAGCTATGCGTTTAACTAGCGTCTCCCTAGCGGGTCTCTAGCAACCCTTATATCCTCTTATTATTCTTATTATATACTTAGTTTGCATTTTCCTATTAAAGCTATTAGATTTAGGTAACCTTAAGTCCTAGTATAAGGCGTTCTATTTGTCTTACTATCTCCTATATAATTGCTATATTGTCTGCCTAGCGTCCCTTTTCTACCCTAAGGCTTATAGGAACCGCTAGGACTTTAATTAGGTAATTCTTATAGAGTACTTTTATGCTAATACATTCTCCTAGCCTATCCTCTACCCTTATAGCTTATTTCTTTACTTATTAGTCCTTTAGGGTAACTCTAATATCTCCGCTCCTAAGGTATTAGACTATAATAGTATTATAGACCTCTTTATAAATCTTTATAAGGACTTCTATTTCTAATTGTCCCCTAAGCCCCTCTGCTTTTTCTATATTTGATTATATTGTAATTATATACCTAGTTATTATCTTAAGGGGGGTAGGTTCCCTATACTATAAGAGTGCAGCTATAGCGGCCCAAGTGCGGTTTGCCGGTAAGGGGGGTTTTTATTTATTTTTAATTTTGCTTAGCTATTAGAGGATTTAATTAAGGGTTTGCTAAAGGGGCGCCTAAGGTTTACTAGACTGGCGGAGCCATTCTACTAGCTATATTAGTTTGTTATAGCTAATAGTTACTCCCCTATAATTCTAGATACTAGACGCGTCTAATAGGCTTTATATTTTGTCAAATGCCTTCTTAATGGAGGTATTTTCACTTTGTGGTGTAGTATTCGCCCGTCTTTGTTATAGAGGGCCATTGCTAGGCGTGGTTCTGGTGGTTGCGCGCAAGTGTAAACCACCGTCGTTTAACATGTGCCTCCCCTGCGATATATGCATCTTAGGGGGATTCTTTAGGTGTTTTTTAGGGTTCTTTTGGTTGGTTTTGGTCTTTTTAGGCTGGGTGCAGCAAGAGCTCCCAAGACGCTTTTATTAGAGCCTCTATCTATAGTAGATATATAGTTAGGCCGCCTCTTTAGCATTAATATTCTTATAATAAGGGATTAAGAATAGGCGCTTACTAAAGCGGTTAACTATAAACATAGCCATATTATATCCGCTACAGTCTATAGGTAGCTCGTAGAAATCTATAAAGATATACTACTAGGGGCGCTCTAGTATTAGGAGTGGTTTTAATAGTCCTAGGGTTTTATCTTGTGGGATTATAGATCTATAGCAGCTGTTGCAGTTCCGTACATAACGGTTAATATCCATAACTATTCCGGGCTAGTAGTAGCGGTCGCCAATAATCCTATAGGTCTTATTTTTTTTAGGGTGGGCCGTAGAGACCTAGGTATATACTTTAGTAATAAGCCAAGTCCGTAAGTTCTATTCCTCTGCTATTACTAGCCGTTCCTAATACTTAAGTAATCTATTTTTAATGGACCATGGGCTGGTAACATCCTTTACCTTTTTACGGTACTCCTATAAAAAAGGGGCCGTACAATTTGCTTGCAGTAGCTTATTAATAAGGTTAAGTTCCATAGTGTTAATAGGGCACATCTTAGCCTTTACAGGGTCTATATTTAGTTCTACCTATATTTAGGGGTTAAGGTACTCTAGTTATAGCAGTATCTAGGTCCATAATATAATCTTTATAGCTATCTGGTTATCTAGGTCTTGTTTACGCCTTATAAGGGTATCTGCATAGTTGGTTATACCTAGCCTATATATAATTAGGAAGTGGAACTAAGATAGAATATCCGCCTAGCGTGCCTACCGGGCTATAAGGGCCTTTATTATCATAAAGTATTCTAAGGCCTTGTAATCTAAAACCACCTTAATAGGCTTAAGGGTCCCTTCTAGCTATATATACCAGTGCTAAAAGCTAGAGATAATAGCCAGCATTTCTTTGTTATGGATGTAGTAGTTTAGCTTGGCATCTATTATGGTCTTTAAATAGTATGCAATAGGGTGCTATTCTCTGTCCAGTTGCTTCTAGGAAAAGATACCAGCTATTGCGCCATCTAAGGCATCAGTTTCTAGTATTAAGGGCCGTTTTAGGTTAAAGTAGGCAAGTAGGGGAGCCGATACTAGCCGTTTTTTAAGCTTATTAAAGGCCTGCCTATATATAGTGTTAAAGTAGAAGGGCTGGTCTTTCCTAGTAAGATAGTTAAGAGGCCAGAAGATCCTGCTATAGTCCTTAATAAAGCGTTAGTAGAAGTTACAGAAACCTAAAAATAATTATACCCCCTTTATAGTCCGTAGGGGTATCTACTAGTTAATTACAGCCGTTTTTTCTAGGTCTGCCTTAATTCCGTCTATACTAATAATAAACCTTAAGTACTTAGTGCGCTTAATACTAAATTCTAACTTTCTAATATTGGCCTGGAGACTAGTTTCGCGGAGCTGTTATAGGACTTTACGGACATACTCCTTATATTCCAGCTTACTCTTAAAGTAAATTATAATATTATCTAGGTAGGCTATATAGAAGTTATTAAGGTAGTTAAAGAGTACATTATTTATATACCGTTGGTACATAGCCAGTCCGTTAGTTAGTCTAAAAGGTAGTACTTTGTATTTATATAATCTATAGCGGGTCTAAAATATAGTAAAATCCTTAGATCTAGGGTTTATCCTAATTTAGTAAAAAGCCTAGTGGATATTAAGCTTTATAAAAATCTTAGCCTTACTTATACAGGCCAGTGTTTCTTTAAGTAAGGGTAGTAGATATTGGTCTTTACAGGTTATATAGTTTAGTTTATAGTAATCAATACAGAAATGGAGTCCGCTATTTAACTTTTTTATAAAGAGAATAGGTAAGGTAAAGGGGACTTGGCTAGGCTTAATAAAGCCCTTATTAAGGTTATTAATAAGGTACTGCTTAGTGGCCTATAGCTTGTCAGTAGATTACTGGCAGAGGGGGCTATAACTAAGGGTGTTTTCTTTATTAGTGTCGGAATATAAGGACAGCAGTTACGTGGTTACGTGTCGTCGTCGTGTCTTTGATTAGTTATCCTTATGGTGACTAATCAGCCCCCTACTTAGGCACTGCGATCCTTATAATCCTTTGCTTTTGAAAGAATTAATTAACCATCATCATACTATCTACGAACCGTAGCTATGTGATATCACCTTATGTTACCAACACTGATTAGTGGTTAACTTCACTGTTATACTATAGAGCAGCTAAGTATTCCCAAGAAGAGATGAGCCACTGTACCAGTGCTACTCGTGCTAAAGGAAGCTGTTTTTTGAGGTTAGAACTGGTCCTGAACCTTAAATAGAACTCTTCTACGAATCTAAGGATCTAAAGGCCAGAACTGGTCCTGAGCCTTTCCCAGATTATAGATTCTTGCGTCTATTACGCAGAATAATACGCTTTACGAGTCTTCGCGATTTAAGGCCAGAACTGGTCCTGAGCCCCATAATTACAGATTCTCGTCTAAACGCGTATAAAACGACAATCGATAATCCCTATACTAATAACACCTCCTCTCCTACAACCCTATAATACTTCCCTTCCTCCAAAAACATGGCTAACGACTAGAGAGACTCCTTACCACCAGGGGTAGCCACGTACGCGAAACTTATCGATGAAGATTGGGACGATTTTCCCGTTTTTGATATAACAACCTGTACGGCAAAATAAGTTAATGGCTTTCTTCTACACCATATTCTCTTCTACCAAAGTAGACACTACGCTGATGTATAACTGTGGGAATATTTTAGGGAGGATTTTGTAGGATAGACCGCTGACACCTGGGCACTTAGCAATGTTAATATTGTTTAGGATTTTTAAGACTTCCTTTGGGAGAATAGAGTATTTGTCCCTATAGATAGGGGCATTATTAGAGACAACATTTAGGAGCAGGTTCTTAACGTAAAGGAAGAGCACAAATGGACTTTATAAGAGATTGAGCACTAAATACGCACTATAAAGAAGTTTAACTCTTAATGGAATCTTAACAACGAATAGCCACAATTAACACCTTTCTATAGTCCCCTACTAGCTACACAAGCATCTCCAGCCCGACCACCAGCTGCTCCGCTAATTCCACTAGCTATTCCAACTGCTGCACCACCAGTTGTCCCAATCGCTGCACTACTAGAGACGCTTTAACCTCCGCAGCAACCTCCGCAAGAATCTCCGCAGCAATCTCAGCAGCAAGCTCCACAAGAACCACCATAGACAACCTTAGGCTATTAAACACCTCAAGTTCCTCAGCCTTAAGTTCCTTAGGCTGCCGTATCTCAACCTATACCTTAAGCTCCGTCCTACCAGAGATTCTCAACCTCGTTTAACTTAAGCGCCGAGACGTTTCCTCTAACCCCTACCGCGACTAGACAACTGGCATAACAAGCTAGATCTGTAAATGATATCCCAACCTACCAGCAGCAAGCTCGACAAGAACCTCTATAGCAACCTCCGCAGCAATCTCCGCAGTAATCTCCGCAGCAATCTCTGCAGCAATCTCCGCATTAACCTCTACAAGAGCCTCCACAGCAGCCTCTACAAGAGCCTCCGTAGCAGCCTCCACAGCAGCCCAGATCTACAAACAGCATCTTTGATTAGCAGCAACAGTCACCTATTCCTCCACAAACATTTAACAAGCTTTGGAAGATTTAGTGTGGAGGATTCCGAGACTCCTGCGGCCCCCAAAGCAGCTACAGAGGTGGCTACCAGCGTGATTCAAACAGGAAGTTCTCGTGGAGGGTACCATAAAGGATAGGTAAAGAGAGAGATATAGGGGGAGCGGTTGGAACGGCATAGTCACGCAGGCAATCTATAAAGAAGAACTGCCAGTATCTGCGGCAGCTATAAACCTAATAACTGTTGCAACTGATATGCCCTGCCTGCAGCTAATTAACTACTTGCTGCTCCGCCTGCAGCTAACTAATATCTACTGCTTTTACCTCCAGCTAAACCGATACCTTGCTGCCTTGCTGCCTTCCTATAGCGCCACAAGCATAAAGAAAGAACTGCCAGTGTTAGAATATATGGATAGAAGGCACTACAATCTTTTCCTTTTAATATATTCTTAATTGATTTTATTTTATTCTTAATTGATTTTATTCTAATTATATAGGTAGGATTTGGTGGATTTCCTAAGCCTACATAATCACGTTAATCTTGTTTAGATATCTACTTTTAGTATATCAACAAAGCCTATATATTGGTGGTTCTATACACAAAGAAAGAACTGCCAGTGTCGGAATATAAGGACAGCAGTTATGTGGTTACGTGTCGTCGTCGTGTCTTTGATTAGTTATCCTTATGGTGACTAATCAGCCCCCTACTTAGGCACTGCGATCCTTATGATCCTTTACTTTCGAAAGAATTAATTAACCATTATCATACTATCTACGAACCGTAGCTACGTGATATTACCTTGTGTTACCAACAATTAGGCTTAATCTTAATCTTATAGTTGTATAGTTGGTAAAGCGGGAGTATATTAGATGCTACCTTAGAGAACATATCCTTAAATTCCCGGTATTGGCGGAGTAGTTTCTATTCTACTAGCTCTTTATCTATAAGCTTACTTTCCCTACTAAGCTAGTTATAGGCTAAGGCTTCCTTGTCTTTAATTATCTGGTTAATTTTATATAAGCTAGTCGTAAAGGCAACGGTATTAGGCCGTTTTAAGTTCTAGTAGAGCCCTATAGCACTAATACAGCAGATATTAACTAGTGGGAGGTTTATAGGTTTCTTTACAGGCGTTCCATAGGCCGTATTTTGCGGTAAAGAGCTTATAACCCTCCTTAGCTCCTGTTCCATTTTCTATAAGTTATCCTTTTGGTCTATATATTTAGTACAGCATCTAATATTCCTTGCTATTCTTTACAGCTATATAGGGCCTAAGCCAGCCAGCTTATTACTAACTTCCTAGGTTTCTAGTGCCAGTAGTTCAATATTGGTAGTCTAGGGGCGGTGTAGTATACGGATCCGTTGCGAATTAAGCTATATATCTTTTCCTAAAGGCCTAGTCCCTATATATAGCATCGGCCTAGTAAACGGTATCTATCTATAGCCGTATAAGATTTTCTATTATAATGCTAATTTCCTTTATAAAAAAAGGTGTTAGGGGTAAGGTTTTAGGCCAAACAAGCTGTCTACTCTATACGTCAAGCTATAAGCCTAGATATGCTAGCTATTTTCTTCCTAAGATTATATTATAACTTCCTAGGTCTATAATAAGAAAGGGGACATTATACTACCTTTATCTGTCTACACGGAAGTAAATCCGCAAGATAGTTATAATAGGTAGTCCTATTTATCCGTTATACCCACAAATAGGAATTAATTTAGGCAGTTCCTTAAGGGGTATATTTAAAAAGTTAGCCAGCTTTACAGCATACTATGTATCTATTAAGGCAAAGGCATTTACTCCAGAGTTAGCTAAAGCAGAGGTTAAAACTTAATATCTATTACGGAATAAAGTATAAGGGATAGTGCAGCTTCTTCCACTAACTAGCTAACCCAGATTAATATATAACATATTAATTCCTTTTAACCCTAGAGAGGAGTCTTACTCTAAGGTTCCTTTTTTTCTAATTTTATACCATCCTCCTAAATTAATAGGACCTTATTTATCTTTGCCGCTATTAGGCAGTCTTTTATAAAGTGGTTTTTCTGGCTATATAAGAAACAGGCTCCTTAATTACTAAGGACCTATCTATAGGGGTTACTATATATAGGTTAAGTATTCGCCGGACCCATAGTGGGGCTAGCTGCACGGCTAGCCGCTAGGTTAATAATAGGCGGTATAGTCGGTGCCGTAGGGGTTATAGATTTTACTATGGCGCTATAGCCTATTTTTATAGTACTTGTGTTCTAGTTGGCAGAGCTTCTAGTCTTATACCGCTTAGTATATACCTTAATTTAGTAGAGGCCCTAGTTAATAGCTAGGCACTAGTCTATAAGTTCCTTTAGCGTCTATACAGTAGTAAAAACCGGTAGTATGGCGCGCTATAGGTCTAGAGTAAGCTTATTAAAGAGGTCTGGCATTAAATCTTCCTAGGGGATTTAAGCCTATCTAGCTAGGTGTAGAAAGCGGGTCTAGAAGACTAAGAAGGTCTCTATTATTTTTATATTAAGGGCTTTATAGTTAAGGCAGGCGTTTTATATCTTAAAGGGGTCCTTATAAATGGAAGACAGGTGGTTAATTATCTCTTTTCTAGAGAGGAGGGGGTCTACTAAGTCCTAGGCATATTGCGGACGTAGATACGTCTATATATCCCCACCAGTACGGCTAAAGACGTAGGCCATTTTAGCTTAGGTAGTAGAAAAGTGGTCTATATTAACTTTAAGCTTATTTTACAGTTAAAGCTTCTAATTATTAAATGTAGGGTTAGTTCCGTCTATAAGTAGTAGGGGGTCTATAACCTTCGCGGACCGCGACAATGCTAATACTATATATTAGGCTAGGGCCTTAAGGACTATAGTAAGTCTCTGGGTATTTAATAACTCCTTACTAGGTATAGGAGTGTCTCTAGTTTTAAGCAGCTCTTAAAGCCATTTAATTTTAGTATTAGCTACTACAAGCTCTTCCTAGGGGATTAAGACGGCGACTATTTTACCATTGGAGGTATTTATAGGTCCTATAGTGGCTTTGCCAGCTACTATATTTCTTGGCATAGTGGTGGAGGTATTAGGTAATTTCTAGTATTTATTTATTTCCTAGGGGTTCTGGTCTATGTGTATCCTATTCTTAGGTTTTGCGTTCTGTTTATATTCTTTTAGTTTTTAGGGGTCTGTCCTGTCCTTAGGGTCCTATTTGTGACGGTTTGGCTGACTGCACGACGTCGTCACACTAAAATATAAGCAAGACGGATCAAGGTTGTTCCAACGCCGACGACGTACGTGGTCGCCTGCTGTACCCTTTGCTAGCTCCTTATCTTAGTTTATTTATAATATAGCCCCTTATTGCTGCTTGATCTATCGGATCGCTTCTATGGGATCGCTAGCCGTGATATTAAACTAAGATTAACCTTATCTGACCTATAGAGGCGACATAATACTAGGTTTAACGGTTAAACGCGTAGCCGGATAGAGAGCTGGTCTACCACTATAACTACTAATCAACCCACCTTCCAAAAGCCCTGCAACGGTGTAGGCAACTACGACAGCGATTAAGCAGCTGAAAGAAGAGACTGCAGTAATTAGATTAAAAGGATTATCCTAATTACAAATTCAGATAAAAGGAGACACTATAGCGAAAAAGAGCGCATTAAGACCGAGCGCGCTGGAGATAGCCACTGACCTAACCCTGGCAGACCGCAAGGAACCCGTAGATTCGACACTTGAGCCACCAGAGCTCCAACCATACTATAGCAAGACAGAGCTTTCGGACGATATAAAGAGTAAATGGGACCGTCTTATAACACAATCGTTGGACACCGAAGACTCTGTATACTTTAAGATGGAGACCAAGAGAGAGTACACGGCTGTAACTACCTAAAGTCTATCCGAGATACCTGTAACCGAACTTATAGAGGAGCTAAGACTCTAGGGAATACAAAGGAAGGCGATGGAACAGCAGATTGCTATACTATGGCGTCTTACTAATAACCACGCGCATGAAGCTCTTGATGCGAAAGAGGAGGCCCAGGCAAAGATAGCGGAGCTTAAGGAGCACCTAGACAATAGGACAGACGAGCTCCGCAAGGCCAATTAGAAGATATTAAGGATGGGCCGCAAGGTTACTATACAAGCCCCAGATCGGGAAGACAGCGAGCGAGAAAGTACACCGTTATAGACAATATAAGAAGGGATACTACTCTCTCAGATGAGCAGTAGTATAGGCTTAAGACGTATAGCAAAGTTTCTAGACCCACCTACGCTTATAGATAGGAAAGAACCTACCTATTGGGCCTGGAGTGGCCATATACGAAACAAGCTTTAATCTAATATAGACTGGTTCTACTAAGACGACCCAGATTAGGAAGAAGATGTAAAGGTAGCATATATTAAGACACGCGTAGGTGGTAAAGCTTATAACTACCTCTTACCCTACTTAGAGGCAGAGCGTGATATAGAACACAACCCTACCAATAAGGAGGTACTTGAGTTTTTAGAGAATATCTTTAAGGACCTAGATTGTCGGATTAAAGCTCGGCAGGAACTTAAGAGCCTAAAGATGCTATACCTAGGTGACTTTAACGATTTCCAATCTGACTTTATACGACTGGCAAATGTCTCTAGGATGCCACAAAATTAGTGGAAAGAGGAGCTTTATAATAAGCTTTATAACAGCCTACGCGTCTAAATGGAAGTTAAGGTAGCCGATAAAGGCTGCAGCTTTAACGCCTATTGTAAGACTGCTTAACAGTACGCCTAAGGGCTGAAGTAGTTAGGCAAGGAACGGAATGACTATTAAGTAGTCCGAGCTAAGAGAGCTCCTAGTAAGGACGCCGAAGAAACTAAGAGTCTCCTACTTAGACGGTTCTTAACCCTAGCACTGGCTATAAAGATAATAGCTACCTGCTTTAACTATAGTAAGCAAGGACACTATTTTGGGGACTACCCTACGCCAAAGAAGATAGAAGCCAAGGCAATTGATTAAAGTGAGGAGTACAAGATAGCTACTAACTTAGTGGAGTTAGAAAATAAATAGCTCTAGGTGAAGTCTCTTGCCTAGAGCAAATTGGAGCAATCTATATAGCCCCTATGCGGCTTAAGGAGATCCTAGGAGGCATAGCCCTTATAATATAATACAGAATTGCGTTAGGAGGTGTAGCTCTTAATATAATAAGCCTACTCAATTTAGGTGTAGGTGGCGAGGCCTTTATACACCATAAGCTGCGGCTAATTATTAAGTAACGACTATAACTAAAGTTCTATAAGATTAAGGGACGAGGAGTTGCTGTATCTAGGCATAATAACTAGCAGATAGATACGATTAGATAGCTCTTTAGGGCTAACCTAGTTATAGACAGCTAGCGAGTCCCTACATGGTTCCTATTCTGTAATACTAGACGCCATGACCTTCTTGTTGGCTGTAAGTAGCTTAAGAAGACTAGGGCCCTAATTGACTGTAAGCACCGTACCTTAGTATAGCCAACTAAGAGAAACTACTATAGTAGGCAGGACGTGATTGTACCAAGAAAAGAGCTCTTACCCCTACCGATTAATAAGGATTACCAGAAGGATGCAGATTAAAGAGACGCACTACTAGATTAAGAGCCTATGCCTACCCCTTAACGCATTCTTAAGCGTATAGCTATAACTAGAGAACCTTAAGAAGAGAGGCGCCCTATTAAAAGCAAATTGGAGCGAACTAAACGGGCCCTATATAACCATAAGCATACCTAGAAGATCGATACCTAAGATATAATTAGAAAGATAAAGGATTAGCTTTACCTAAGACTAGCTTTACTATTAAAGCCAAGAGTAAAGCAGCCTTCGCCTATTGCGGATATTGGAGTAGCGGATATTGCAGCAGCGGATATTGCGCTACTTAAGGCTAGGAGCTTCTTATGCGGAACGAAGCGTAAGGGCGTAGTAATTGGATCTACTAGCCTCTACGAGATAGAACGGCTGATAGAGGACAGAAAGGGGCAGGACGCCCTACCTAATAATAAGGAAGAACTTTATTAGTTTGTCTATAAGAAGCTACCATAGCCCTATTAAGGATACGCTGACGGTTTCTTAAAAGCTACCTCTGATACGCTACCACCGCATCGCAAAGGGGTGGACCACGATATCGTTCTTAAAGGCAGTAGTAGCAATCTAGCCCCTAGCCCGCTATATAATATGTTATTAGAACAGCTGGAGCTAGTTAAAGTCTACCTACAGGAACACCTATATAAGGGATTTATAGTGCTGAGTGACGCACCCTTTGCAGCCCTGGTTTTATTTGCTAAGAAGCCTAGAGGGGGGTGGCAATTCTACATTAACTTTTAAAAACTTAATGCGATTACTAAGAAGGACCGTTACCCGCTACCACTAATTAAGGAGACGTTAACGAGGCTATTAAGGGCTAAAATCTTTACTAAGCTAGATGTTCAATAGGCTTTCTACCGTATACGGCTAAAGGAAGAGGTAGAGGACCTAACTACCTTCCGTATAAGGTACGGATTGTATAAGTACCGTGTCCTACCCTTTGGACTATGCAACGGCCCCGTATCCTTCCAGAGATTTATTAACGGCATTCTCTTTGACTACTTAGACGACTTCTATATAGCCTATATAGACAACATCCTAATCTACTCGGACGACCTATTAGAGCACAAGATCTATGTTAAGAAGGTCCTATAAAGGCTTTAAGAGGTAGGCCTATAAGCGGATATTAGAAAGAGCGAGTTTAATATTACCAGGACAAAGTTCCTAGGCTTTATTATTGGGACTAATGGAATCTCTATGGATCCTAACAAGCTATCTATAGTAAGGGATTAGTAGCCCCCTACTTCTATTAAAGGGGTGCGGTCCTTTCTAGGGTTTTATAACTTCTACCAAGCCCTCTTAAAAAACTATGGCCGTATTATATGACCGCTTACCAAGCTTACGTAGAAGGAAGCATGGCACCCACTAGGGGAAGAAGAGCTTGAGGCCTTTGAGCAAGCTAAGGCCCTTATACTATCAGGCAGCGTAGTAAAGTACTACTTGCCGTTCTGAGACACCCGTATAGAAACTAATGCAAGTGATAGAGTAGTAGCTAGGGTGCTTAACTAGCTCTAAGACGATGGGACTTAGAAGCTAATGGCCTTCTTCTTAAAGATAATGAGCCCTAAGGAGATGCGATATAAGATCCATAATAAAAAGATACTAGCGGTAATAAGAGGTCTATAAGAATAGCAAGGTCACCTTATTAGCCTTCAGCGTACCCCCTTTACGGCAGTTACAGACTATTAAGCCCTTAAGTACTTTATAACTAAGAGACTACTAAATCTATAATAAGCCCGCTGGGCAGACCTACTTGCTAATTTCTATATGCGGATTATGTATAGGCCAGGCACGGCAAATATAGTGGCTAATACCCTATTATGTAAACAGGAGGACCTAAAGACGTAAAAGGAGAAGGATATAGCTATATGTACTATATGCTTAGTCAACCCCGCCCTTATAATCGCTATATTGGATGCAACCTTAAAGGACCTCTTAGCTGTAGTAAATTATAAACGGGAACCGTATAAGCTAATTAATTAGATTCTCTAGGCTAACCAAACTAGTAAATCGCTAGCAGGACTATATTAGCTGGCTAGGCAAGAACAAAAGGGTTAAAAGCTTTAAGATAGATTGCTTACCCACTTTAGCAAGCTAATGGTCCCTAATATTAACTGCCTCCGTACCTACCTTATTGTAGAGGTACACTCCCGTTAAGTAACTACTTACCTAGGCAAGAGCAAGACAAGGAAATTAGTAGCAGACCAATACTATTAGCCAGGATTACCCTTAGACTATAATACCTACGTAAGCAACTATAGGACATATAGGAGGACCCACATACCTTATAATAAGACCCCTAGCTTACTGCATCCCTTACTAATTAGTGAACGCTGCTGGCAGCATGTCTCTTTTAATTTTAAGTCCTTCCTAACGGATAGGAAGGGCTTTGATAACGTCTTTATAGTTATTAATCGGCTAGGTAAAAGAGCCTTCTTGCTACCCTACTATAAGACAGCTACTGCGGCTAACGTAGTAAACTTATACTACCAACATATCTGGCGTATATACGGCCTTCTAGAGACAGCAATATTAGACTAAGGACCCCAATTCATCTTAGCCTTTATAGATAAGCTATATAAGCTAACTGGTGTTAGGTAAAAGCTCTCTATAGCTAGTCACCCGCAAACTAATGGTAATACGGAGGTGCTAAACCAGTACATAGACTAACGCTTAAGGCCCTTTATCGACTATTACTAGGACAATTGGTCGGAGCTCCTCCCCTATATAGACTTTATATAGGTAATCTTACCGCACAAATCTATAGGCTTTGTACCGTACGAATTAGAACTAGGATTTAAGCCAAGGCTCCACTTTAACTGGGAGAAACGTACACGAGCAACCCCAACACCCCGCAAGAGACTAACATGATAAGAAGCTTAAGCTTTTATACGTAGGAACTGGGAAGTAGTTAAATGGGTAAGGGCTAATCTGGCTAGGACCTAAGAGCGACAGGTAAAATAAGCTAATAAGCATTGTCGCGAACCAGATTTTGTGGTAGGCAATTAGGTGTACGTTACTAAGAAGGGATAGGCTACCAACTAACCAAGCGTTAAATTGGATAGGCAACTTGCAGGGCCCTATAGGATTTTGGGTATGGAAGGATACTTATATATCGTCAACCTACCTCTGCATATAAAGATGTTAAACGTCTTCCACGCTGACTGACTATGGAAGGATTTAGATAACCCCCTGCCAGGCTAGAATAGAGAGCTAGAGGAGCCAGTTCTGATTAATAGCGAGCCGGAGTATAAAGTTAATAAGGTTCTTGCTAGTAGGGTCTACCGCGGAAGGTTACAATGTAAGGTTAGCTGGGTAGGCCATAACCTAGACAACACCTGGTATAACGCAGACGGCTTTATCGGCGCTCCCTATAAGCTCAAGGCGTTCCACGATAAGAGACCCCATGACGCCGGCCCACCCGTACGGCTGCCACAATGGCTAGAGGCGTATATTAGGGGTAAAGATTTAGAGCCCTTGGAGGAGGATAATAAGGCGGAAAAGGATGGAAAGAAGAGGAGGATAAGGAGGGCCTAATTATAAAGATTGAGGACGATCTTCCTGACTTGGAGGGGGGTAATGTGACGGTTCGGCTAACTGCACAACGTTGTTACACTAAAATATAAGCAAGACGGATTAAGGTTGTTCCAACGCCGATGACGTACGTGGTCGCCTGCTGTACCCTTTACTAGCTCCTTATCTTAGTTTATTTATAATATAGCCCCTTATTGCTGCTTGATCTATTGGATCGCTTCCACGGGATCGCTAGCCGTGATACTATTCTATGTCCTTATAAATATATTTAAGTTCCTTTTTAGGAAAGAAGAGTAGTAACAAGCTTTAGATAATGTTAGCGACTTAGTTAATTAAGGCATAAGTATAGTAAGAGGGTCGCGCAAGCCTATATAATTAGATTGTCTATAAATAAGGATCTAAAGCTAAAGAAAGGAAACAAGAAGAACGGAAGCACTGCTTAAAGTTATATACAATCTTCTGGTTACATAATCGCAACTTGCCGCAACTTGCCATTATATAACGGCAGTTTGCGGCAATCTAACGGCAATTTGCCAGTGCCGTAACATATACTATATAATAGATAGGTGGCGGATCCCTAGTAAGGGTTCTTTATCTTTCCTTTATTTCTCGCTTCTTCTATTTCTACTTTTTCTAGAATTTTTAGAACTTCTATCTCTTATATTTACACCCTAGTTACTACTTATTTTATATAAAGCTTTCTATTCCCATATCTTATGTTCCTATTAGCGCTTCTATATCTAAATCTATTATTATCTCTAGTTCTTCCCCTAATCTTACTAGTCAGCTATATACCCTTTATAGGTTAGCTGCAAATATTATATTTACCGCATTAAGTCTAATTCTTAATTATTCTGGTCTTAAGCTTACTATAGCTATCCATAGAGGCCTTCCTATAGGGCGTCCTCTCCCTTATATCCCCTATAACCCTTATATCCCTATTTAGTTTAGTAATATCGCGCGGCGTTACTTTTGGCCTGTTAAGGCTTAGGATAGCTAGCCTAGCCCCCTAGTATTAAAGGTAGGAAATGCTAGGAAGGCACCTATATCCCCCTAGCTTATTACCTATTATTTCCATTTATATAACCTAGCGTATAGTTATTTCCGTAGCTATTAAGCCCCTACCTTCTATCTCCTATATTTAATACAGTCTTCTATCTCCTACGCCTTATATATACTTTAGTAGCAGTTTACGCATTTTATTTAGTCTTAATTTAAGTAGTGTCTTATATTATAGGGACCTATATAGTAGCCGCAGCATACCTATACTATATATATAGATTAGGTGTGTCCCTATTATACACAGCAATAGTATTATTCTAGGCATAGTCTATAGTTATAGAGCCTTATATTATATATAAGGCCATTTATAATTATTCCTTTTTGGATAAGGAGTTTTTATATTTTTAGTGTAAGTATATTAATAATAAGGAAGCTATGCGTTTAACTAGTGTCTCCCTAATAAGTCTCTGGCGACCCTTATATCCTCTTATTATTTTTATTATTTACTTAGTTTATATTTTCCTATTAAAGCTATTAGATTTGGGTAATTTTAAATTCTAGTATAAGGCGTTCCGTTTATCTTACTATCTCCTATATAATTACTATATTATCTACCTAGCGTCCCTTTTCTACCTTAAGGCTTATAGAAACCGCTAGGACTTTAACTAGGTAATCCTTATAAAGTACTTTTATACCAATACGTTCTCCTAGCCTATCCCCTGCCCTTATAGCTTATTCCTTTAACTATTAGTCCTTTAGGGTAACTCTAATGTCTCTACTCCTAAGGTATTAGACTATAACAATATTATAGACCTCTTTGTGAATTTCTATAAGGACTTCTATTTCTAACTATCCCCTAAGCCCCTCTACTTTTTCTATATTTGGTTATATTATAATTATATACCCAGTTATTATCTTAAGGGGGTGGGTTCCCTATATTATAGAAGCGTAGCTATAGCGGCCTAGGTGCGGTTTGCCAGTAAGGGGGGTTTTTATTTATTTATATTTTTATTTAACCGTTAGAGGATTTAATTAAGGGTTTGCTAAAGGGGCGCCTAAGGGTTACTAGACTAGCGGAGCTATTCTACTAGCTATATTAGTTTATTATAGCTAATAGTTACTTCCCTATAATTTTGGATACTAGACGCATCTAATAGGCTTTATATTTTGTTAGATGCCTTCTTAATAGAGGTATTTCTACTTTATAGTGTGGTATTCGCCCGTCTTTATTATAGAGGGCTATTGCTGGGCGTGGTTCTAGCGGTCACGCGCGAGTATAAACCACCGTTATTTGACGTGTGCCTCCCCTGCAATGCATGCATCTTAGGGGGATTCTCTAGGTGTTTTTTAGGGATCTTTTGGTTGGTTTTAGTCTTTTAGGGCGGGTGCAGTAAGAGCTCTAGTTCCTTTAAAGATTATAGTCAATAAAATATATTAGGGGAAAGAATAAACTAAACCTTTACCCTAAATTATATAACGCTATAAATATAGCTAGTACTAGTAAAATTTACCCTAAAAACTCTAATAATAACAATTCCTTTAAAGTTAATATACTTTTTACCTTTTTAAGCGGCGCTAAGACTAAAGCTAAGACTAGTTTAATCCTAACTACTTATATAATATAAATCTTAAAATAAGTCTCCTTAATTTATAAATATACTTATATAGTAATACGGATCCTATTTAGGCCTACGCAGACTACTCTATATATAAGAGAAACTTATAAATTGACAGAAAGAAAACCCTTATTAATATAGGGGACGGAAAAACCCTATAAGCCACCTCAGTAGGATAAAAAAACCCTGCTTTGCCATATCCGTCCATAGCAGCGGCCCTGCGGGCCTACAGCTACGTCCTGTCCTCCTTAGATATTTAAACTCTTTAGGAACCACTACTTCCTTCCTTAGCTTATCCAAACTAGGGTTTAGCTAGGCCTTGCCAATTAATTGCCGTACACTTTGTGTTCCGTATCTTAACTATCCCCTATATACTATCTCTTATAGACCATTGCTATATACGCTATGCCTCCCCCCCCCTAAGGCCTATTAAAGGCGTAAGGGGGATTTATCCGTTCTACCATCCTAATACCAAAAGACCAAAGTGGGATGTGTGTGTATATACCTAGGTATCTTTTATGCCTAGGCCCTAGTCACTAGGCCCTCTCTAAAGGCACCACTCTGTTAAGAGGAGACAAGGAAAGCTATACGGGGTTATCCGGCTGACGGTTTCAGTAGTATTATGGCAGTACGGTGAGTAACCGCATACTCCACAGGCGATTGCCCTGGGAAAATATACTTATATAATAAATAAAGGAAGAAAAGGCTTATATAAAGGCGTATAGGTAGTGTATATAAATATATATTATTATTTATTACTTAATATCTAATTTAAATCCCTATTAGCGTCAGGAAAACGGGAGAGTGGTAGGGGCTAGCCCGGGGTCATTTCAGCTAGATCCGCTGATCTGCTTATGTACACTTCTTTACGCTAGCCCGGGGCCATATTAGTAACATTAGCACGTTTTATACGTTTCGTACATTTCGTACGTTTCATACGTTTCATACATTTCGTACATTTCGTACATTTCGTACATTTTTATATAATATTTCCTATAACGTGGTTAACGGGGTTTTGACCGCTACCCTAGTTATGACCGTTTGGAAAATCAAAACTAGCCGAAATGCTAATTTGGTGGTAAACAACTAACAAAAGTTCCAAACGGTCATAACTAGGGTAGCGGTCAAAACCCCGTTAACTACGTTAGCTGCAATATTTATAATTATAAAATAAATAATAAAATTCAAAATTCAAAATTCAAAATTCAAAATTAATGGTAGCTATAAGAGGTATATATCGCAGAAGCCGTATAAAGGCTCCAAATCGTCAATTGGCGGCGTTCCCGATAATCCGCCGGCTATGTACTGATTTCCTAACTAGGCCTAGTGCCTGTATGCCTGTCTTGCTTGTCGTGCCTGTCTGATCGTCCTACCTGTTTGTGCCTACCTGTCTGTGCCTGCCTGTCGTGCCTACTTGTCTATACCTACCTGTCTGTATCTGTAATTTGGGGGAGAGGTCGGCCCGATCAAAGGTCTGCTTGATTCGATTACGATTGATTGTATTGATTGTATTGATTCGAACCGTTCTCTATGGGCGTTCGCTGGCTGTACGTTTGAACGGTGGTCGTCTGGGGTGCCTCCCTAAGAGGCCTCAATTCGATTTGATTTGGTAATAGGGTGATATTGAGGCTCTGGTTCGATTCGATCGATCGATTGAATTGATCGTGGTGTTCGCTGGCTGGTCGTTCAAATGATTATCGTCTGGCTCTGGCGACGGTCATATGGTTCTGGCGACAGTCCTACCTACCTACCTACCTACCTACCTACCTACCTACCTACCTACCTACCTACCTACCTACCTGCCTGCCTGCCTGCGTCAGTGTCTGGTTCAATTCGGGGGAGGAGTCGGCCTGATAGAAGGCTCTGATTGATT
>Ga0307507_10004668_pt1 | contig 23806 bp, 7 predicted proteins | sample 7_EM_MG_FD_207223 | JGI IMG/M metagenome (GOLD analysis project Ga0307507, IMG submission 207223) | Populus trichocarpa ectomycorrhiza microbial communities from riparian zone in the Pacific Northwest, United States - 7_EM | ecosystem: Host-associated > Plants > Roots > Unclassified | place...
ACCTACTTAGCAACTTTAAAAGGTAACTATATATTTCTTAACATGCAATTAAGGTAAAGTTATATACTATATATTTAACTATTATATATTATCTAATATAATCTTATACAATCTTATATAGTTTTAGGGCTCGTTTAATAACTTTTTTTAACCTATTGGCGCCCACCTGTTCGTTACCCGAAAATGGCAAACAGGGCCCACATGCGCAATATCAACCGGAGGATCAAATTGCCAACAGGTAGAAGGTGTCCGTTCGTCACCGCAGGTGGATTCTTACCTGTTGGGCGGTCTTGGCAACTGAAATCGAGCGTCATGCAGGGCGTAGGTGGATTCTCGCGTCTACCGCAATTCTATCGCTCAATGTAGTATAGACAGGCCCCTTTTGCCCACCTGCGCCGCTGAATAGGCGAAATCTCACCTACACCCTCCGTTAAACAAGGGGGCAGCATTTCGTCCACCTGCGCCGGCGTCCAGATCGATTCTATTTTAGTGTTTTTTGAACAATTCTTCCATTACGTGATTCTACCTGACTTCGATAATGAGGCCTTATATACCAGCCACAGTGACTGCAGGCCTATGGGCGCTGCTGGGGCTCCTCCATATGCTTATAGAAGCTGTAAATAACCTTCCCGCAGCTAGTGGCAAGCGCCAGCAGCTTATTAATCCTCTGCGCAGTAAGGGAAAGACGGTAGAGCTATTATACGGTCCTCCGCAGGCGCTTAAAACGGTAACACGCCTTAACCAACGAATGTTTAAATTACTCCTTAATTAGCTTGTTGACGACTACGGGCTGTATATACAGGAAGGTATATTGGTGGAGCAGAAGCTAATAATATTTATAGCTAGATATAGGGGTGGTTTAAGTGGAGGGTTTATAGTATAGGAGTTCTAGCACTTAACGTCTACAGTAAGCCTATTAGTAGTTAATATTTAGTAAATAAGATACTATATCTAACCTCTATTAGTGCCTTTTATAAGGTCCTTACTGCGCTGTATAAGCTGTATAAGGATATCATTAAGCTGCCGCCTAATTAAACACCCGAATGGGTAGAATCCAACAATAAAATATAGCCCTTTTTTACAGACTGTATTGGCGCGCTCAACGGCTTATATATACCAATATCAGTTCCTAAACTGGAGCAGTCAGCATGGTGAAATAGGAAGACGTGGATATCGCAGAATGTATTAGCAGCGTGCGATTTCAACATGAACTTCGTGTATATATTGCCTAGATGGGAAGGCTCTACCCATAATGGCCAAGTATTCGCTTTTACAAAGGATTAAGGCTTTTATACTCTACCAGAACATTACTATCTAGCCAACACTAGGTATATAATAGACAATCCTATATTACTAGTACTATATTAGAAAATTTAATATCATCTAAAAGAATAAGCTAAAGCAAACATGAGGCCAAAGGATAAGTATAAGCTCTTTAACCTCCGCCATATATCTCTAAGGAATGTAATTAAATATACATTTAGAGTCCTAAAAGCACGCTTCCTTATATTTAATAAAGGCCATTAGGGGTTTAGTAAAAAGACACAGATTAAAATCATTTGGGCGCTAATAGCAGTTTATAACTTTATAAACCAGAACAGGTAGAACCCGTACAAGGAGGACTCTAGGTATAAAAGCGCTAAGAATAAGGATACCAACTAATATCCAATTCCGTATCAGGTAGACAAGCGATTAATAAGCTAGCGGTGGGAGGATATAGCAGAGGCAATATAGGTGCAGTATCGCAACGTTCTAGCTACAAGAGGTAAGTATTAATAAGAAAGCAGAGGTGGACATTAAAAAAGCAGAGGTGGACGTTAAGGAAGTAGAGGTAGACGTTAAGAAAGCAAAGGTAGACGTTAAGAAAGCAGAGGTTAACGTTAAGGAAGTTAATATTTAGTAGTTATATTAGAGTAAGAAGCTATAGGTATAACCAAGCTATAAGCGTAGTATTTAGAGCATTAATTTAACGTATAACACCACTAATAAAAAAGTCACGATAGGTAATTTGTTTATAGATTAATTACATTACTAGCCTTTCTACTTAAATTCTTCTAAAATTAACCTTAGGTTAACCTTTAAGCTCTCTACTAAACTCCAATCCTTCCTTATCTAGCTTAAATTAATCAAGAAGCACCTGCTGCCGCTTTATATCAGCTACTAGCTGGTTAATATACCCCTTCCAAACCTCGCTAGTAAGTAAATTAAAGATAAAAGACCTGCTTTTAACCTTAAATCCTTTTAAAACAAGTTACTAATTACTAATAAGAAGGTGCCCAAAATCCTTAATAAAGTCACCTATAGCTCGCTTAATTAGTAAGCTTTATATTGCCAACAGCATTATATTTAAAGAATTAAATATTACAGTCGCCTTAAAGATAGTCTCATTTAATGCATCTATTACCTTTAATAACTTTAACAGACGGCTTCTGTTAGCAGCTATAGCAGCATTCTTCGTCAATTACCTTACCAAGTTAAGTCGCTTTCCTTTTTTAGTAACTTAAGCCTTCTTTCCTACGGCACCTACCGTACTGGGTGTAGACAATAGCAATTATATTAAAGAAGAGACGGCTACTAATAGAGAACGTAATAGAGTTAAAGGCGTTAATATAGATAAGGAAGCAGATAATAAAGCAGGTAAGGGAGTTATACTCCAGTTTTCAAATGGCGTACTAGAAGGACTCTATTTAATTAATCCAAGTGCTAAATTTAGGTTCCCATCACTATTAATCATATTACAATTATTAACCTCAATATTAGAGTCATTGTCGGCTCTGCTTGTACCCATATTCTATAATAAATTCTCATTAAGCGCATTATTAATTAATACGGCGTAGTTGCCTTCAGCCATTTTACCAGCAAGTAGATACGTCAATTGCTTATAATAAGCCGGCTAATTATTCTTAAAAGGTTTTCTTCTAACGTGTTAGTAAAAGTAGTTGTCTATAACCCCCTCCTCATCCATCTATGGTAATAGAGTAACCTTATACTTACCCCAGCCTGAACACGCCCTCTTATGGGCCAAGAACTTATGGAAAGCAGCCTTCCAATAATCGTACTTATTGGTTAACTGGTTAATTGTAAGCTCCTAACCCGATTTAATCTTAATAAAGGCAATAGCGTCCACATACGTCAGGAAAAAATTTACCAGCATTTTTGCAGCATTTGGCAGCATTTAGCGGCCAAATGCGCATTTCGCGCATTGCAATGTATAGCATATGGTATTAATTAAGGAGCGGCATACTGCCGCATTTAACAGAAACTAATAACGCGGTGCAGCTAATTGCGCATTTACAGCTACCCGGTTAAGTGGTGCTTTTATTCTATTAAGCTTTTTTTGCACTTAATGCGCAATTAATATATAATGCCCTCCTCACGCATTCTGTATATTTTGCTTACTTTAAGCAATAGATAAGCGTTGCTCTTCCCACGCACTTAATAGTATTTGCTTAGTCTACACGGTTAGTAATATTTACCTATTCCGTATAATTAGTATACTTTGCTTACTTTAAGTAATAGATAAGTATTGCTCTTCCCATGCGGTTATTATTAAGTATTTATCCCACGCACTTAATAGTATTTATTTAGTCTGCGCAGTTGGTAGTATTTACCCGTTCCGTACAATTGGTATACTTTACTTAATCTGCGCAGTTAGTACCCTTTGCTTATTCTACATAGTTAGTGTTTTCTACTTATTCTATATACCTAGTATACACTATATAAAGAACACATTTTGACCTAATAGTAGTATAGTATAACCTCAATATGCCTAATAACGCCCTTTAGTTAACCTGCTATTTTAAGTTTAATATTTATATTAGTTCCGCTATAATAGTAGTACCATACTACTAAACCCCTAATTGTCTTTATTCTTGCCGTTGTTTTCCCTATTAATTCCACTACCTTCTCTATTCTTATCCTCTTTATTACTGTTGTTTTCCCTATCTATTCCGCTGCCTTCTTTACTTTTATCCTCTTTATTAGTAAGTTCTAGTATTACCTATCTATCTCCACTCTATAGGCGGGCCTTTATATCCTCTAGTATAGCACTATCTATAATATCTATAACCTTAGATTTGCTAGCGAATATACACTATAAGATATAGTGATTAATTCCTATTTCCTGTTTATTGTTACCTTAAATTTATTTAAGGAGCGCTTTAATAGCATTAATATCATAGTTGTATGGCATTAAAATCGTCTTATTAGTATACTGCGAGAAGGAGACCTCATATATAGTTTTAGGGCTTATTCTTAGCAATAAATGCGCTGGGCTACTGTTGTCCTATTGTATTATCTTTATTAGCCTATGTACAACAATTAAAATGGTGGGATATTGTAAAATAGGAAATGGCGGCAAAGTGCTATAGCATGTAGTAAGTATCGCGATATGATGTTATAATATAATCAATGTAATATTGTATGTTTACACTTACAGCATACGGTTATTAAGTAAACCCGTTATTGTACTTAGGATCCAGTTCCTTTAGATCTTCTATAGTATCTTTAAAAGGATTACTAATTGCCTACTAAGTCTATAGCATCTTGTCTCTAGTTATGTTCCGCATTTTATTAACTTATTATAGAAGTAGCCTGCGTAGCCTTTTGTTATACTTAGGTTAGTAGCTCTTTTAGGTATTCTATAGTTGCTCCTAACTATCTATAATACGCTTTAGTAAGTATAGTAAGAGGCTTCCTATGGTTTTACCTATAACTATAGCGTTGGCTTTAAACTTATAAATAATTTATATTCCGCTTCTGTAGTCCTTAAGCGTATATTAAATTACCACGCATATAAGCCATATTGTATTGGCTGTAATAGGCGAGAATAGGTTAATACTATTCTTATTAAGGGCGAGTAACCTTAGCTTAGTATTAAAGAACACGCGCTTAATATAGCGTGTAATAATTAGCGCCCTAAATCTTATCTCTCCATCCTAGCCTTAGTTAGTTAGGTATAGTAAAAGGTAGAGTACTAACTAGGCTACTAAGCGTAAAGCGGTTATCCTTAAGTAGTTCCTCTACTTCCTTTACTATAACCTTAGTATCTAGTTTAAGGCAGTTATAGCTCCTAGCAACAGTATTGCGTACTATATTTATTATAGCACACTAAAATACGCTAAGTTGGTTATATAGCTAGAAAACTAGTTAGTATAGTGCTACTAAATCTAAGGACTGCGAACCTTGCGTGCCGCTGGCCCTAGTAGCATACTTAATACTCTATTTGTTAGGCCTTTGTGACGGTCTATAATAGCAATCACCTCTTTCCATGTCTGCTTTATTAGTATATTTAGACCGCTTATGTTTGTTTCCAGCTAGGGAGAGAGATAGAGCTCTTTAGGCATAGAGCCTGTTATTATATATGCGACAAGACATGTCTAAGCGATACTATATATCTTTGTATTAACTAGGCTAAGTGGCTGCTTTATACGTCGTCTAAAGTTATTCTATAGCGGTTGTTCGTTTAAGTAATGCATGTATTTCTTTTAAGTGTAGGTTTTAGATGTCCTGGGGTTGCTTAGGGTTTATAGGCTTTTATCTAACAAGAACGGGACTGTCTATTAGGATAACGTTATTAAAATTAATAATAATGGGTTGTACTATAGCATATAATAGTATTAATAATAGCCTTGCCTTTTAACGGAGATAATTACAGTATAGAGCTTAATATTATCCCCTTTAAGATCCAGATTATCTTAGGAGCTACTACTTAACTTGTGGCGTCTTTATTTACTTTTCTATGGGATGGGTAGAGGATAAGTATATTAGTCTAGTAGAACTGTTTGGCTTTTATACATACCTTACTTCCCTAGGAGATGCTAGATAGTTTGGAGTCTTATACCTAATATGCTTTAAATAATAACCCATTTAACTTTTATGGTATAAATTAGGGTTTTCTCGCCAAGTGTAGATAGAAAAGAGCCTTAACTAACTTATGATAATGAGTTGGGAGGGCGGCCTGACTATTTATTAGGCTTTATAATGGGGTAATTAGATTACCTTGCCATGGCGTAGGGTTCTACTTTGCATAATATTTTTTCTATGCTGCGCAGAAGCCTAGTTCCTTATAATATTTACCTACTTTTAAGGTAGAGGGTATAGTATATAGGATATAAAGGGTAGCTAGCGCGTAGAGGGCGATATATAGTAGTGTTGTGTTCTAGTTTATTATAGTTACGGCAATCTGCCCCTTTATTGCAATTTGGCGCCGCTAGTTATAACTTGCCGCTATTTTAGTTAAGTTATATTTATTTACTGCCTAGTGCGAGCCTGTTTCCTTGCATATGCATTAACCTATGCCCTATTTATTTGCTTAAAGTCTTTGTTATATATAGTATTATATATATCCCAATTGCTATAGTTGTTTATAAAGAAATAGTTTGTGACGTTAATATCCGTTGGTATAAGTAAGATGGGCCTTATAATATAGTTAATATTATATATCTAGAGGGTATTTAGCGTACGTCTTATCCTGCTGCTAGATGGCTTTATACTCTGCACTTTAAGTATTCCGGTTTTTATGTTAATCTTGCTACTATTGTAAACTTAGAGGGTCTCTACTAACGTACTAGCGTATTTTAGGTATTTGCCCTCTCTATTTAATCGCCTAGTATCCTAGATTGTAAGTAGTAGATAAAGCCTCCTAACTTTATTGCTATGGAGGCTGTTGTTTGCCTACTTATATTCTTATACTATTATAGCATTATAGTAGGGGGCTCTAGTGTCAGCCTATAATGGGGTATATTAAGCAAACACCTTGTTAAGCTTATTGGTGTTAGTGGCGTCCTTCCTAAAGCAAATATAGCATATAACGCTATAATGGATGCTTAGGGGTATCTTTAATACTTAATTGTTATCGGCCTCTAGTTAGTTAATGTCCTAGTCTATTTACCAGATTCCGTTAATCTACTTATAGTATTCCCTTACAAAGGGGGCTAGTTTAGATATAAGGTTGATAATCTCTATCTAGTGCTGTACCTCCTTAACCATATACTAGATAGATATGTTAATTCTCTAGTCTTAAAGTGTCTGAGCTGTATAGTTATTGAAGTTCTATATATATAAGCAATGTGCGTATATATTAACTGCAGGACCTAGTTATATTGTCTGTATTATGCTTATTGGGTCTGCGGTATTAATTATATTAGTTAACGCCTATAGCTTAAGTTCGTTCCAAAGTATTATGTTAAGATGTATAGTGTTATATTATAGTATCTGCTCTTTATAGTTATTCTATTTATTAGTCCTGCGGTAGAATGCCTTCTACAGCTTATATACTTACTCTAAGTACTCTATATCTATGCCTCTAATTGCTCCTAGTTGCTAGATGCTCTCCAGATAGTGGGTAATGGCATATAGTTTAGGAATATTAAAGTGTGGTAGTCCTACCTTGCTTGGTTGAAATGGAAGGAATATATCCTTTGTCTTGTCTATTCTATAAATAGCTGCTGCTAGGTACTGGATGGTTGATTCGTTATATAATATATATTAAGATAGTATGGTAAAGTCCATAAACGCCTAGATAAATAGCATGGCGCCTTTATTCTGTTTTAGTAAGGGTGCTATAGTAGGGACCAATTATTGTAATAGAGATTTATACATCTTTCCTGTCTATTAGCTGACATTTGCCTAGCTATCCTATACCATTATATTAGTAAATCGCTCTACCTATGTGAAGCGGGTGGTAATAAGTATATTAACATTTAATATCTTCTGGCCGCAACTATCTGTGTATGGGATGTTGAGGCCCTAATATTTTCCAGCCTGTATTTCACTTTGTATAAGCCCCTTAATCTAGTATATAAGGTATTTACTAGTAAGGCCTTTAAGCACCTAGTGTAGGAAATTAGGCGCTATTATCTTGTGGATATTAGATAGATTATAGCCCTATGCAAAGTTATAGAACGGCTAAATATAATCTAAGTTATCCTTCTTATTAGTATCGCAACCTTCCTACTACATTTATATTTGGTCTTTTGTTAATTGGTATATACAAAACGGCTATAGCCGCTAGATGGCAGTCGTTAGATTATGCCGTTTATTTATATATATATAATAAATTGAACATTTACGGCCACTTTTAATACCTATAAGCGTGACCTGTTCTTTATAATCAGCTATAAATACAGCTAAAAGTAGAAAGCAGTGTTAATCCTAGCTATCTATATATAGGAGATATACTCCTTCTTTACTAGCTTTCTTTAACACTATAGGCATTATTAGCTTGACCGTATAAGTAGTAGGGTTATTACTGAAGTATATATTTAAGGATGGCCGTAAGGGTTTTATATTGCACCGCTAGTTATATTGTTTAGTTGCTAGGTATATAGACTGGGAGGTATATAAATAGCAATAGGGCTAGTTAATTTATAGATTATTAAACGCGTAGTTTAATGTTTCTAATTAAAATATAGAGCGGCCATGCTTTCTTACCGCTGGCGTGTTGTGTTAGTTAGGTCTTGTTGCTAGCTAATATAATTGGCACTATGGTTGCGCCAAGCAGTAGCTGCTCTTGCGTCTCCTACCACTAGTTTACTGTATTAAGCTTATTATATATTCTTGTTTCTACTGATAAGTACTGCCTTACTAGTGAGAAAGTTATATCTCCTTAGAAAGGGCCGTGACTAATAAGGAGGGATATAATCTCTAGAGCATTTTAGTGACGTACTAGCAGCTGCTGGTCCCCTATAGTTATAATTGTTTCAATCTACTGTAGTTGCTTACTTTTGGATTGTATCTATTTTAAAAGTAGTTTTGCTTTAATATCTTTAGCACTCTAGCAAGAAAAATAGTTAGTAAATATTCCCTAAAGCCTAATATTGTTAAACTACTTATTAATAGTGCGGTTAGAAGTCCTGTAGCTTACCCACTATAAGACCTATATATATTCTGCCTTACTACTAAAAGGATAAAATGGGGGAGGTGTCTTATCTGGTATACTGCCAGTACATTTAATATATGGTATAATGTTATATACTACCGCAGTATTGTCCGCAGTTTGTGGATTTCCTTGGTTCCGTCTTAGAGGCTTTCCTATGGCATAGCTAGTGGCCTCTTTAAATGTTTTAGTCTAAAAGACGTCTGTAGATATTCCAGTTAAAGTTTACTAATTGGTCTTAACTATTGCTAGGTTATGCACCCTATTAAATGTTATAGAATTATTATTATAGTGCACATCCGCAGCCCTATTATTTGGCTTATTAATAATATTATTGCCTAGAGCTTATATGGGTGGCCACTTATTATCTTGCTCTAATTCGGCCTTATAATTGGTTATTTAATGCCCTTCTAAGGTTTAATAGTATAGTGTATTGTTGTCTATATATTATATAAGTGACCACTTATTATCTTGCTCTAGCTTGGCCCTATAATAGGCTGTCTAATACTCCCCTAAGCTTTAATGGCGTAAGGGTGCATTATTATCTGTCTCTTTAATATTAACGGCCTTGTGTCTATCCTTCTTCCGTTTCTGTTTTCTTAGATAATATTGTTTGTAACAGGTTAGACCGCCTATGCTTTTTACTTTAGTCCCGCACTTTTTATATTGCCACTAGATAGAGCTTATTTGTAAATTGCCGCATTAAGCTATAACTTGCTGCAGTTTAGTTGGAAGGGGGCCGAAAATAATATCTGTATAAAACTGTATGTTTAAAGTAGTGTTTATAGCTTATACTACGTTATAAGCGAGAGCATGGTAATATCCGTAGACACTAACGCGCTAGATGGCGCAATCCGCTGCATTTTGCACTAATTTACGCTAGATCGCGTTATATTGGGCTAGGAGGCTCTATTTATTACCAATATCGTGCTGCCTCTCTGTTATACTAAGTATAGGATTCTAAACACCACTATTCCCTACTTAAGATACTAGACTATCTTTTATAATAGGACGCGATATATAACAGCGGTATGCCGCAAATGCGGTGTAGTATAACTCTATAAGCGCTGTGGACCTATAAAAAGACATGCAGCTTATTACTGGCTTGGGTATTACTGTGGAGAGACTTAATACTATTAAGCGGACTTTTAAGCAGGTTATTATTAAGGACGGTATCCTATATATTTTATTTCGCAGACAACTAAACAATTTGCTACGCAAGTAGGTAATCTAGAAAGTTATCTGTTAAGTAGTAGAATGCGAGAAGGTACCAGCGCCATGGGTATATAAGGCTATGCAGAACATGCTAGCCCGCGTATAGTCGAATATGTGTAAAAAGATAAAGGTGCTAGGGCGGCCTGGCATTAACTATATGGTAGATGTAGAAAAGGGGTATATAGCTGCTATAAACTTACAGAACTTGTCCCTACTTAGCTATATATAGAACTATAGCTATAATCTTAAACAACTTGTTATACTACTTTACAGGCAGCAACTAGATGGTATGAACTTAGTCCTAAGTATAGACATGGCCTTAAGTCTGGTATTGCTGCCTAATGCGCCTTAAGGCCTACATATAGTTAAATATTAGCTGCTAGTTAAGATGTTTTTAGAGGCCGGGGTAGATTGTAACAAGGAGTGGATATAGGCCGCCTATATAGAGACTATGCCTATCTGAAATGATAGGGCCTTAAGGGCTGCTCTGTTAAGGGCAGTTTATTATAAGGTAGGCTAGGCTGTATTTACGGCTATCTATAGAGATAGTATGCAGGTGTCCGTCCTAATTATAATATATTGCTAATGTTTATCTAGCCCTATTATTAGCGCGATATGTTTTACTGGGCGGGCTAGAAGGCATTAATTAATTACGGTTAATCTAATCTACGTGGAGATAGTGACTTTAGTTAAGTTTGCCTTATAGCGAGACCTCCTATCGCACTAGGAAGCCCTAAAATTATTATCTATATGTACAATCTTAGGTCATCTAGGTGTAGTATAGCAAATTGCCTTTACTATAGGCTCTTCTATTAGGGGCAATTATATAGATATTATATTTATCCTATGTTTTGCTAGCTAGTAGCTAGTAGGGTAGAATAAGTATTATTCTAAGGACCTATAGCCTTAGCGACAAGTTTCTTGAGATATGGTAAGGGCGTGCTAATGCTAGTAATAGTATAGCCTAGGTTAGGGAACTGCCTAATATAAGTAGGAGAGGGCGTTAAGTCGTGTTGCCTTAGCGGCAGCTATAGTGAGAAAAGGATTAGATACTATTTAGGGTTGTCGCAGTTTAGTGAAAATAGAGGCGGCCCGTACTATACGGAGAGTAATTAATAATAGTTACGGTTAGTGTGTCCAAAAGTCAGCGTTGCTGTTAGCGTTGCTAATAATATAAGCAGTTAGCGAGCTTAGCTGTAAGACTGCAGCTAGCTAACAGCTCGCTACCTTAGTGGTAAGATTTAGTAGTAGTTAAAGCTTTTAGTAGAGCTTTGTATAGAGCTTTAGTATAGAGCTTTAGTAGAGCTCTATGCAGAACTTTAATAGAGCTCTATGTGGAGTTTCCGTAGAGCTCTATATAGAGTTTCCGTAGAGCTCTATATAGAGTTTCCGTAGAGCTCTATATAGAGTTTCCGTAGAGCTCTATATAGAGTTTCCGTAGAGCTCTATATAGAGTTTCCGTAGAGCTCTATATGGAGTCTTAGTAGAGCTCCGTATAGAGCTTTAAGGGAGCTTTATAGAGCCTCTCTAGCAGAGCTCCTAGCAAAACCTTTAGTAGAGCTCTGTGCTAAGCCCCTAGTAAAGCTTTAGTAGCTAGGGAAATTAATTATAAAGTCTGGCTTTAAGCTAGAATTATTATAGATTAGTAAACCCTTAGTTAAATATAGCATATGTTAAAACCAGGTTAGAGGCTCTGCTAAAGGCTCTGCTAGCTATACTACTTACCTAATTAGGATAGCTAGCTAACAGCTTAACAGTTAGTGGATAGCGAGCAATTTACTTAACGCAGTTAGTTAGCTATAAAGGCTGAAGCTTGCAGCTAGCTAACTAGTTGCGGTTATTGGCGAGATATTTAGACTATAATCTAACTAGTTAAGTACTTAAAATCTAAATTATGGATTAGCATTAATTAACCGCTAGCCTATAAGGGATAGAAATTAGGGTTACTAGACTTTATAAATTAGGCTGTCTTTACCATAATGCGCTTGTCTATTTTGGAGATTATAATTATTAAGAGTCTATCCTATTCAGCTATGACATATAGTATTATAATATACTATATTTTATCTAGTGCTGTAGCAAAATTGTAAATACTAAAGGCCTATAGTTACTGCCGCTCTTGACTTCTATCTAGTGTCCCTATTTAAGGGTCTTACTACTAATAGTGTTTGTAATATCCGTTCTTACCACTCTCCTTATATTCTGACATTACCAACATCCTCTTTATTATTGTTATCCTTGCTATTATTACCGGCACTATCCTAGCTATTATTATTAGCGCCCTCTCTATTGGCCTTATTCTACGCTTTGGTATAATTACTGGTACTACTGATATTTATTACACCCGCGAAGTTAGGGATAGCAATATTAAAGTTAATGTCCATGCTATATAAAATGGGTGTATAATTAGCTGTACGCTGGCGGTAGATATACTATATGGTTTTATTAATGTTAAATAGGGCGATAAGTTGCTGGAAGTTCTCTTTCTACTTAGGATTCTTAAGGTTAATAAATACCTTATTGTCCTTATACCACTTCTTAATTTTATAGTACGCGGTATTTATAAAGGTCTTATTACTAGTATAATAATTATAGACTACCTAGGGACTACTAATGATAATAAGGCCCGCTTATAGTCTAGTAATTATAAGAAGGTTCCTTACTATGTCCTAGACAAATTTTAGCGGACTGGTAACTGTTATATTATATACTAATAACTCCACCTGGCCGCCTTAGATGCTGTTAATGGTGAAGACCTTAATCTTACTAACTACTGGCGTAAATTCCTGCCACTTGCTGCCATTTTACTGGGCGTAGCACCATTCTTTAAGCGCATACAGCACTGCGGAGTAGACAGCAAGTTAGGCTATATATAGAATAGTAAGGCTAACCTCTAATGGCTTAAATCTAAAGTCTATTAGCGCTATAGCCACCTAGAATGCGCGTTAAGCGTAGACTAGGTTATATGTTAATTAGCTAAACTTGTTTACCTATATGGTACTATTAACGGTAAGGAATGCGATAGGGTAGTTATAGCGCAGCATATCCTTGAAAAAGCTTGCCGCTAGCTTTAACTGCTCTTGGTCCTTAACTATTAGGCTTATCTAAAGCTGGCTGTGCAGTAGGACAGTATTTATAAGACATGCAATATCTTTAATAAATTGATATTATAGTAAGAACTATACTATATCCGTACTAGCTGCAAGGAGACATATATAGAGGGAGATGGATTTCTAATAGTGGAATAGATTATCAAAATTGGGACTAAGGATTGGTTTTAGTTGGTATATATTACTAAGGAGAACCTAAGGCATAGGGTTACCAGCCTAAATTTATAGACCTCCCTAAATTAAATATGGTCTGCTCTAGGTAAATCTAGTAAGACTACCTAGCTCGGATGCCTTCCTAGCCTTATTATGGAAAACTGCGTATATAGCGCTAATGGAATGTATATAGGTCTGTAAGACTATATTGGGTGTTATAAGAATGACATTAGCCTTCTTAGCTAGGTATGCAATAACTATATTAGCCATAAGTGTCAATCCTATCTTATTATCTTGTGTTATATTATTACTAAGCACAAATTAGTATAAGTATTGGTGGAATTTGGTGTATTTAGTTGTATTAGGGTCTATAATAGGATATAGGTTTCTGTTACTGTCTGGGACACCTATAAGGTGTAATAGCTACTAACCTTTAGATAAATCTATAATCTATAACCGCTTATTAAAGCTAGTGGCATTACTAGCCTTAAACATATGGTAGAGTAGGAATGCTATATTTAGTATAGATGCGTCCTTGTTAATTATAGCATAGTTATCCTATTTCTTGAAATACTTAGGACAAGTATTAATGCCTACTGCTGTTTACTATATAATAGTATTCTGTATATAGACCTTAGTTTCTATTAAGCGCATATAGCGGTAAAGGATAATAGGAAATTTAGTAAGACGGCCTTGCGTAATTAGTGCCTTATAGTCCTCTATAAGTGCATTATTAATTATCTTAGCTAGCATATCTAGTTGGTAATTAAGCGGTAATAAGACCTAGATTCTGGTAGGATCCTACTAGGGCGACCTAAGTTGATACTAGTATTATATTAAAATAGTTAGGAAAGTTAATTTCCTAACACTATTAGGGCCTTAGATTAGCAAAATACCGCCTATTATATATTTAAGTGTAGTATAGGTACCTATTTGCTCTTTGCTAAGTAGCAGTAAAACGGCCTTAAGGGCATTATTAACTAAGTTTTTCCTATACTTAGTAATATTGCAGTTAAAGTAATTAATACGCGGGAGATCTATGAAGTTGTTAAACAGCGTAATTTAGCACTTAATCTAGAAACTGTCGCCTCCTTGCTATAGGTAGCGTAGAGTATTAATCTCTTAGGAGATTTCAACCTTAGGGATACGCTTAGTTATAAGACATTTAATGCCCTGTGCCGTAATTAGGGCCTTACTTAGGTTATTAACTATTGTAAAGTTATTGCTGCTTAGGATATGCTCTGAAGCGAATATAGGGTTTAGTATAAACTTATAACCCACCTATAGTTAAAAGATAAAAGTATAGTAGTTATAGCCAGAGCTAAAGGGAGTGGTATTAATAATAACTTCTTTCTAGCTAGCCTGGCTATCTGTGTCTTTACCTAGGAATAAGATATTAATAATAGAGTTAGTGTAAAGGGTAAGACTATTAACCATCTAAATGGTAGTGTAGTAGACTTAGTCCACGCCACCTAGGAAGGTAATAAGATAAATAATAGTAGGTACCTAGGGGTTCTGGTTAACAACCTTAAGGCTTATAACTATAGTATAGAACTAGACTATAAAATACTTAAGAATGCTATTAAACTGATACCTTATAGGGATTTTATATAATGGTTAATCCTCTACTAAGAGCTATATACTAAGCTAGATATTTATATTATGGTTCTTTTACTAGTAACCTAAAGGATTGTTAACGCTCTACTACTATAGGCTTGCGTTTAGGCTTGCAATATAACTATTAAGCTATTTAGTGCCTAGCGTAAAGAAGTGGACAATAACTATAGGATTATTTAATAGTATGTCCTAAGCTTTATAGATTTGCAGCGTAAATAGGCCGAAGTCCCTATTAATAAAGAAGTACTTGCTAAGTAATATACGCGTACCTAGTATAAGTTTGTTAAAGGCGGCAATGAACCTAATATAGTAAAGTTATAGGGTTATAGCATCTTGTAGGAGAATATAAGTAAGATGCTTAAGTGTGGTTAGATATAATAGTTGTTAAGTAACTAGAGAAGCAGCATTAGTAGTACCAACTTTAATATTACCGGCGATGTTGGCATCTATAAATTGGATAGACGCTATCTTATATAAATAGTAAGTAGGTATTCCACTGGCCTTATAAGATACCTAGAACATAATGCCATATACTATAATATGCTCTTTAATAATTTGCGTAACAAACTAAACTATAAGGTAGTTATTGCTTAGAAGCTAGAGTGCATCTAAAGGTTCGGCTATTATGGAATTGCTATCCTCTATATAGGTATCTAGATTATCTACTAGGCTATCCACTACTGGATAGAAGCTAGCTGCATTAAGGGGTTTAGGTAAGGGAGAGGTGGTAGCTATATTTAAAGCGGCAGCACCTAGTACATCTACCTTGCCTAGAGCGGTTATGGCGTCTGTTACCTAAATTAAAGTAGGTCCACTTATATAATTATTAATATTATACCCTATAACTCTATAGTTCTTATATACCTAATTATAGAAGATAGTTTAATAGTCTAGGGAGTTATAGTTTAGGTAAGTCTACTTCTTCTTATCTAATAGTTAGGGATAGTCTTGCTTTCTATAGCCTATGGCACTATATTAGTTGCATATTATATAAGGACAGTTGCTCTTAAGATAACCAGCTTCCCTATAATTATTGCATATAGGGTTAAGGTAGTTAGCTTTAAGATAACTAGCCTTACCGCAGCTATAATAAAGTTAAAAAGCTTTCTTAAGAGGATAATTAACGTGTATATAGCCGGTGGACAGATAGAGATAGTATTTTAGAGCATTATTAGCTAAGAGGTATAGACTGCCAAGCTCTAGAAGAAGAGGCTTATTAAGTATAGGGCCCTTACTATTACCTTATAAGACACTAAAGCCTATAGCTGCTATAGTTAAGGCAATCTTAAAAACCATAACGCCCTTAGCGAACTTTTTATAGTTATAAATATAGTTAATATTATAAGTTATAAAATAATTAGTAGGTAGGTCTATTTTAGTAGTAGGCTATATTAAGTGGTGGTCTATATAAATATATTAGTAAATATAGAATCTCTATTATATAGCTAAGGTTAAAGATAAGGTAGCTAATTTACTATATTATAAGGCTCTATAGCCTAGATAGATCTATAAAGGCACTAGTTATAGAGGTAGATGCTAGTAGGGTAGGAGTAAGGAAGGGTAGTTAGTAGAGTTAGGTTAACTAGTGAAGATAAGGAGATAAGGTACGCCCTAATAAAATTATATATATAAGGCCTTAGCGGCAATATATATAGTTATATACTCTGTAGGTTAAACGCATATAAAGGTAAATCTATAGTGATAAGACTAACCTATAGAGGAAGATATGGTATAGTATAAGTTAAGGGGACTACCCTACTTAGCCTATCTCTTAATATAGGCTAGGTAATAGTCTAGTACTATTAAGCTCTTATAGTTTATAATATGAGCATATAGATATATAGAAGGGTAAGGGAAAAGAGAAGTGAGTAGTAAAGTAAAAGCACTTTACTATAGGCAGGCTAATTATATTATAGGTAAATAGAAACTTAAATACTATAATCTATTAAAAATATCACTAATAAGCACAGCCTACTACTACTAGAAAGTATAAGTCTTTTTCTCCCTTAATTAGTAAGAGAAAAGGTATTATTAGCTAAATAATCTCTTGCTAGAGTACTGGGTGGGGAGTAGGATATTATAAAACTATATATAGTTCTAGATAGATCTAAAATAAAGATATTAAATATAAGAGACTTTAATATAGAAAATACTATAGTAGAATACTAACCTCTTATATAATATTAAATAGATAAATAGTAAGATAAGTTAATATTGCTAAGCGGTTAGATGCTAGGTATATATAACATATCTACTGTCCTAAAATGCCCTAATATGCCCTAATATGCCTTAATATGTCCTAATATGCCGCAAAATGCTATAAAATGCCATTAATTGTATAAACTTATAATATAAGATATAAAACCTCCTGTAACCTTTTGCGGTAGACATGCATTTAAATAAGCACTAAATATTTAGGTATGGATATAGAAGTATCCTATATATTAGATAATTATTATTCTAAATAGACTTATTTAGTAGGCCCTTAAGTGTATAATAATAACACTAGTGATTATAAAGTAAGTATAATATGTTACTATTTACTAGATATACTACCTGTTATATACTAAGCACTTTACAGCGATGGAGTCTATATATATAGATATAGGCCAGCCCTTTAACTCTAGTGGCGCGTATATCCACCAACTTTGTATAATAATAAGAAATATAGTAACGCCTATAATAAGTACAATACATTGCTATCTACTAGAAATACTACCTATTATATAGCAAATACTTTATAGTAATAGAGCCCGTATATATAGATATAGGCCAGCCCTCTAACTTTGGCGGCGCGCATATATACCAACTTTATTAATAATAAGAAATATAGTAACGCCTATAACCTCCTATATTCTACTATGCTATAATAACTAGTTACCCCTCTATAGGCACTTAATAAATTGCTTATATTAAAAACTGTAAGAGCCTAGTGGTACTAGACCGCTACCTAGCCCTAAATAGGCTGGGTAGGGTAGTCCCTATATATTATACAATTATACCCTTATACAATTGTGCCCTTATTTAACTGTATAGTATTAAGTCTAGCCGCATTTACCCTAACCAGTAGCAGCAAATAATAGCCAATTTTACCTCTATATGGGCATGTGTAGGTAATTATAAGATCTACTACTTTATCTCTCCTTTATTTACCTTACTTATTCTACCTTCTATTTCTCTAATAACTAACCTCTAACTATGTCTAATACTAGAGTTATGCTAGTATAGCACTAGCTAGCTACCGCATAAAGCTATCCTACTTTAACAGTTACCTTCTACTTAATATATACCGTAATATTATACGTACCTAACTAAATAAGCAACTTAATAATAACGCAACTATAGGTAAAGCTGGACGTGTGGTATAAGGCAAACCTAAAGCTAACTAAAGATACGGATATTGCCCAAGGCTTTAGAATAACCATTAAAAACTATAATAGACTAAAAAAGAGGGTTAAAGATGTTGCGATTAAAGTTAAGCCTAAGTATATAATATATTATGGCAACTTTATAATAATAAAAGAAGGATATATTAAGGAGTTTTATAAGCAACTCCTATAATTTACTAATACTCTACTGGATTAGAAACTGCGGGTAATCCTAAAAATTATAGGAAGTGCTCGTTCTAATTATATAAGGAGGGTATTAAGTACCTCTAATAAATTAAAAAACCTACCTTTATATGAATATACATTACCCTAAAAGACTAAAGCATAAGATAAGACAACGCCACCTTAACTACTGCATGTAATATAGCCTATAGACATTACTATAAACCCACTACCTAGTATCCCTTTACCTTAGCTAGTAACCCTAGTAGCAAGCAATGTAATTAATATAGGAGATATTAAGATTAAAATTTAATCTATAGGCTTAATGGGCAAGTTAATAGTTAGAGTAGTCTAAGTCTTATATCTAATAAGCGGAAACCTATATATAGCTCTAGGCAAGCTATAGGAGGAACTATAAGCCTATATAGAGCTTAACATTAACGGTCCGCCTAAAAAGAATATCTATATATTGCTATGGAGATATAAAAACCTTATAATATAGTTAAAGGGCACACTTATTACAGCTCTTAGCGAAATAGTAAAAAATAGCATAAAGGAGGCCGTGCTTATAGCATTATTCTTACCTCCTAGCTTAAACTCCTAAGTCACTGCCACTAATAATACACCGCCAGCCATTAAATCTAAGGCGCCTAGATATAATAGACGCAGTATAAAAGATAGCTAGCAAGTTCTAATATCGCGTAAGGCCAGCAGTAAGAGTAAACTGGAAAAAGGTAAGAAGCGGAGTTATTTAGGATTAGCAGTATATAGCTTTAAAGAAGATAGTAAGAGCAAGCCTATTAGATATAAGAAATTAGATAATAGTAAGACTAAATTAGGTAGATATAATAAGTGGCCTTAACTAAGATTAGTAATAAGTGCCCTAGTAGAGGATAATAAAAGCAAGCTAGTTATACCTAGGAAGTTAAATAGTTATAAGGCCAACCTAAATAGATATAGGAAGCGCCCTTAACTAGAATTAATAGTAGGCACCTTTATAAAAAGCAGTAATAATAAGCTGGTTATGCGTAGAAGGTAATTAATAAAGGGAAGATATAACCTATCTACTTATAAGCCCATATTAATAAGTGACAGTAGTACTAGAGAAATTGCTGTAGATAATAATAAATTGCTATAACCTATTACCGAACCTATAGGTATATACTAGCCTAATAATGTAATAGACGACCCTACTGCCGTATTACCAACTATTAATACCCCTTAAGATGTTACTATAGAGGATAGTAAATTGCTGCAATATACTGGTGGATATAATAATTAGTTTCTATATTATACTAACTCTAAGGACGCGGAGAGTAGAGATAAAGATAAGGATTTGGTTAATAACAGTGACTAAGATAAGGATTTGGTTAATAATAACGACTAAAATAAGGATTTGGTTAATAATAATAACTTAGATATAGACGCAGAGGAAGAACTTAACTAGTAAAATTTCCTAGCCTAGCTCTATAAGGCTAGGAAGGACAACCTAAACAGCGCACTAGTATATATAATAGAGGCGGATCTTCTGCTTACTCTAGAGTATTTCTTATTTATCTTATTAAAAGCACTTTCTAAGACCGCCCTAATTAAACTCCCTAATTAGGGCCTTGTATTAGGCTTTAAATTCAGCCTATACTAAGTGGTATATATAGCTTAGGCATTTAAGTAAGAGAGGACAATTAAAGAAGGCAATATCTGTGCAGATAAACCTAGCATGGGTAAAACTATATAAATAATTACTTAATAGCTAATAAACTACTTTTATTATTAGAACGTAATGGATGTTTAAGAGGCCTAAGCTATTGGGGATATAACCCACTATCTACCTAAGATGCATCCGCTGGATATAAAATGCCTATAGGCAGTAAAGCAGCTAATTATATGCTACTATAAAGATAACTCTAAAAAGCTATACCCTATAGACCTATAGTAAGGCTGCTTAGTTGTCCTTATACTAAACCTAGGCCTGCTAGGATTCCTAAAGGATATAAGTGCAATGTTATAAGATGGCGTGATTATAAAGCACCCTAACCCGCCCTAGATTACAATTCTCGCCCCTAGCTATAATAAAGTTGAGATATTTAGTAAACTAAAAAAGGATAAATAGCCGTAAATCTGCAAGGCTCTTAAGTGGACTAATAAGGAATAATGGGAGAATAACAATAATATATATACGGTTGGTAAGACTTTGCTACTACACCTATAAGGTAAAGCTAGGTTTAAGAACAATTATTGCCCTACTCCTAATATAACGGAACTATTAGTGCTAAAATACTTAATCTAATTCCTTCTAATTATTATATAAAATTGTATTACTATATAACTGATATATGAGTTTATTACTATATAAACTAGTATATAGAAATACCTAACTAGCTAATCCCCTAGAATGCATTAGGTATTAAAGAGTGTAATATAGGTTAGGCATATCCTTTAGGATAAATACCACCTAGACGCAACTAGTAGAGTCTTAATATTATTTATTTAGGATATAGTTAAGGAGTACCGCATTATATATAATTGTAGCCCTACTATATAGGGTGTGTTTGGTATGCCTAATAACAGGAACCTAATGCAACTAATGCAGTTTATTATGGCAGGATTAAAGAGGCCTAAGTAGGAAGAAGCAGATAAGCTAAAGGGAATAGAGTTTAAAGTACTGCTTAAACTTAAAGAAGAAAACATCCAGCTAAAGAAGAAGGAATTTAACTGTCTCTATAAGGATATAAAGACCAACCTAGCTAGAGCAGTAGTAGATAGGAAATTTGGCGAACTAGCTACATTTTTCCGCATAGTTATTTTAACGTTTTAAATATATAGAGGGGAGTTAATACTCTAGTTTAACTAGTAAAAGCTTATCCCAAAAAACAGCTATCTTAAATTAGTTATATTATAGGCTGACCCTAATAACACTAAGGTGGCTATAATTATAGCCATAAAGGACTAAGTGAGGATAGAGTAGAGGCGCTAATATAAGGAACTTCTGGCTATATGGGAGGAAGATGGCAGCGATCTAAATACTAAACCTAAAATACTGTAACTTACCTAAGCTAAGTTATATACTAACGCGAAAACGGTAGTAAGCGTAACCTAGGTTGTCTAATACTAGGACTAGCAAGCCCCTATTATAATTAAGTCTAATAATAAACACCTAAAAACTTGGAGTTGCATACTTAAGGACCTAATTATTGCTAAGTGGACTACTAACCTACTTGGTAAGAAGTTCACTAATATACTTAACCGCCATTTTTAACAGAATGCAAAGTTCTTTAAAGCTAAAAAAATCTGTAATTGTATTTATGTTGAAAAATAGATAGATGGTTTAGTGTGTAAGATTATTATTACTACTTACTTACCTCTTATACTAGCTTGTTGGTTTAATAGGCTGTGTAAAGAATATAGTAAAGATAAGGTGCTCCACTATACAGCTGGCATATCTAATATTAAGAAGGCCAAGGCTAGGTAAACCTTTAATACTAATAATTCTAAGTAGATCCTACTTTATACCTTCACATTAATTAGGCTATCTATTAACCTATAGCGCGTAAATTATACTATTATAGTTAAGCCAAGCCATAAGCTCTCGGAGGTAAAGCAACTATTTACTTAGATAGATTAATAAGGACAGACTAAGCCCGTCTGCTATAGTACTATTATAGCTAATTAGAAGTCAAGTATTGAGTAGAGAATATTAAAGTTAACTAAATTTATGTTATTACTGCAGAAGTTGGTGTATAAGGAAAAGGCTAGTTTAAGCTTAAAAGTAGGCTAAGGTAAGGAAAATACTAAAACTATCTAATGCTGGTAACAATTGTAAGAGTATAATATAACTATAGATAGTTCTAAATACTATATATAGCTATTACATGGCGAAACCTGTTATAATTATATAGTGGTATATATGTAGGCTAAGGGACGTGTCTTCTAGTAACTTATAGGTAGTAGCGTAGCGTATATAGTAGCGTTAGGAAAAAATTTACCAGCATTTTTACAGCATTTGGCAGCATATTGCGGCTAAATACGTATTTTATAACGTGTAGCGTATAGTATTAACTAAGGTGCGGCTAAATGAAAAATTATTAAAATTATACTTTTATGCATGCTTACTAATATTAAGAAAGTATATATAAAATATAAAATATATTAATTTTATTATTAATATTAAATTTATAAAAATTATACTTTTATACATGCTTACTAATATTAAGAAAGTATATATAAAATATAAAATATATTAATTTTATTATTAATATTAAATTTATAAAAATTATACTTTTATATATGCTTACTAATATTAAAAAAGTATATATAAAATATAAAATATATTAATTTATTTATTAATATTAAATTTATAAAAATTATACTTTTATATATGCTTACTAATATTAATAAAATATATATAAAATATTAAAATTATAAAAATTATACTTTTATGTATGCTTAGTAATCTTATAGTTAGCACTTAGTAGCTAAATGCTAAGACTTAATTATAAATGCTGTATTTAGCAGCTAAATGCTAGTACTTAGTTATAAATGCCGCATTTGGCGGCCAAATGCTGATACTTAATTATAAATGCCGCTAAATGCTGGGAAATGCTGGGAAATGCTGGAAAATGCTAGAAAATGCTGAAATGGCAGAAACGAAAAATTAAATGCTGGTAAATTTTTTCCTGACGTAGTCGGTAGCCTTAAAAGTAGCACCGTTAGTCTCCTTGCCTTAATCCACCAGTACCCGCAGGTAGGTTAAGAAGGCCTCATTTAAGGCTGGAAGCCATACTAATCAAGGCCTATCAGGACTATCCACACCCATCATCGCCTTCTTCTTCCGGACCCGTTTGGCTGGTAGCTTGGCAGCAACAGGCTCCTGCCCATCTTCGTCCCTCGTTATCTTCGCCCTCCCTCGCTTCCTTGTCTGTCTTGTCGCAGGCGCTAATACTGGCTCGGTAGGGGTGGTAGTGGTGGCGGCGGTGGGAGTAGTTAAATCGTATATATTGGGTGGGTCTAATATGGGTAAGGATTGAGCCATAGGTGAGGCAGCAGGGTCGGCGGAGCTGCCCTTAGTAGACGTACCAAGCTCGGCCATTAGAAGGAGCAAGTATTTCACGAAGAAATTAAGTATATTAATAAGGGTCTAACTACGGGCTCTATCTAAGTGTTTTTTCAGCGTCCATAAGCTCAGACGCGGCTTATATAATCACGACTTACTGCCCGTCCTTAACCTGCCGATTATTCTACCAAACGAACGGCTCTTACCTGTTCGATATACACCCCTGCTGTGG
>Ga0307507_10004669_pt1 | contig 23798 bp, 27 predicted proteins | sample 7_EM_MG_FD_207223 | JGI IMG/M metagenome (GOLD analysis project Ga0307507, IMG submission 207223) | Populus trichocarpa ectomycorrhiza microbial communities from riparian zone in the Pacific Northwest, United States - 7_EM | ecosystem: Host-associated > Plants > Roots > Unclassified | place...
AACAGCTGTATCATACAGGCTTGAATCCAGCCAGCGATCAAACACGCTTCTTGGTCATTTTTAGGGTGTCATGGCCGGAGTTTGGGAAAGTCTTGGCAAATCGGCTGAAGGTGCAATCCGAAAGGTGATCCTCGACTTTAAGTACATATGGGCAAAGTAAGTCGAGGTCAGATTCTGCAAGCGACTTCCCATCTAAAGGATTCTTAGTTGCGTAGGTGATTCACAAGCTCAGGACAAACCTAATGCGGCAGCTTCCTGCTCGAAGGCTTCACCAAGCAGGTCCCAAGCGGAAAGGCCAGGTCTTTCGCCCTCATCTTCACCGTCCTCATCCTCGTCCTCGTCCTCGTCGTCCTCGTCGTCCTCGTCGTTCTCGTCTCCGTCATCCTCATCTCCATCGTCCTCGCCTTCATCACAATGGCTATCCTGACGGCTCCCCCAGCGCTGTTCTATCGCACGCTTAGTTCTTTCTACAATGTTGTTCGACTGCGTTGATATGGCAGGAAGCGGAACTACTTGAACGGTAGAGGAAGACTCAGGCTCTGTGCTCGCCTCAAGTTGATCCATTGGGTCGATGTCTCCTTGAAAGGCAGAAGAAAGATTGGGCTCTGGGCTCGGCTCAAGTTGAGAGGCCTTGAGCCGTTTGCAGATGCCCTCATCAGGATTGGAAGCAGGCCGCTTTTTGGATCCTGGATTCCTGTTGTTCTGACGTTCATGTTGGAGACCATCAATCATTGTCAACAATTTGGTCTCTGCAAACACTCTGGCTCGAAGCGCAGTCGTTCCTTTGCCTTTTAGATGGTTTTGTTTTGTAGAGGGAGCAACGTCAAGTCTGCAACCACATGTGCAAGGGACCTTCTTCCCAGCCTTCTTGGCCTTAGCCTTGGCCATGGTACGGAAAAGTTTGAGGGAGTTGGATCGTATAACTCGATGGAATTTATAGGTCAACACGCTGCGCGAGGGTGAACAGCCCAGAAATGCGCAGCCAGAAATCGTGGCAACGAGGCAATGAACAGGAAGAATCAGACCGATGAGTTAGAAGAAACGGTTAAATGATAGCATAGTGAAGTTGGAATCGTTGGAGGGCGTCCTGAATTAGTCTTGTCCTAAAAATCAGATTGATGATGCGAAGTCTAATCAATCAACGACTGGACCGACCGACGCGAAGTCTAGGTCAAGGTCTCAACCGACGCGAAGTCTAAGTTGTAACACAGAAGGAGAGAGTGAGAGGATCTTGCGAATTCTGAAAGACACGTCAAAGCCCAAACCAGTTAAACAAGCACAAAAAGAGAAGGCGTACGCACTGCAAAGGTTCTCCTGAAGCATCTGCTGGCGGGATAGCTCGTGAGTCGGAAAAAAAATTGTAGAGTGCATGCAGAGGGGAGTGTGGAGTTGTTAGAGAGGGTCTTGGATTAGTTTTGCCCCAAAAATGAGATCAACGACGCGAAGTCTAGTCAATCAACAACTGGATGACGCGGAGTCTAGATCCAGTGTCTGACCGACGCGAAGTCTAGGTCAAATAGTCACGACCGACGCGAAGTCTAAGATGTGACGGGTAAACGAGGGGAGTAGTTAGAGCCGGCCTAGGAGGTGTGATGGTGGATCCGGACTTGAAGTGAGAGCTCCAGATAATGCAAATGAAGACAAACAAACGAACACGTTGACCGCCGATCCCCATCATAATCATTCAAGTTGAAGTGAGTCTCGAAAAGAAACCAAGTTAGACTCCGCATCGCTTAAGCTGGGACTAGACTTCGCGTCGTCCAGTTAAGGGTGTAGACTTCGCGTCCACTCTCCTGTTTCATGATCATTGATAACCCGCAGCCGATCTAACATTCTTATATATTTCTAGTACTGCGGCTCAAGCATGCTGCTTCCTTTCCTCCCGATTCACTAACCGCGCTATAAAACAACAAGTCATGATTCACAAGATTAAATCCTCTGTGGAACGCTTCCTCCACAAGGTTCTCCCTTTCCATTCCCATTCCAATTCAGACGACATGGACGAACACCACAGGGATATGTTTCCCCTGGCATCCGAGCATATAACAACATACTGTCGGACACTGGAGATGAAAAACGACACTATTGGAACCAAGGAACTACAATCTTATCGAATCCCCGAAATCGATATCTTCAAGACCCTTGCTCTGAGCAAACACGAATATGGACGAGCCACCATTCAAGTCCCCAGTACGAAGACCTTCCTACTCGCATTTGAGAGAATGCAGGGCAAGTCCATTGATGTCGACACAACATCCTCCGAGCCTGAGGCGTCAAACCTCAGTACTCATCCCTATTCCAATCTACGCACATTGACCGCTCAAATCGCCTTGTCTCCAAAGACCTCGCTCAATTCGCTTAATTCGAAGATCTCGCTTAATTCGTCTTCCACCTCTCTCTCACCCCAACGCTTTGCCGATGACAGGGTTGCAACCCTGCCTAAATCAGGGAAGTGGAATCCGGATGATAGACACCTTTTCACACTCACTTTCAACTCGCGACCCTTATATCTTTATGAACTAGCCTTCGTTATCGAGGCGATCCATCTCGAGAACCAATCTTACAATGTCCTGTCGAACAACTGCTACCATCTTGTTGGATTGACCGCAGCGGTACTGAAAATCACACACAACGCTCAGCTGTCGGTGTCGGAGGACAATTGTGACGCTGGAAAATGTTGCGGAGTCGACATTTTTGCCAAGGGTTGGAGGGACGTAACGACTATTTGTGAAAAATTCCTTGCACGTCTCAATAACTTCGTAAGTTTGCTTTATTTGAGGGATTGAAGCTACTTATACATCTTATGCTATAGTGGAAATTGGGTGACAAGCAGACAATTGCTGCTGCCCATGAGGAGATTGCCTGTCTCGAAAGCCAGCTGGCTACTGCGATGGCGAAAGAGCTGGTTGCGGCGGCGGCGAAAAAGTAGCCTTTTTTTGTTGGCCGTCACGAGGAGATTGAAATGTAGCTTGCTGCCAAGGAGCACCGGTTTTCTCTTATCTTATTCGTTCCCTATTTTGACTGCCAGACTCTGTACGTTGTATAACTATTCGAAATTATGTGACAATGCTCGATCATTGGGCTTCATTTAAGAAAAGCTGACGAGTATCCGAATGTGGCCACCCAAACAATGGCCTTCAGTAAACAATAATAAACTTTACCCTAATTACATAATCAATCTCTTTTCCTCTCTGCCATCGTCAACGTCTCGGTACTGGTAGGCACATCCTTTACTGGAACGTGAACGGATTAGACTTCGCGTCGTCCGGGGGCTTAGACTTCGCGTCAGCCTTAGGTTTAGACTTCGCGTCGGCCTCAGGGTTTAGACTTCCGCGTCAACCTGTCCTGTTATCGATATCCTTTGATTTTTTTTGGCTTTATTCTTTTCACTCGCAGCTAACTTTTTTTTCAAAGCCCACAAGACAATCCTCTATTTCGATCCGAACTGGTAGGCGCATCCTTTACTGGAACGTGAACGGATTAGACTTCACGTCATCTGGGGGCTTAGACTTCGTGTTGGCCTCAGGGTTTAGACTTCGCGTCAACCCGTCCTGTTATCCTTTGATTTTTTTTTGGCTTTGTTCTTTTTACTACGCAGCTGACCTTTTTTTTTGATCAAAGCCCCCAACACAATTCTCTATTTCGATCCGATGTCATTCGTATTCAGTGAACATGTTCTCCTTGCTAACGCAAATCCTGATGGTATGTTGAATCTAACTTGCTAGAATTGTTACTTATGTATCTCAGTCCCTCTAGGTCCATTTGATGGAAGGGTTGCCTCCGTTCTCAAAGATTTTGTCTGTATGACTTCCAACCAAAGTTGTATTTTTCTTCCACCTTTCCAAAAGAGAGAAGTCCACCTCCGTGCTGACTTTCGCTATGGCCCAGATGACCCTTCACTATGGCCACAACCCTGGGTCGGCGAATACCCTCACCTTGGTGCCATTCCAAGGAAGCCCGACGATCCCCTGGATCCCCTCTCAATCATGTGGTGGGACCCAACCTCCGATGATTTCGAATCCTTTGGCGCTACCATTGTTGACGGTTTGGGCGAGTTATCGAAGTCGAAGATATCTTCGTTAGAGGCGGTGATGAGGGATTTGGAAAATAGGATCGAAGATTACAAACCGACTTGCACAAATCTCAGTCCTCCCAACACCTATCTTCTGTCCATGGTGAAAGCGATGCAAGATGCCTTTGTCCGTCTCAGTTCATTGAAGACCACTTTCACTGAGATGAGGTTTGGGCTCACGGAATTTCAACGTTACTTCCTCGAAGTTTATGGTTGCCTAGACTATGTCGTGCTGTATAAACCGCGGATGGACAGACAAAAACTTGCAGCTACCACTGTTGCGAATTGCATTGGAGTTTTTACCAACGTAGCCCATATAGTGCAGGACTTCCATTCTGCAGGTTTACCCGTTTGGTTCCTTCGACCTCAAAAATCTTGGGAAACTTTCCTCACATGCAACATATTAGAGGTCGTTCCCCATGTCAGTCCTGCCGACATTTTATGTGTTTCGGAACATGATCCACCTTTCTCCCCGATATATTGCAGTCTTGCGACCAAATACCAAAGACATGCCTCTATTCTTGCCTATTCGCGAATGTGGCTGGTGTTCAAAGACCCCTTTGAGAATCAATCGAAAGGTCAGTGGATTCAATCTTAGCACAACACATTCTCTTACCATGCCGAAAGCTTCGAAACCCTCAACTATTCAATCCGCTAAACACGACAATGTTCCTCTTCCTGAATGTCCACGGTCTGAAACGCTGGTAGCATCTTGTAAGTGTGCTGTAATGATTGCGTAGTATATTTTCTCACTTTTAAAGCTTCGAAACCTCGAATGCTGAAACCCAATGACCGCAACAAATTCTTTCCTTTGGACAGCCCTTTTGCACCGTTTTCGATTCCTGCCTGGAGTGCCGGACTTCAAGCTGTTGACCAATCCCCATCTCGCCTCCTCAAGGCATCCAAGTCGTTCATACACTATGGCCATTATACCTTCCCTGATCCTGGTTTGTTTATAACGCTGGTTACCGACAAGAAGGCCACTGGCAATAAGGCCCCTGTCCAATATATTGGGCCATGGTTGTGACTTCGTGATACTTGGCTCATGCGTCTTGCAAATGAGCCATCTCTCGCTACCTCGAATCAACACTGGCGCACCTTTCTCGCAGCCGATCTCAAAGCTCCCGCAGACGGACGAACCAAAGCAGCAAACCGTATTCGAAACACCTTGGACTTGATTATACCTCAGTCCAGTACTTACTCTGGAGTGAAAATGCGAAAATCTTCAGGCCCGCTTGTTTGGCAGGACAAGGAGTACCCACCAGGAGTATTGCCTCCGGAGGGTGTTATTCGAGAAATTCTATGGGAGTTGTATGAACTCAACTTTATCCGTAAATTGGTGTCACTGGACCGTCGTGCTCCATTCCATCGATAAATCGAGGATTGGCTGCAGACAACCTCGGTGAGCGCTTCCCCTTCATCATTGCCCTATTTCTTGTCATGAAATCGTGGAGGGGCGACCAACCTAAAATTTTTGAGGCTTCAGAGGAGAATGTCCGCAATTTCTCCTATGGACAGGCTTGGTCGTCGTTTGAGAACCTTGTTGCAAAGTATTACTGTCAACAATTCTTCAACTATTTTGGATGGGCAGCTCAGATTCCCCATCGCCTCTTTGCGACGAAGGATAATTAGTTTTGGGTGTATTTCTTGTCGGCGCCATTTTTTCCAAATCAATTCATTTTTTTGCACGAACGGAACGATTCTAACTACTTCCTACTTCAAGAAATCGGATGGCAATTTAGTAAGTTCTGTACATCTTCCCACTTCTTTTCCTAACCAGTTTGAATGAATAGAGTTGGTGATACCCTTGGCCGCATTTTATTAAGTTTTATATGCCTTTGCTTTGTCCATTACACTGAAATACCATAGCTAGTTGCTAATATCTACAGATATTCTCACCCTCGGCCGCCTCTCCCCATCACGAAGCTTGATGCGGATGCCCTTCTTTACGAATTCCTCGTAAGAGAAGCTTATTATCAATATCTGAACACTTACTCTGCTTTTCTTGACATGTACGGTCCAGGCATCATTTTCCTTGTCCGACATTTTACGTTTCCGATAGTTTGTGCAAGGTGGGTCGACGTCTTCTGTACCTTTGTCCACGATGACACCATCTTTCTTAGTGTTAGTTTCATTCGGATTCCCCAGGTCCTTCCGTTTTGCTTGAATAACTTTCACTGCAACACTGTGTCAGTTTTGAAGATTCAAATCAGTTAATCTTACAGTGTTCCTGTTTGAAATCCCCCCACTCAGGATCCGACTCAGTCGCTGAAGCATCTTCAACAGGCGGCGCATCTTCAAGAGGTATTCCCATGGAATGCTTGCATGCATCCCGTAAGTCTTTATGCGGATCGCCATTTATGTCATAATGCTTCAGTTGACTCTGACAGTCGCACATCGAAGATTCTGGTGAGCTGTCGTTGGAATCTTTCCAATGGCTGGGGTCGCAGTTGCTCATAGCGGGTGAAGGAGTGGTGCTTTGCTGATGTTCGTATTTAAAAATCACGGTCAGGGTCATATCCTCTTAAATTAAAGGCTGACTGCAGTGGCTGTTCCGTGCACAGCAGCTGGAGTGTTTTACACATGCTAGCGGTTGGGTATCGATCTGACACCACGCATATACACCTCGAGTCTCATATGTTCCGCACTTGCAATTGCCACAGTCTTGCAATTGGCATTTGATTAGTTTTGCTCTGCAGCATAACCCAGGAAGCCTCCAGAGCGCTAGCCGCAGAATGTCATATATAAGGCGGTGTCGTTTTTATCTATTCGAACTCCCTGCATCTGTGTCCTACTTACTATCACCACACCTAGTCTTCTCGCCGACATGGCTAACACCCGGAAACTACCAAAGGTGTCTTTGAAGTTGACCCCTCCAAAGCCGCAAGCTATCAACGCCGCTTCAAAGGAGAACGCCGCTTCTCAGACAAAGATTACGAAACCAGCTGTGAAGGCCGTCGGAAATTCTCAGCCCCTCCAGATGTCTCGGTCAAGGCCTTCTTTGCATGGTGCAAAAGATACAGACACTCTTGCTCTACTGGAAAGAATTACATTGCTGCAAGGCGTGTTTTTTATTTTATTCTTGGTTGTCCATTATTCAACTTCCTTTCGTTTAGCAGAGAACGACAAACTGAAGAAGATCCAAGCTGCCAAACCTATAGCTAAAGAGAAAACGACGAAAGAGATCCCGCGCCCTGGAAAGATCACGAAACTTCAACACGATATGGGTCTAGACGACAACAGAAGACTCTATTCGCATTGCAGAGTAGATTTATTTATTTTGCCTCCAACTTACACCATCTAATACTTTAAACAGGCAACTGTTCGCGATGTTATTGCACGCGCAGGCTTACCACCTCATGATTGGCGTTATCAGGATCTAGCTGACGTCGCAAAAGTGGCAGAAGTAGTATGTGTCTTCAATTTCCTTTTTCACTCTCACTAAATATCATAAAGGCGAAATCCAAGAACGATCAATTGCAACTCTATCAAGGAAATTGGGCAACACTCGAAATTATGAAGACATTACTCAAGAATAAGCGATCTTATCGGAAGTGTCTCCAGATTAGCAATGCAGAGGAATCAGAGAGGGACAACGACAATGAAGGAAATGGTGATGAGCTCGAGGAAGCGGACATCGACGAGGATGGGAACGGTGGCGAGGGAGGTGATGAGGAAAGGAACAGTGACGAGGAAGGGAACGGTGGCGAGGAAGGTGGTGAGGAAGGGAACGGTGGCGAGGAAGGTGATGAGGAAGGGAACAGTGGTGAGGAAGGGAATGAGGAGGGGAACAGCGACGAGGGTGGGATTGGGTATGAGGGAGGGAACAACGAGGAAGGAAATGAGTCACTCGATGACATCTACAAGGACATTGACAATGCTGCGAAAAAATTGGCAATGGAAGGAAACAGCAACAGGAAAGGGGGTGGTGGTGACAAAGGGAACGGACACCGACAGGGAAATGGCGACGATCGGGAAGGGAATGGTTGTCATTTATTGGCAGTACACGACAATGACCAGATAGGAACGGCGAAGAAGCTGAGGGCGGCGAAGAAACCGGGGGCGGCGAAGAAATCGGGGGCGGCGAAGAAACCGGAGGCAGCGGTGAGGAAATTAGCTGAACCAGCAGCAGGAACGAAGAGAAAAGCGCAGGACAACGAAAATGGTGGTGATCAGACAACAGGGACCAAGAGAAATGCAACGCGAAAGGCCAAAAAATTGCGGTTGGATGGTGAATAATTGCTGTAGACAGTGTTGTGACTGATATCTGAATATTCTGAATTTCATTTAATATTTATGCCTCTAACAGTGTGAAAAATGTCAATAAGTGAGATATTTTTATTGGAAATTATTGAAAATACCACTTTTCTGGGGTTGTGAATTGCCAATTTATCGTCACAAATCACAACTCTACACAACCTTAAATGGTATTTTTATTCCACAACTATCCATTGAATTATTTCTGTTTAAAGCCAGAAATTACACCAGTAATTGATGTAATAAATCATCGGAAATAGTCAAGAATTTAATTAAAAACCATGACAAATCACACACATTCCTTGCAGAATTAGGGGTTGTTTTTTCCAACTCCTTGGGTCTCTCAGTGACTGCAGCTCCATTCTCATCACCAAAAGTGACCGACACATCTATGGAAATATATTGCCTTGCAGGCAAAACAAACCCGGTTTGGGAATACAAACCCACAAACCTGAACCGTATTTACCTTGTATTTGAGCTACGGTAATTATATTGACATTGCATTCTAGAATAGGGATTATTCAAGAATCTGGTACCTTGTAGCCGAAATGTATTTGGAACACAATTCTTGTGGGAATCAGGTATTTGAATCCAGATCTTGCAACAGGATTGTATACACTAACAGGAAATGTAGCCAGGATGAATAGTAACAAAATTTCTGTAGTTACAATGTATTGTACTTGTAATTATTGTAGGTAGTATGTATGGTTAAAAAGTTCTTGCTGCTATCATACATTAACTTGCAATTCCGGTAGGCAGATTACATGGTGTGGCATTGCATACAACTTACATGCCGATTCCGCGAAGGTGCCATTTCGATCTAACAGAATAATTTAATACAACATACACATTAAAAATTATCTAGGAGCGTTGGTGGGAGGCCACAAAGCTTCCGTCTTGCCTTTCGAGCGACGCGTTGTCAAATGGAGGGTAGTTTGGGCACAAACCCCTCCATCCAGAAACTCGAGCGACCGAAGGGTGGTGAGTGTCAGACGGACTTCGTCTCACATTGAGAGTGATGTCAACAGCGAGTGGTTGGTCGTTGAAAGACGAGACGGATGAGTGATGGTGCGGATACCGGTGGATGTTGGCGATGGTGTGGATGTAGTATTAGCGTTGGTGTAGTATCGGCGATAGTGTGTAGATGTGGTGGTGGGTGGTAGAGTTGGTGGTCCTGTTGCACTGTCTTCGTTGGTCGTCATTGTCTTGTGTCGAAAATCTGCGTCAACGTGAGAGAGAGAATTTCCCGCGACAAAGAGGGGGGAACCTCTCTGCCATGTCACTGAATGCTGGTAGGGACGGTTAATGCTTGTAGAGCTCCAGATTTTAACTTACATGTCATTGTGATTGCTGCTGATGCCAACGCATTGTCAGGAAAAGTAGAGGAGAGTGGGGAGGAGTTGTGAAAGGTCGCTTCCGAATTGCTAGGGATGGGCAGTAGTTACTAGGTAGAAAACAAAATGGTTATGACATACTTTGGTTCGTCGTCGTCCTCGTTGAGTACGGCCAATCCTCGAAACAAGCAAGAACGCTCGCGTTCGGGGTGTTGTGGTAGGAAACCCCAAAATTCGCAGGAGGGTTAACCCTCCTTGCCGCACGGTATTGTTCTGGTGGTTCAATGGCAGTCAGTAAATAAAAAAAAGCCAAAGGTAGCAAGTGTACCTTCTATGACCACCGCCTCATTGTTGTGTTGGTGATAGTGGCCGGAACTCCGCGACTCCTGCGGACTCTACTAAATCCCCTTGAAAGGGCATACCAGACATAGACATTTCCAGGCACGATGTTTCGTCGGGACGTTCTGCATAGTAGGAGGAAGACTCGTTGAAGGCCCGATTTGTGGGTACTTTAAATAGGTGGTTAGTCGAGAGCTCAGAGTATGGATTTGGACAAGATCAACATTTCCGTGAACCATCCTGGGATGGGGAATGATGGGGTCTTCAAGACATTGCAGCAGGTAATAACCTGGGTGGTTATAAGATATGGCAAGTACCAACTCGGATGCCCTCCGATGTTCCTGTCACGCCAACCGTCAACGTGGTCTTCTGCCAAGCTTCAGCGCCGATGTTGGATGGCTTCGAATTAAACAGGGGTGGCGGTTTTCGGGAGGGAAGGGGTGTCGGGCACGGAAACGCATCCAACGTGGTATCGAGCATGATACGCCATCGTGAGTGATTTCTAAGTGATTTCCGTGCTCGACGTGCATAAGGGTCGACTGTAGGAAATCGGGTTAGTAGTCATATATGAAATATCAAAGAAACTCACCATTTTGGATAGAAACGTACTCATTGTGGCCTGGTGAATCGAAATTGTGTCGTCGAGGGCCTGGAATAAGTAACTTGGTAGTACATAATCTGAAATCACATGACTTTTATTTGGCTTCAGCTTTCAGACAGTACTTATTTTGTTCGTCACTTCCATGACCCTCCGTCCTCATAAGAGACAGATCACTATGGCTTGCGTTGTGAATCGCGTGAAAGGTGAGTGTGAACTAGACCACAACTGTCAATTGCCCAATGGGCGGTCATGGGGGCAGCATCATGCACGACGTCGCAGTCCATGCCTCATTACTCAATTTCTTCCTCAGAGATGCCCACCGCTGTCTCCAGTCCAACAGCGATGATGAGATGGGGATGGGTCATTGTTCCCTGCGGACCAGGACCCTGCCTAAAAATTGTACGTAGTTTAGCATATCTCGTTCTTACTAACACAACTATTACCACAGAACACGACGACGACGAAGATTCTCTATGTCTACCTTAAACACGTAAGTCTTTAATACAATTCTTAATACTCTCTGAGCTACCGTGTCTGTTGTCTCGGGGCAGAACTGAGTATACGCACATATATTCACTATATACGCTTTTTGTCACATCGGTAAGTCGTTTCGAAGCTTCCGTGAGCTAGTACTGACCACAGTCAAGGGCTCAGAGCTTGTAGGTTAGGTTAGATTATTCATCATTCAAGATGCCCGAAAGATGTCGCTGCATCCAGATTATATGCGCATACAATCCCATCGTAGGTCATTCCAAGCTTCTCCGAGCTGGTATTAATGATCAACCAAGAAGCGCCGAGAGTATTGTTAACCGCGGCAAGAAGATCGCAATTGAATCGCAGCCGGTGTCGCGTCCAAACGATGAGAGTTCAAAGGGGAGGATGTCAAAGACAAACGGTGGAGGAGGACACAGTGGAAAGCAAGATGATGGAGGTCCTTCATGACTCCCTCAAACGTTGTACGCTTTTGACAATTTCTTTCATTCCTCAACTATTATCATCTCCATAGACACCGACTGTGGTCCGTCACCCACTTTCATAAGTTGCGCCGCCGCAACAATACCAGGATGATATATCCTTCAATCGCGGTGTAACTTTGGTAGGTCGTCTCCAATCTGCTGTGTACATATCTTGACATGACGGAGGAATACAGGGGTTGCCGGGATCTGGCCCCACCAATGGTATGTCTCAGTAGTACTAGTTGTATCTGTATTACTGCAAATCTAATCAGATTTTTTATAATTTTCTGCGAGAATGTGAGTATTACCCTGTACAATTACAAAGTCCTGTATGTAGAGAAATATATAGAAATATATAGAAATATATAGAGGAAAACAAGGCCAGTATTCGGCCATGAATGAACATATAAGGCCACCTACATTTTCTGTATTACTATACATTCTCATATATTTTGTTCTACCTATCCTGTATAACCTTTTATTGCTTTAGATTCTCATAGATTCCGAGCACATAATACATTATTTGTGAATAATAGATTTATCTGATGCCTACACGCACTTCAACGCCGAGTTATCGAATCGCAATTTGCATAGAATCGAAAAGTGATCCTTCCTCAGGATTGCCTTGAAACGGCGGTGGCAGTCCATTCACTCACAACTGACAGTCAGATAGGCGTAGATTTGAATCTGCATGAATTTGAATACCAAGCCCATACATTTGCAATATCTACAAAGAGACTGCACTATTACATGCCGCGCAAAACACTGGGCAACCGCCCACACCAAGGACCAATTGATTGCTTGAGTCACTGAGCAGCGCGAGGCTTCAACTTGAACAAGGGAACAAGGTCGGTAGCCGGCATTCCCATCTGAAAGCGTTAAACAATTTCTCAAATAAGAATGAATAACCTTACCCAAGCCAGGAGCTCCGAGCGTTTTCAAAACCTGTTGCAAACTCTCTGGATTAGTGATTTGCCAGCTCCGGCTTGGCCTGAAAGCCCCGGCTTTGGCCTGGCCTGAGACGGCTCTGGCTTTTTGAAATCGTGAGCCAGGCCCTGGGTACTGGCTCAGGCCTGGCCCAGCCCGGCTTTGGCCCAAGCCCCGGCTTTTGGTTCAAAAGTGCAGTAAAATCCAAGTAAAATCATTAAAATTTCAAATGTACTCAAATTAATTACATAGATGACCGTGTTGACAGGAAAGGACTAGGAAGAACCCCACGCCCCCCTCATTTCCCTGTGCCAAAAGGTATTGATGAGAGGTAAACCCCCTTCGTGGTGTTGCTTCGAAGGAAAGTACAAGCGGAGGAGAACTCCCTCTCGAATGCGTTGGAATACGAACCAAGGTGGGCCTCAAAAAAATCGACAAGACGCGATGGTGTCGTGAGGAGTTGAACTCTGGTGGCGGACTTGAAAACCTCCTGTTCCTCAAAACGAGAGGTGGAGTGGTTATGTCATGCACGAAAAGCCCTTCCGTCACTCAAAACAAGTGACGGGGGTCTCAAAGACCTTCCGTTGCTTGAAACAACAGGTGGAGGTGTGTGTTGGGCAGAGGGAGGAGGAGGTCATGTTCTGTCATCTGTGTTAGAAAATAATAATAAAAATATGATAAAACTGACGAATGTACCTTATACGCTCGTCCTCCTTCGCTCGTGTTGAGGGATGTGGTGGTCGTAGTGGGCGCAAACACCTCCCGTCATTCGAAACGAGAGGTGGCGGGTCGTGTTGGGTGCAAAAGTCCCACCGCCGCTTGTTTCGAGTGTGGTGGGCTCGAACACCTCCCATTGCTCGAAACGATAGGTGGAGGCATTGTGTCGGCAGAGAAAAGGTTGACAAGGAGGGGGTTTCCCCCTCCTTGTCGTGTTCTGTCATTTGTGTGGTGTTGGATGATAGAACAGAATAAAAACAAACAAGCATACCTTTTACGCTCGTCCTCCGTTACTCGTTTCGTCTTCATCTCTCCCTTTTTTTTCGGACTCCGGCTGAGCTTGTGACCAAGATGATATGATGCACGTCACACTTGTCGCTGCCATGAAATATCCAAGAAATATCAATCTAAAACTTCACCAAAAGGTACTAAAATACCATAATTAATTACCTACAAGCCCCGGCCCAGGCCAAGGGCTTTGGCTTTCCAAAACCCCAGGCCGGGCCAAAAGCCAACTCAGGCCAAAGTTTTGGCCCGGCCTGGCCCAGCTTTTTTTGGCCTGGCTTGGCCCGGCTTTTGGCTTCAGGCCGGAGCCGGCAAATCACTACTCTGGATCACCATTCAAAGACATCGCTTCACTAATTTCGTAGCAGTGAACTTGATTATGGACAGCTTCGAGGATTCCAAAGTGCCACTCGACACCGTCATTCAAGCACCAAGGAACTAGGTGCCTGCTACGGCTCAGTTGGAATTAGATAAAGTCAAAATTACGAATTTCATAACAACTCACCCCGTCTTGTACCATCTAAAACGGAATGGATCTGTTCAGAAGTTACTGAGTGATTGAAATTTTAAACTTACACTGAGAAGCACTCCCCATATACCTGTGGTAGAGAGTCCTCAAGCGACTGTCCTCCACATTTGTCCTCCACCAAAGTCGCTGCAAGAAGATCTTGCGAAAGACATATGGTTTCCGGTATTGCATCGAAAAGCCTTGAGAGGCTTGTCTGTTCGAGCAACATGGATGCCTGTGGGTTTCATCAATGACAAGCTATGATAAAGGTGAGACGACCTTGCCTGATTCAGAAATTTTCGCCTCTGGTTTGAGTTGCTCTGGCTGCAACAAGGAAAGCACTGCGTAATCAACCTTCCCAGTCAACATGGTTACCTTGTCTTTACCAGGAACGACTACAGGCTTATCCATGCTTGCGAGAACCAGCTCTAGAAAAATCAATGGCCGACTGCGAAAGTTTCTCTGGAGGATAATTCCGACTTGCATCAGGATCAAATCCGTCAAAGTCCTTGCCCCTGCCTCCGTCTTTGAGATCCAGTATCAATCAGTTCCAATCAACTCCATCCAACTTAGACGACTTACCGCTCTTGAAATGAATTGGAGTATGAGGTTAATATACCCGAGAATAAAAGGGCTGTGGGCCTCCCAAAATGAGTTGAAGAGCTGGGAAACTGTGCTGTGTTGCAAAGATTTAGGGGAGTTCCGGTCGCAAAACGTCTCTAGGTTCGACAGAAATTCACTAGTTGGAATTTTGTGGATAATAAAGCCGAAGTCCTGAATATGCTTTTTCTTTAGTTTCGAAATTTGGATGTGCTATGAATTTTTATCAGAGAATTCCAGAAAAAACGGGCAAAGAAATACTTGTGTCTTCTTGCCCTGCTCTTCATATCTGGCCATCAGACCATAAAATTGAGACGAACTTTCAATTTGTTTGCATAGTGTTATGAGATCTTCCGGAATGGATGTGGAGCTCGAGTTGGGGTTTTGGGATAGTACTCCACCAAGCTTGGCCATAGCGTTGTGCATCTTTGATACAAAGGTAGCCATTGGTGATAAGGCTGCAGAATCCTGGGCAATAAAAATACAATGGACAACCTTGTATCATCAGTGAACTTGAGCACTCACAGATGGTGAAACCATTGCACTGAAATCGGCAAGTAAAGGCAACGCCGATAAGTAGGCAGTTGGTAGGAAACAAAGTTCTCTGAAAGAAAGAAAGACGCAAACTTTTGAAGCCAAATTTCTCACTTTTGGAATCACCAGTACACCGGGATTCGGACCTCAAGAAGCATAAACATATTGAGCGTCTTTACTGCGAACGGAGCGCCACAAAAGTGAATGTATTACATTTACAACCCACTTAGGACAAGCAACTTTTTAGTCTAATTGATTTGAAATTGACGGACTCTCCTTCTATTTACAGATGGCTTTGAAGTTAAACGTTAAGATCCCATGCCGCTGCAGTTGTGGTTTTTGAAATACAGACGGAGGAGTTCCAATAACGGAAGTGATGAATTGATTGATTATCATTAAATTCTTTTTAGAAATTCAAATTTGGTCTGGATCGGAGCTGGGATTCATTGGAAAGGGCATCCAGGTGACACTTTGTAAATGCGAAGGAAGCCTCCTGGTGCAAGGTCGACTCAGCGATCAACTCATTTCCACATAAGATATGCAAGACAGCCACAAATTCCTTGAAGCAACAAGGGCCTACCTGAAACTGAAAAGGAAATTCACCACTGCCAAGAAGGCGAATCTAGTAAGGCACTTCGATGAACCCTGAGGCATGTGGTCAGCGACCGCGCCCAATGTCACATAAGGTTTACTTTGACTAATACGGCATGGCACTGAAACCCATGAGAAAACTCACCACATACTGAATCTCGTGGCTTGTTGTATTTTCTATCAAGAAGGTTCTTTGAAGGACAAGGCAGAGGCATTTGTGACGGCAATCAAAAGTTGAAGGATAAATCTGGAAAGCTGAATTGATCGGGCAACCTGTGTTTTCAGATATAGGACTATATACAATTAAAGATTTTACTAACAGAATGCCATTGTCAACGTTCTATCAAAAGTGAATGATCATGAGTCACCTGGAAAGAATAGTTGTTTCCGTTGCTGGATGGAAGAGAAGATGACTCTCTTGTTCTTCGCAGACATGTCAAAGCATCGACCCCAGGAATCTCGAGATGGGGCACGAACTCTAATGTCAAAGTATTGACATGAAAACATACGCGGATTGCAGACTGGGAATATTGCATAAACTGGACAGTTTCCATACATGAGTCGTGACACAGGTCAATCCTGTCAACCTGCCTGCTGTGTCATTACACTGTAGATAGCTACATACGTCCTGCATAAGATTTGGAAAACTGCCCGCTATATAAATTATTAAAATCATGCATCGATGTGGAGGTATTAGGAGCTGGCAGAAAGGAGGGGCAAAATCTGGCCAGAGGATGTGCTTGGTACAAGAAATTGGACAGGGGGAACGATAGTAGTGGTGATGGTAGTAGGTATGGAAGGAGTGGCAGTAGTGAGCACTGATGGAGTAATCGTAAAAGTGGTAGTGGGAGTAGAAGGGGTGATGGTGGTCATGGCGAATGTAGGGTTTGGATTTTCACTGAAAGATGATGAAGGCTGCAAAAGTAGCCTCAAGTGAGAAAGCGCGCCTGTTCAAGGTACAAGAGAGGCGGCGAATTGGTATATAGCACATACTGCAATACAGAGCAGCGCAATCTTGATGTTAGACTGGACTTGGTGCTCCGCAAAACTGTTCTGCTTGGGCAGTTGGCGATTCTAACAAGATCGGATCAACTTTAGATTATCTGAGGTTTTTCTGTACTTACCTCATTCCGCCAAACAGTGAGGGTCGACGGACCACCTTCGCGGATGGATGCAGCAACCAAGGAATCACGTATTCCCGATGCGGCCTAGTAAGAGTCACTGAGTATTGCAGAGACAAGTGGGGTAAGGACTAACGTGAATCGCACTGATGCTGCAATCCTGACCTAACGAAGGAGTTTATTAACAATAAAGCTGAGAAAGTCAGTGGAAAACCTTTGAGTTTGAGAAATCCCACAGATGCACCCTCCCTTGCCCTCCACAGCTTTATAATACCTCTATCCAACATGGAAGCAATGTAGCTACCATTTCTTATAGAAGCTAGGCCTTGATTACTGGCCATATTCCTGTCCAATAAAATACTCAAGTGCTAGACCGAAGGGTTCGACGGAGAAAATCTGACTACAATGATAAATAGCGAAACTGTGAGATCTTGAAACTTACACCATGGATTTCTCCATGAAGGCCACCAGTAGTTGCGTTCCTCTTCCAAGGAAGGAGACGTACCGCAGGGTGTTGTATGCGGTTGTTACCAGGGGCAACTCCTGTGCAGTCAATGATCCTACAGCTTTATTTTGAGAGGACGTGCAACAGGATGTAAATCAGCTGCTCACCAGTATTAGAAACATTCCAAAGACGCACGCTTCCAACCCCTTCAGCGACAGAGACTAATCGATGCGACCTTGGACAGTAGTCCAGACCATCTACTGCAATTTGGGCCGCCCCATCACCATGCGCCTTAGTGTTCGTCACCTCAACCAAACGCCTCTGCAAACGAAATGAGCTGCAGCACCAGGACTTCGAAATGAGACTCACATTATCATTCTTGATGGAAAAGATGACGATTTTACCTCTTGTAGTCCCGACTGCAAGAAAATCAGCACCAAGCCAACGAAGTTCTGACACCCCTCCATATTCATATGATAAAGTGCAGCAATGCCAAGGGCAATCAGTCCCAATGGACAAGTCAAACAAAAGCAGCATGCCTTCTTCGCCTGAATTTACATTAGTTTGGTGATAAGCCAGCTTGAAAGGTTTGACCCACTGCCCGCAACGAAGAGTTCACCAGAAGGATGCACCTGAAGTGTGGTAATTCGGGTGTGTTTCAAGTTGGTGGTGTACGTTCGGTCCAGTGCAAGACCAATTTCCTTTTAATCAATTAGGTTGAGAACAAGGAACAAAATAAAGGCGAGCACCCACATTTTTTCTAGTAAGGACATCTCAAACTCAGAAGCTGCAGAAGCTGCAGAAATAGCAGAAGCTGCGGAAATAGCAGAAGCTGCGGAAATAGCAGAAGCTGCGGAAATAGCAGATATAAACATTGTAATATGCGCTGGATGGTGTGAGACTGTGATCATGAGCTACCAAATCAATATAAAGGATCTGCTCGCATCTCAGTAGCTAGAATAAGTATTGCCAGTGGAGTGAAACAGAGACGAATTTCGCGCCCACGAAGAATGCTTTGAGTCCGTCGTCCCCTGCCAGTGATGTTGCAACTGCATGATGCCCAGAAGAATGTTATGTAAAGCCATTGCCAAATAAATAATTGTATTTCGATATCTGGATGAGTGACGAAATTTACATTTAGCACTCCAATACTAATTATAAATTATTTAATAATACTCTAGCTACTGAGATTTCGAAGCGAGCCTTCTCCCGCTTGCGAGCGGATCCTTTATAATTATTTGATTAAATCCTTAGGCGGCAGAGAATCGTATTCCACTGATTACCCGTCATTCGTGGTTAGTACTGTATCAACGGTTTCATCCTCCAACACCGCTTATGAGAAAGTCAGTAAGTCTGGATGAAAATTTCAGGCCTTTTCATATTGCAGTTTATGTATTCCAAAGAACTCACCCTGTTGATTGCCCTCATCACAACAGAAGATGAATTCCAAGGTCGCTGGTTTGCATGGCAAGAGATTTGAGATGCCCGCCTTTGAAAGTGGCTCCTTGTGGAAGATCTGCGCACGAAAGTCAGGGAAGGTTGCAAAAGGGTTGTTCGTGAGGTCGACGGGCTGGTACTGATGCACAGCTGCAAATACTTCATTGATTAGATCCTTCCCAAAAACCCGGTAGTGCTGAAATATGAGCCGAATCTGGCCTGGAAATAGGTCTTCATGAGGCTGTTGTGACGAATCTTCTTTCGCGTGGAAATATATAAGACTGTGATTGGGTGACTTGTCGAAACTGCGATATGTCGCGCCATGTATGCAGTAGCTTTGGAGTGTAAACGCTTCGTCAGTGTTGATGGTTCAAGAATTGTCACCTCCCAGAAGGACTGAAAGTGCTTGTTGAATGTCTTTGTCAAGCTTGATCATGTTATGAGAACGTCCAGCTTTAAATTCAGGAAAGCGCCTTCCATCAATGCTGGTATCTAGGTCATGGAAGTCGATATTTCTTTCAATGGCCTTCCAAGCCTTCTTTAGAATGGGTGGACAATAATCAGACATAGTGAAATGAATGAATCGTTGCCGTCTACAAAACAGAGACATTGCGGTGCCTTCCATTTCACCTGGAGAAATGCCATAAGCTACACTGCTCAACAGAATACAAAAGTTCTTACCAATTTTGGAGTTTGTGTTTAATTTCTGAAGACAGCCAATTAGCCTTTCTATTGAGAAAGCCCAAGTGCCATGTAATGGGCCAAAGGTAAGGAGTATGTCCGGGATGTGTAATGCATAGTGGTGGTTTGGCTTCAGGTTGTAATCAGGAAAGAGCTCTTTGATTCCTGCGAAATAACGGAGCATATAGAAAGTGTAACGTTCAGCGTGATGGGGGGAAGTGCGACGCGATAGACCCCAGGCGATGGCCATTGCGAGATCAAGAGTATAGTCGACAAGTTTTTGCAAGCGAGCATCCTCATCAATTCTCCCAGTTGACCTCCATTACGATTTAATACAGATGAGGAAGACAGGTATATCGAATTCCAGGGCCATCCTCCACTGGTCCGCCTTCAATTTTCCATGCTCTGGAGAACCAAAATTAACAGGAAGGTGCCCTTGCCAATCTGGTTGCCGAGTCGAACCAATATCCTCCCTAATCTGAACAAGCATCTCCTTAGTTATTGGATTTGAGTAGGCTGGAGGTCTTTCTGGAACATGTGGAGTGGCAGAATTTGTTGACACATTATCAAGCGAGAGGCAGTTGAAAAGGGAAGTAAGACCAAAATCTTCTGTATCGACCGGAGGTGCAACCGTATTGGGACCCTGACAAATGTAAAAATCATGTGCGAAGTCGAGCAAATACATCCTACCAGTAGAGCAGAGATATACTCCCGTTTGGTTCGCCTCCCTTTCTTTAGGGCTGGTAAAGGGATGCCCTTCTCCAAGCATAGAAATCTGAGAACATTCAGAGTAAGGGATTGCAGCTTTCCTGGTTGGCAGGACTCAAGGATCTTCTTTGCCTTTTTCAGTTGTGAGGGTGATGGAGGATTGTTGACCATGTCATCAGATGGTAAATCTTTAAAATTTAGGCCAAGAAGATCTCGGCAACGGCGAGGAATAAGCCCAAGAAGAACGACATGAACAGCTTCAGTGATAGTCCATAAAGATGGCTGCCAGTAAGGTAGTAAAAGGAGAGGTGACCATCGTATGCCGTCTTCTTTGAACAACGTGTTAACCAGGTGGCCAGGATGCAGAATCCAGGTTTGCAATGCAGTCTCGATGAAGCCGGCAACGGGAACAGAAGTATGTCGCACTATGGCTACAGTTACTGGTAATCTTCTTGGAGGCCATGGTATCGGTGATAACTGGAACAACAGTGGATCGAGATGTGCGGCCGTTAGGATAGCAATGCGTTTTCGAATAATGAATTCCTCTTTGGTATGACACGTTCAAGTCGTTGATCAGGGGGAAAAGAAAATGATTGGTGGCATCGACAGATGGTTCTTTGGGACCAGGAATAAGCCCGGCAAGATAAATGTTTTCCTCTAGATGTCTGAGATGGGGAGGAAGGCTAAGGCACACCATTGCAACCACTCCTGTAGAAACCATCTTGCCAGAGGCCTTGTTTCCATGCGGATTGTACCAGTCGGCGGATAGTGCCCAGACAAGTCGTATTTCGTCGCCGTGCACTTGAATAAAAGGGTGGCCTGAATGGTCCACAAGACTACGCAAAGTCGGAGATGACATGATATCCATTAACTCCTTCTCTAGCAATCCACCTTGAATGTGAGACTGAATGGCGTCTTCTATTCCAGGCCTGGCAAGCATGGACGCAACGTGATCATGGAAGTGGTGATATTGGAAAGGCTTGATTGGCTTTGGTAGGCTATCCTCGCCCCGAGAGTGAAATCCTTCCATGAGCGGCTCATTGCAAGGGGTGCCAAACTTGGTGTGTGTACAACGGAGAGGATAGTCAGCAAAACTGGGCGCACCAAGTTCAGGAGATAAGGGGTATATTGCGGAGCAAGTCAGAAGAGGGCAACAGGCATAAGTAGTAAATGCAGGATCAAGGTCAAAGAGGTTGTAAAGGGACCGGACATCCTGCAGGCAATCAGTCTGTTTATGCTTGGCCCTGGTCACTTCAGATTCTGCCTCGATGAGGGCTTCCGTTTTCATAAGGTTCACAAGAATCGCAGAAATAGAAGAACTGGAGTGGGTGGCACCATTAAAAAGGTTCTGAACCAGAACATCGAAGGCGGTGACCAAGGCAGAGTTGCAGATGCCGATGAGAGGGTTTCTGAAATATTGACCTGTAAATAAAATAAAAGTTAGAGACTATGAAATACAGGTAACGCTTACCAGAGTCGTAGTACTCGGAGCAAATCTTGTATCACCAGCGAAACCTTGTCTCCTAGCCATATATAATCTTTGTGGTATTTCTTGAGCAGTTTTCATAGAAGCGCCGTGTTGTGGAACTGAAAAGTGGGAACACCAATCTTACATCATGATTGACAAAAGCTCATTAACGGCGATTACTTACCCTTTGGTTCGGTTTCTGCAATTGAATCCACACCTTTGGTCGAGCCTATCCAAAGTGAAGGTTTTGGTAAACATGAAGGTGAAGGTCTGCTGGTTGCAGACAGCAGAGATTGATTGCGAGCTTTGATTTCCCTGAGTTTTTCAGAACGTCCTGGACATACAGTAGTTGAAAAGTATTCAAGACAAATGGCATATCTTACTCATCGAAGGCGATTTGAAAAGAAGGAAGAGGTCGTAAAAATCCTTCGTATTTAGCATTTTGAAGTACAATGTCACCATTGGAATACAATGAGATATAAGGTCGTGTGAATTATATAATCTTGACTCCTTGTTCGAATTCTTCGTCGCCAGCAGGCAACAGCTGGCAACACTTTTTCCGTGAGTATTGTCCACTGCGGTGATCGCACACTTTTATAGGCGGAATGCGCAGGAGTCAGGACATCCGGACCGGTAAATTGAACCATTGATTCTGCAATTATTGGATTGGTCGGTTGTGTGAAGATTAAACTTAATATGGCGCGAGTCTAATATTAATCATGATGCTCATCCAGTCCCCGGACTTTGATGTAAATGATGAAGTACAAGGTCACCAAGAACAGTAGAAAGACTAAGGGTTTGAATTCCGGTACATACATTTGTTTGCTAATGGATAATTCTAGCTGAATTTGATGAGTGCGGAATAGAGTTTAATGCACAACAGGACAAGTGGGACATAAAGGACAAGAACAAAAAGTAAAATAGTGCAAAGCATGCCTTGGGAAGGTAGTCGTATGTTTGACCACAGTTTGTGTCCCCTTGACCTAAGCTGACAAGCAGAATCAAAGGAGCGCCATCACAACTTTTCATGAATACTTACTCCCTTCCAGGTCCACGCACATAACAGCCCATCGTCCGACCCTCCTAGAATGATATGGCGATTGGCAGAGCACTAGGACATAATAATAAGACCATTAGGACTCTGCAATAGGTAAACCTACGGAAACACAGTGATACATGCCTAGTTTGATCAAGTCAGTTGAGGTTAAAATAATCGAATGAGAAATCCACCAACAGGCTACTTCTTGGCCATGGAATGTAGAGACAACGCAAAGGCCGTTGATGTCGTAAAGTCGAACACTTCCATGACCACCGGTAACTATATGTATGCTTCTCATCGAGAAAGTCTAAGCCTATGAGAAAATTCCATCCAGATTCCAGCTCCTCCGTAATGGTGTCCACTTGCGACAGGGTGGGCAATGAAAAAATGTTGATTCCATCCATCAGATTGGTGAAAGCAAAGTTTTCCCCTGCCAGACTGACAGAAAGACATCCCCTAAAAAGAAATCAGACCATATATCAAGGTTGAGTCAGTAGATACAGACACCCTCCTGTTTATCTCAATAGCCTTCAAGATCTTCCAGGGATTTATCTGAAATAGAGCCCTATAGAAGTTGACACTCGGCTGCCAAAAAACTAAAGATGGCTCACAGGATGCTGTGCTGTCGCAGTGGCGAAGCACCAACAAAGGACACCACCAACGAGTTGTGAGCTGTAAAATTTACTGAATGAACCCATTTATCTTGGAGTTCCAACAACGGAGCAAGGAATTTGTGAGGCGATACATTGAAGTGCTCCTGTAGACTGTAATCAGCTTGTTGTAATCCAAGGTCATCAGGAAAAGCACCTTTGTATGTGGGTTGGCCTAGGTAAATCTTGTGCTCTGCAGGTCACCAAAGATCCCAGGCCAACCCAGAGCATTCCCAAGTTTTAGTAAAGAGCCCTAGGTGTCTTTAAGAAAAGAGGACCCCAGCATTCATGACAATCATTGACTTGGGTATCTTCCAGAGTTTTATATCATACAACACATCATCAGAAGACTTTCAGAGACATCTGGATACCATCTGGGATGTTTGTCACCCCTCTTTATAAGTGGGATGAAGAGATTTCAAGACCAACTGGGAGTAAAAGTGGTGGCATGAGTCCATCATCAATCCCATCAATCCCATCAATTCATCAATAATGACTGGTCAGATACTCTTTTCCTGGTCTGCTTCA
>Ga0307507_10004670_pt1 | contig 23790 bp, 33 predicted proteins | sample 7_EM_MG_FD_207223 | JGI IMG/M metagenome (GOLD analysis project Ga0307507, IMG submission 207223) | Populus trichocarpa ectomycorrhiza microbial communities from riparian zone in the Pacific Northwest, United States - 7_EM | ecosystem: Host-associated > Plants > Roots > Unclassified | place...
CCTGCGGCTCACACACGAGGACGGCAGCCGCGAACTCCACCAGGCCGCCTCCTTCAGCGTGCCCCTCGACGCGGGAGGCAGCTTCCCGATCACCACGATCAGCGCCAAGGAGGACGCGTGAAGTCCGCGCTCGCCGTTCACCGCGACCTCAAGTCGGCGCTGCAGCAGCAGGCCCGGCGTACCGGCGAACAGTCTGCGACTGTTCGCGGCTCGGACTGGCGGCTCGCCACCGTCGCCGCCGTCGGCACGGGAACCGTCGTTGCGGACGGCCTGACGGTCCGTTGCATGGAGTCCTACCTGCAGCCGGCCGTCGGCGACGTCATCGTCGTCGACCAGAACAGTGCCGGCAACCTCATCACCCGCGGCCGGCTCGCCACCGGCAGCGACCCGATCGGCGCCACGCGATCCGCGCCCCGCACCACCGACCTGTCCCGCAACAACACGATCACGCCTACGGCGGATCCGCAGATGACGCTGCCCGTCACGGCGAACGGGCGATACACCCTCGACGCGTACATCAAGTATTCGGGTGTCAACGACGTCCTCATCGGCTGGGCTTTCCCTGTGGGAACGCTTGGCGAGTGGCAGGGCCTCGGCAACGGCATCGTCGCCACCTCCGCTACGGCGGGCGGCGGAACCCAGCAGGACACGATCTCTACCTGGGGATACAACGTCCGCACCGAATCCACCGACATCGTCAACACCCGCACCTACGGCGGCGTCACCACCACGGCGTTCGGCATCCAGATCCGCGGCACCGTCCGCGTCGGCAGCACCGGCGGCAACTTCGCCGTCGCGTGGGCCCAGGGCGGCAGTGCCGCCACCGCGACCTTCGTCTACACCGACTCCTGGCTGCGGCTGCACCGCGGCGCCTGACCTGAGAGGACTTCATGTCCACTGACGACTACGGGCAGGGCGTCACGATCGCCTCACTGGCCGACGCCCCGAACGCCGAACTGCTGGCCAAGAACATCGCCAACGCGCTCGCCCAGCGGTCGGTGATGCGGTTCGCGTCATCGTCCGCACGCAGCGCCACCCTGACGGCGCCAGTCGACGGCATGGCCACGTGGCTGCAGGACGTGGACCGGCTGGAGGTGTACACCGGCAGCGGCTGGGTGACCCCGCAGCCATCCCTGACCAGCACCACCAGCGGCCTGTCCGTCGCGAGCGGCTTCAGCCTCAACGACTTCTTCGCGTTCCGGCAAGGCCGCAGCGTCACCATCGACGTCTTCCTGACCCGCACCGGCGGGAACATCGTCGCCACCGGCGGCAACATCGCCGACACCGTCTGCTGCACCCTGCCGGTCGGGTGGCGGCCCACCCACGACACGATCACCAGCTGCTTCGACACCGGCATCGTGCACGGCGGATGGGTCGTCGGCACCGACGGCCTCTGCACTCTGCGCACCTCCTCCGAAGACATTGCCAGCGCCACCAACCTGCGGCTGCATGTCGGGTTCCTCATCACCACCTGACCGTTCAGCCGTCAAGCCGCGCCCTCTGAGGGCGCTTTTCTATGCCCAGGAGCACCGATGAGTGATCAGCCGACACCGCAAGGTGGCGTGTACGCGCAGGCCGCCGGAGACCCGGGCGACGCCGTCAACCTGCCGGTCACCACTGGGCGGGATCCCGAGGCGGGACAGCCCGACCACGTCCTGAAGGAGGGCTCGTGACGGGCACGGCTGCCGACGTCATTCGCGTCGCCACGTCCCAAGTCGGCTACCACGAGGGCTACTCGGGCGGCCACTGGACCAACTTGCAGAGGTACAGCCCCGCCGTGCCCGGTCTGGAGTGGAGTCAGAACCAGGCGTGGTGCCAGACGTTCGCTACCTGGTCCTTCCAGGAAGCTGGCATGCCGAAGGGCGCCTACCTGGTCACCGCTTCGTGTGCGCTAGCCGTCGCATGGTGGAAGAAGGCGAACCGGTTCAGCACTTATCCGGCCGTGGGTGCCCAGGTCTTCTTCGGGCCTGGCGGCGGCTCGCACACCGGGCTCGTCTATGCCTACGACGCAACGTACATCTACACCGTCGAAGGCAACACGAACACGTCTGGTTCCGCCGAAGGGGACGGCGTGTACCTGAAGAAGCGAGCCCGCCGCGACACCTATGTCTACGGCTACGGCTACCCCGCATACCCGGCTGGGATCGTCACCGCAGACCCGGCCTGGAAGAACCCGGCGCCCACACCCCAGGAGATCGACATGACCCCAGACCAGGCCGCACAGCTCCAGAAGCTGCACGACAACCTCCTGCAGATCGGTTCGCTGACGGAGAAGGACGCGAAGGGCAATCCGGTCGTTCACGGTGCCGGGTACTACCTGGCGCACATCCACTACGACGCCCTGAAGATCGTGGCCACGGAGGCCGCTCAGACCGCAGCCCTCACCGCGCTCGCCACGGCGATCGGCAAGGTGGATGCGGCGATCGACGTGCCCGCCCTGGTCGCAGAGGTCAAGGCGGCCATCGAGGCGGCCGTCAGCCAGGTCGTCATCCACCTCGATGTGCCGGACGTCGCGTGATCCTCAACCTCACCCCGCACCCGATCCGCCTGTACGCGAACGAGCGCGAGGACGGCATCGACGACCTGGAACCGCACCTGCGGCAGGTCATCGAGCCGGAGGAGAAGCCTGCACGGCTGGCCACGGTCGAACTCGGCACGCAGCCCGGCGGCATCGAACTCGTCGAGTACGGCCACGCCCACGACCTGCCGCCGAAGCGTGAGGGCGTGCACCTCGTCGTGTCCCTGGTCGTCGCCCTCTCGCTCGTCACGCGCGGCCGTAACGACCTGCTCGTCCCCTACCGCGAGGTGCGCAACGCCTCCGGCACCGTCATCGGCTGCAGACAGCTCGCGCAGCCCGTCTGAAACGAGAACGACCATGAACCTCGATATCTCGAAGGCCCAGATCATCGGCCTGCTCGTCACCCTGGTCCTCCCGGTCGCCGTCGGCCTGGTCACGACCCGCGTCACCTCGGCCGCCGCGAAGGCGGTCCTCCTGCTGCTGCTCACCGCGGCGAACGGCTTCCTCGTCGAGCTCGGCAGTGCCGGGTCCGGCTACAACGTGGCCAACGGCGTGTTCTACGCGGTCACCGGATTCGTCACCGCGGTAGCCGTGCACTTCGGGTTCCTGAAGCCGACCGGGATCTCCGGCAAGGCGCAGGACTCGCTGCGGACGTCGGGGTCCCGCGCCGCAGGGGCCTGATCCTGCCCGATGATCGCGTCGGGGAGGTGGTGGTGGAGTGGACGCGGCCATGGTGACGGCGATCGGCGCACTAGTCGCCGGACCCGTGGCCGCGACGGCCGCCATGTACGGCAACCGCGGCGCGAACAGGGCGGCCAGGGAGGCCAGCGCGGTGACGGGATACGACAGCCTCACAAAGCGGCTCGTCGACGAACGAGACAAGGCGGAAACGGACCAAGGGAAAGCGGAGCAGCGCGTCGAGGTGCTGGAGCTGGAGGTCGCCAGACTCCGGCTGCTGGTGACCCAGCTCGGGGGGACGCCATGACGAGCACCGAACTGGCCCTGTACCGCAGCCGCCACACGCTGTGGATCGTGGCGATCCTGCTGATGCTGGGCGGGGCGATAGCGGTGTCGTGGCTGCTGGTCGACCGCAGCCGCATCAACGACCAGCTCTCCAACGAGGCGAACCTGCGCGGCCAGGCCGTGTCGACTCTGGCCGGGGACGTGCGGGCGTTGCGCCAGCAGGTGAAGGCGGGCGGCGAGACGCCGGTTGCGCCAGACCCGACGAAGGCCGTGAAGAATCTGCCGGACCGTGCCGAGGTGCCGGTACCGATCCCGGGTCCGCCCGGCCCGAAGGGCGACACTGGGGCGGCAGGGAAGCCGGCGCCAACGATTACGCCGGCACCGGGCGCATCCGGGCAGCCGGGGTCCGCGGGTAGCGCAGGCCCTGCCGGACCTCAAGGCGAGGTAGGGCCGGTCGGGCCGGCTGGCCCCCAGGGCGCTCAAGGCGACCAGGGGCCGAAGGGCGACACCGGGGACACGGGCGCGACCGGCCCGGCGCCGTCCGGCTGGACGTACACGGACGGCGCGGGCGTCACCTATACGTGCACACCCGACTCGGACGGCTCCACCCACTACACGTGCACGGCTGCCGCGCCGACGAACCCGACACCGGCCCCGTCGGACACGCAGACCGCAATTTTGACGCTCAGCACCGCGCTCACCCGCAGGAGACTCGATGCCCGAAGCAGCACCCGCGGCCGACACCGGGCGGTCCGCCGACGCGGTGGCGCCCACCGCTGAACCGGCCCCGCGGACCCCGCGCCGCGACGACACGGCGGCGGACGCCGGTTCCCTGGAGCGCGCTGGCCGCCTCGATCCGCAGCCGATCCCGGCGCCCAGCATCAGCCCGTTCCTGTCGCCCGACCTGCCGCCGTATGAGGAAGGCGACTGACCGGCCCCAAGCCACCGGCCGCCCCAACAGGCCGGTTGCCCTGTCCGCCCGCGCGCCCGGTGGGGAGGTGACCTGATGCTGCATATGGTTCTCGACCTGCTCGTCAGCCTGTCCGTCTGCCTCTGACCGGCACGACCGCGCCCCCGTTCTTCTCGCTGCCATCTGGCGGCGCGGAGGGCGGGGGCGTTTCGCTGTGCGGCTATCGTTCGGGGCGGTCCCCGCCTGGTAACGACAGGCGGGGACCGCTCACGTCGCGGCGGGGATGAGTCCGGCGATGTCGCGCATACCGTCGAGACGCTCGGCGCGGCGGGCCAGCTCGGCAGCCTCTTGGGCGAGACGTCGAGCGGAGCCCGAGTTCGTCGCCTTACCCTCGGCCATCTCGTCTGCGTACACACGGGCAGCCATGGCAAGACGTTCCGCGTCGCGCGTCAGGTCATTGACGGTCATGCGGATCTGGTTGTCGGCCATACGTCGGGCGAGGGCGTCTGTCGCCACCCCCCTCTCACCGCTTGCGGGATGTGTGCGAGGTGAACCTCCTTCGAGTACGGCGCGTGCAGAGTCCGGCGTCCATCCCAGCGCTTCCGCGATGGTGTCGACCGACTTCGGCCACCGCGCGCTGGGGACGCGTCCCTCCTCGGCCATCTGGATCGCCTTCTCGGAGACTCCCGTTTCTTCTGCCAGAACGCGGCGGCTCAAGCCCCGCGCCTCGCGGGCCTCCCTGAGTTGTACGCCCAGGCGCTCCCAGTCGTCGTCCGTCCAGTCCATCAGCTCTCCTGCTTCGTGTGACGTTGGCGGGGCTACGGTGCGACATGCTCCAGCTCGGCGTTCGCCAGTCCGGAGAGCGCCCGGATGAACGCCTCCCTACGTGCGAGCATGCCGCGCAGATGGATCTCTTCATCGCCTCTTCCGTCGACGGTTAGTCCGAGCGCCACATCGGGGGTGGCCCCGAAGACGGACGCGATGGCGACGGCAAGGTCAAGCTCGATGCCTCGCTCGCCCTGTTCGATCTTGGCAATGGTCTGCTGGTAGATCGGACGGCCATCCCTGGAAACTCGATCGGCCAGAACCGCCTGGGAGAGCCTGGCGTTTCGTCGTTCCTTCTTCAGCCACCCCGCGAACCGATCGTTAACCTCCGACATGGCGGTCGCGGCGCTCGGCCCCTCCGCTGGGTACCTCACGTCGCCTCCCTCCAAGATGCTGCGCATGCTGCCCGACACCCAACCCAGCGCCCTCTCGATGGCGCCGAGCGACTGAGGCCAACGCCCCTTCGGGACGGCACCCTTCTCCGCCGACTGCACGCTTCCTGCGGACACTCCGGCGCGCTCGGCCAACTCCTTTCTGCTCACACCCTGCCGCTCACGCTCGGCCCGGATGCGGGAACCCAGACGCCCCCAGTCGGCTTCAGCCCACTCCATCAACTCTCCTTGTTCGTGTGGTGCTTGCCGATGTGGTTGCGAATGCTGGCGGGGGCGCCGACGTAGCCGCAGCCGCGCGGGCACACCTCCCAGCCTCCCTCGTTGACGGCCGCCTCGGTCACCGACTTGTCCGGCCCGAAGCCGTGCTCGGCGAGGAGTCGGGGAACCGACGCCTCGTAGCGGACCGCCATCAGCGCGGCCTCCGCCACCTTGTCGTGGCCCTGAGCGAAGAAGCGGCCGAGGCCGATCTCCCTGCCGCAACCACACCAGCAGAAGCCGTTCGGGATCAGGCGGTTGGTCACTTGCTCTCCAGCAGAAGCGCGGCGATCGCGGCCACCGCGCTGGACACGCCCTCGCTGTAGGCCACGTCCTTCGCGGAGTTGGTGGGGACGGCGAAGTGCTCGCCGCGTGCGGCCTCGATCGCCTCGTTGGTGGCCTCGACACGGATCTGCGGGAGCAGGCTGGATGCCAGAAGTTCGGCGACGGCGGTTCGCACCAGCGGCGCCAAGTGGTAGCGGCCCCCTTGCAGTTCTTCGAGGGCGTCGTAGGCGCGCTGCTGGAGGGTGGCGCTCTTGTTCTCGGTGTTCGTCATGAACCCAAGGTAGCAAGTCTTGGAGTGCAGTCAAGGGTGTATGTCAAGACTGGCGTGAGAGGTAGCGCATAACGTCTTGTTATGTGCTGGGAGTTGATCTCCCATCAGTTCGTCGACCCCGAGACGTTACCCACGGTAGCCCGGTATAATTTCCCATATACAAGCCTACTTTGAGGGGGAGTCGTGAGCGGTAAAACGGTGGTGCGGGATGCCCGCCGCTGGTGGGTGGTTGGCTGTGACGGATCGATGCTGCACTTCTATGAAGCGCCGACCAGCCGCAGTGCGGTCGCGGCATTCAGGGCCAACCTGGTCGAGATGGAGCGTGGATCTGGCGTCAGCATTCGCGACGCACAGTTCATCGTGCGCGGGCTCCAGCCGCACGTCGTCGAGGGACCCCTGACGACGCAACAGGCATACGAGCTGGACCTCGGCTGGACGTGGGCCATTTGCTGGGCGGACGGATTCCACGGAACCTCAGTGTCTCCCGTCGGCCCGATTGACCGCGCAACTGCCGCGTCTCGGCTCGGCGAGCAGACCACGGCGCGACTGGAACGCTCCGCGCGGGTGCGGTACGGCCTCGACCTGATAGGCGGCAAGGCTGCATGAACGAATCCGACGAGGTGGTCGACGCCGAACTGGTGGACGACGACCACCTCCCCGCCCGGGTCGAACGCAGCCCCGCCGCCCGGCCGCTGGTCGACAGGCACACAGTGCTCGCACCCGGCGAACTGCCCGCCCTCGCAGGCGACGGCCCGACGTACACCGAGGCCGACTTCTACATCTCGCAGGACACTGCCGACCGAGCCGCACGCGCCAAATCCGAGAACACCCGCCGAAACCGCGACTACACCGTCGAACGCTTCCAGACGTGGTGCCAGCAGCAAGGCCGAGTCGCGCAGCCGTGCACCACCGCCACCTACACCGAATACGGCGCCCACCTCATCCGCCAAGGCCTCAAAGCCACCAGCATCAGCGCCTACATGAGCCACATCCGCATGTGGCAGCCCGTCGGTCAACGCCCCGACGCCACCCGCTTCCGCGACCAGCTCGCCACCTACCGGCGCGAACAGCCCCGCACCAACCGAAAGAAACAGTCCGAGCCGATCCGGCTGCCCGACCTCATGGCCATGCTCGCCACCTGCGACCGCAGCCCCGCCGGACTCCGCGACGCCGCCCTCCTCGCCTGCGGATACGGCACCCTCGCCCGCCGCATCGAACTCGCCGACCTCCTCATCGAAGACCTCACCATCAGGGACAAGCGGATCGTCGTCGACTTCATCATCGACAAGACCCACCAAGACGGCGACCTGCCACCGACCCCCATCCCCGACCGGCCCGACATCAAGCCCGTACAGCGGCTGCGCGACTGGATGGCGACGCTCGCCAAGCTCGGCGCCACCACCGGACCCGTATTCCGGGCGCTCACCTCCGGCGGCACACTCCAAACCCGCACCCTCGCCACAGAACGCGGCGACCACATGACCGGCGACGCCATCAACGCCATCGTCAAGAAGCGGGCCCTCGCCGCCGGACTGGAGAACGCAGCCAAGATGACCGCCCACGGCCTCCGCGCCGGACCCACCACCGACCTCCGCAAGGCAGGCGTCACCGGCAAACGCCTCAACAGGGCAGGCCGATGGGCCGACGACTCCCGCATGCCCGAGGTCGTCTACGTGCGCTACGGCGAGGACGAAGAGGGCGACGCCCTGTCAGCGATCCCCGTGTACGAAGAGACCATCGAGTAGCCGCCCCTCCATGCCACACTGGCCGTGCCCCTGCCGCGCATCCCCCGTCGCGGTAGGGGCTCAGTCGTCACCGCTCCCACGGCCGCCGCTCATCGCCCCGCACCTGCCGCCCGGCGCCGACCCGCCGCCAGCACCCCGCAGCCCCCACCCCGAGTGCGATGACGATGACCAGCTCAACCGGGTCCCCGTGCGCGACGACGCTCATGACGCCGCCGATGGTGAGCGCGGTGAGGAGCAGGGCGAGCAGCAGCCAGGCGAATTTCACGGGACCCCCAAGATGGTGAGGGTGGGAATCTAGCGGACGGGGCGTGAGTTTTCCCGGCCGCGTTCTGCCAGACTGGTGTTGACCGTCTGGTGCCGGCGATCCCGGGGTCGCCACCGCGGGCACTGGACGTAACCGAACGCCTCTCCTTCGGGAGGGGCGTTCGTGCTTTTCGCCGGCGCTCCCGCTTGCCCCATAATTCGAACACATGCTCTAGTCGTGTCATGGCGAGACACCAGGCCGACGACCTCACGGAGCGGCAGGAGGACATCCTCCACTGCATCCGCGAAACCCTCGCAGCCTGCGGCGAAGCACCCACCGTGCGCGAGATCAGCCGGTACGTGGGCCTGCGCAGCATCAGCGCCGTCCACTACCAGCTCAGCCAGCTGGAGCGGAAGGGCGTCATCAAGCGGGACGTCTACCTGCCGCGGCGAATCCGGCTCCTGTGACCGGCGCCGGCCGCTACCACCTCACCCTGACCGCCGCCGGCCGCCCGGTCATGCACGGGTGGTGGTCGGTGAGGGCGACAGTCGACCGCAAGTTCCGCGAGTGGATCGGGGAGCAGGGCTCCAAGCCGGGTGCCCGCGTCACCCTCGTCGACGAGGCGTCGGGTGACGTGCTGGCGGAGTGGCCGGACGAGGACTGACCGTCTGCCATCCTGGCGCCATGAGCGACTTCACCGACGACACTTTCGGCCGCTACCTTGACCAGCAGCCCGGCATGCGGGAGGCGCTGCACACCGATCCGGTGCAGCACGCGCAGGCCGAGTTGATGCGGCAGATGCTGGATGGCGCCGAGCGGGCCATGACCGACGAGGGCGTACCGGAAAAGGCGCGGCGTCGGGTGGTCAACCGGATCGTGTGGGGTGAGCCCGAGGGGCTCATCGACGTCCACGCCCAGCGGCGCGAGGCGCAGGAGCGGGCGGCTGCAACCTGGTCGCCAACTGTCGACGAGTACCGCCTGTCGTCGCGCCCCGGCGCTGTCAGTGGCGGCCAGTAGCATCACCGCATCAGCCATTCGTGCTTTCTGCGCTTGGCTGCTACTCGATTGACGCCCCGTCCGGTACAGCGCCCGGACGGGGCGTCGCGCTGTCTGAGCTGGGCATGAAAGCGCCCCCGGGCACCACCCCGGGGGCTACGGCCGGACCTGGCCATGCGTTCCGTCAACGCCCCCACGATAGCTGTTGCGCAGCCAGACGTTTCCCCGCCGCTGGGGGATTCGGCAGGGTTTCTAAGCCGCCTCAACCAGCGGGATCCTATGTGGCGGCATCCTCGTCGAGGGCGAGCAGTTGCGCGGAGAGGTGCAGGTAGTCGCCTTCATCGCGCGGGTGGCTGGTGGTCGCGTCCCACAGTTGGAGAAGGTGGGCCATGCGGTCCATGGTGGGCGGCCGGTCGCGGTCTCCGGTGGGCTCGTCGGCGTCGTGGTTCATGCCGTCACCGTCCCAGCCCTCTGTCGCGCGTATGTCGCAGCCTCACGCCGCCGTCGTGACGTCCCCCGCGTTCGACCAGGCGCAGCTCGGCCAACAACTGCCGGTACTTCTCCCGCTGCTCGTCCGTCAGCCGCGCATCCCGGTGTGTGAAAAGGGCGCGGATCTCCTCGTTCACCACAGCGGCAGGGCGTAGGGAGCCCGGGGTGGGGGGAGGTGGGGGCATGGTCAAAGTCTAGAGCGAGGGTCGGACAATGCGTTTATGCGGTGGCGTCGAGGTGGGCCTTGAGGATTGCCGCTGCAAGGTCGACTCCGCCGACCTGCTGCACCAGTTCGCCGAGGTCGACGGGCACGAGGGCAGCTTCGCGGGTGCCCCTACTGGTGAGGAAGTAGACGCGCCTGAGTAGCCCCACGGCGTTGTGGAGCTTGGAGAGATTCGCGCGGGCTTCCACGATCGGCTGATCCTCGGCATTGATGTCCATGGAGACGAGATTACCATTGCGGCTTGATGTACATAAAGGCGGCATGTACAGTCGAGGCACGCGACGTAAGGAACCCTCATGGACCACCCGCACCACCTGATCGTCACCGAGTCCGACGGTGAGCGCAGCGTCGACTGGACGCAACCGGGCGACTGCCCGGATGGCGACCACTGCGACATCGCCCGCCGCATCCGCCGTTCTCGCCGCGAGGAACTGTTCGAACTCGCAGACGGACGCCCCGTCGGCCGCTACCTCCTCGGCCGCTACGGCTTCCACAGCCTCGTGCTCATCGACGAGAACGGCGTCGTACTGCCGGATGTGGTGGAGGCGTTGAGCCCTGCCGCGTTCGCCGCCCGCGAGATCGCCGCCAAGGTGATCCGGGACCTCGCGGAAGGCATCTGCGAGGACACCGAACGCCTTCAGGAACTCGGCGAGATCATTCGCCGAGCCGAAGTCCTCGACCACTGGGAAGGTGCCGCCAACGACGCCATCACCGCCGTCATCGACGAGAACCTCGCCAGCATGCGCGCCTACACCGGACCCATCGACCGACTCCTCGGCGACGCGGCGTGAGCCCGCGCAACACGCCAGGCAGCTGCGGACTCTGCGGCATCGAACAGCGCGGCCACGGCCGCCAGCACACAGAACCCGACGGCTGGCACGCTTGGCAGCAACCCACGCAGCGGCAGATCAAGAGCCGCATGCTCGCCCAGCGAGCAGAAAAGGAGGAATCTGTGACCGAGACGTTGATCGACCCGCCGTGCGGCGAGTGCGGCCACACCAAATCCCGTCACTCGGAGCGGGACGAGCCTCATATTCCCAACCCCGCCGAATGCGAAGACTGCACCGGCCCCGGCCAGCCCTGGCGACACGAGTTCCTGCCCGTCGAGGATGCTGAAGACGGGGGCGAATGCCAGGCCGCCGAGTACGCCAGCCTCGCCGACACCTACAACGGCAGCAGCCTGTGCGGCTGTTCGAACTGCATCGAGTACGTCGCCGACCGTGAGAGCGAGGACGAAGTCTGATGACCGAACAGCCGGGCCACGCGCCGTTCGTTCCGCCTGTGCACTATGTCCGCGATGACGGTGTCGAGTGCTGCGTCCATACGACCCCAGTCGGCCCCGACTCCTGCCCGGCCTGCCGCGATCTCACCGATGAGGACGAGGAACGCACCCCCGCCCCGCCGCTGCCCGCGCCAATCCACACCCATAGTCAGTGGTGCTGGGAGCCGCTGCGCCCGCTCCTCAAGACCAGGGTGCGCATCACCGACACGCGCTGGGACGGTGAGACGTGGTGGGTCGAGACGGAGGCCCTGGAGAACTCCCGCATGGGGCTGGCCGGACGGCGACGGTGGGACGCGCTGGACAGCTTCATCGAATCCGCCGTCGCCATCGACCCCGATCTGTGAGTGCGACGCTCCGGCTCACCCTGAAGCCCCGCCCGATCATTCTCGCGCGGGGCTTCGGCATGTCAGCCCTCGGCGGGCGGCTCGCTCCGGTCAACGACGTACAACCCCATGCCCTGGACGGATTCGATGAGTCCCTCCTCCTTGAGCACCTTGGTCGCCTTGCGGAGGGTGTCGCGGGCGACCTCGTACTCCTGCTCCATCTCGACGGTGGAGGGGATGCGGCGACCTGGGGGGATCGTGCCGTCCTCGATCTTCCGCCGGAGGTCGTCGGCGATCTGGAGGTACGGAGGTACAGGCCCCTCCCGATCGATGATCATGCTTTGGACGCTAGCCCGCCACCCCCGGCCCGCCATAGCTACCCCCGGGGGTGGTATGGGGTAGTAAGGTCCAATGGCGTAACGCAAGAGCCCCCAGGCCGCAGCTCACGCGACCCAGGGGCAAGCCGACGAACGGACCGTCGACAATGAGCAACCCTACGGACAGAGCGGCACTCCAAGCAGCACGCGAACCAGCCCTCAACGGCCTCATCGCCGAAGCCGAAGCCGCCACCGGCATGCTGCCCACCATCGACGACTGCCGCCGCCTCCGCGACGACCTACGGGCCGCCATCGGACGGCTCGCCGACCAGGTGCGGCGGCGGCAGGACTACCTGGCGCGCGGCATGACCGGCTGGCAGCAGTGCGAGGAGGCGCTCCTCCAGGCGCAGGGAGCGCTCATCGGCGACCTCGGCAGGGGACTGAAGTCGGCCGCCGACCATGTGCGCGTGCTCGGTGAGGCCGCGCGGGCGCTCGACGCCTGCATACGCGAGACCCGCTGACTCCCGGCCGCCGTGGACGGTGCGGCGGTCGGGGCTCTGGCCAGAGGGTCGCGGTGGGCTAGATGTTCACAGGGGGCGTACAGATTCCACGCAGATATATGCAGTGGGCACACTTCCCTTACCGTGGGTTTACCTGTTGACTCGAATTCAGCAACGCCGTGCAGCCCAGACCCCGCCGCGCGTCCCCGCAGGTCAATTGAGAAGGTCAGTGACGTGGACGCGAAGCGCCTGTGCAAGCAGCAGCAGGTCGGCATACCGGGGATCGGTGACCGCGTTCTCGTACCGCTGCACGGTCCGCCGTTCTACACCCATCTGGTCGGCTAACTGCTCCTGGGAGAGTTCGGCGGCGCGGCGGAGGTCGGCGATGCGGTTACCGAGCTGGCGTTGGCGCTGGCGGATCCAGTCAGGTCTGACGTTGCGGCGGGCTGGCACCCGGCAAACGGTCTCGGCCAGGTGATCTTGCGTCAGTACCTAAACTGTCGCTTCCGGCCCCCGTGTACACATGCAGCCTTGCGGGTGTGGCATATGCCGCAGGGCTCGATGTAGTGTCCGGAAATCGAAAGCATGTTCGCTCGAAAGGGTGAACAACCACTGGCCTGCGCATCGCGTTGAGCAAGACGGGAATCAGCGCCACACCCCGCCGCAACCCAGCCGGCCGATCAACGGGAGAGCAGATGGACCGCCAGCAGATCCTCGACCTCTACGACTGGCAGCCAGGGGTCTGCTTCCGCCACCCGAGCAAGGGCGAGGTGCCGACCGCCGTCGTCGGCGCCATCCACCCCCGCGAGAACGGCGAGCGGGCAGTCCGCGCCTGCGAGGCGTGCGTGCTCAACATGGAGGACATACGGCGGGAAGAGGCCGCACGCTCGGGGGGCGAGTACGAGCCGGGGCGGCTCGGCGAGGTGCTGCACTAGTGGAGACGGCCTGGTGACGGGCCGTCTCCATCGTCATTTCTGGGGAGAATCTGGGGAGCGAGGCCGGAGCTGGGGAGTGCGCGGGGAGAACAATCGTGCTTCACGATGCTCGCCCGTATGTAACGGTGCTTCATTTATCTCACCAGGTCAGGGCCCTGATGTCCGATTAGCCCGATGCGCATTGCCGTTGCGCCCGATTCGCCAGGCAGATGAAGCCACTACACCTTGAACTGGCGCAGCATGCTGGCCCGGGGCATCGCCGTCGTGGGCCCCACCGTCCAGCTGGAGTTGGACATCCAGGCGATGTACCGCACCCACGACACCCCGACGCCGCCGAAGTGACCCGGCGCATGCGGTAGGGTTTACCTGCGCGTTCACCCGAACTGTTGGGTGCGGCGCGAGCGGGACGTGGCGCAGCTTGGTAGCGCACTTGACTGGGGGTCAAGGGGTCGCAGGTTCAAATCCTGTCGTCCCGACTCGAGAGAGTCGTAGATGAGTTGAAGGGGCGGCCCCGGAGAGATCCGGGACCGCCCCTTCGGCGTCTTGGCCGTCCGTGGTTCAACGTGCGGGATCACTTGAGGGCGATGTCGTCGGCGTAGTACCTGCCCTGTGCGTACCAGCCGTGCACGTAGACGGTCGCCTTGGTCTGGGTCGGGCCTGTGGTGAAGGAGACGGTCAGCCGGGTGTAGGCAGCGGGGGAAGTGGCCCAGGTGGAGGTGGAACCGTTCACGCCCAGGTAGACGTAGGAGCCGCGGACCCAGCCGCTGAGTGAGTAAGTGGTGTTCGGGTGTACCGCGACGGTCTGGTCGCACTGCGCGGTGTCGCTCGAACTCACCGCCCCCTGGAGGGCTTTGGAGCCCGAGTGGACGGGGGAGGTGACGATGGAGCCCGGGTTGCCGGCGCAGCTCCACGGGGAGATGCTGCCCGACTCGAAGCCGGGGTTGGTCAGTTGGTCGGCCGCCACGACCGCGCTCGGGGCGGCCGACGACGGGGCCGCCGACGATGGGGCGGCCGACGAGCTCGCCGACGGGGCGGCGGGGGTGGCCCCGGTGGGGCTGGGGATCAGGAGGGAGCAGCCGAAGCCGGCGACGGCCGCCGCGGCGACCGCGATCACCAGGGCCGCGCGGCGCTGTCCGGGCCGTAGCCGCGGGCGGTCCACGGGGCGCGGCGGACGGGCGTTGCCGTCGGATGCGGGGAGTTTCTCCGTCCTGTCGCCGGGGACGGGCGGGAGTTCCGCTGTCTCGGAGTCGGTCGGAGGGGGTGGGACGGTCACGGCCGCGTGGGCGCGGTAGTTCTTGTCCTGACGTATCTCGTCGAGCAGCTGGGCCAGCGCGTCGGTGTTGCGCGGGCGCAGCACGCGGATGGGCTCCAGCGCGGTGCGGTCGTCCGATGCGTCGGACGCGGGCGGTGTGGGCACGGCGCTCTCCTTCCGTCCCGTGGCAGAAACCCGAACTGTCCCTGCGGAATTGATACGCAGCGCTCGCTCCGGAGGTTCAGCCGGTGCCGCCTCCGTCCACCTGCACCGGACCCGGCTGCCGGCCTTGACCCCGGCCACCATCGCCCGGGCGCTGAACGTCTCCGTGCGCACCCTTCATCGCGCCTTCGCCGACGGCGAGACCGTCATGGCGTATGTGCGCCGCCGTCGCCTCGAAGGCGCCCGCCGCGAACTCGGCCTTCCCTGCGGCCCGTTCACCGTCGCCGCACGCCGGCAGTTCGCCGTCCCAGCCACTTCCGCCGCGCCCACCGCGGCACGTACGGGCAGTCGCCCCGGCGACAGGGCGACCGAAGCACCTGACACGGCACGCGGTCGGCACCTCGGCCACCGCCTTCCGCGGGCCGCGTACTGGTCCGACGCGCCACCGCACTGGTCCCGACCACGCCGTGGGCACCCAGTTCCTGGATGTCCGCAGCCTGATCGGCACGGGCGGCATCCCCCTGCACCCCGGAGCGGTCGCGGCCTACCGGTCGTTGCACGGCTGAACAACCACTCAGGATCGGGTGCGGGGGAGATGCGTCCGAAATGCGGGGGAGATGCGCCGAAGGCCGTACCGCACGCAACCGGCTGTGCCGGCACGGCGTGTTCGCCTACGGTGCTGGAGGGTGTCGTGTTGTCGAGCGGGCGCGGGGGAGGTCGTGGTGGGTGACGGTGCGGGGGCGACGCTTGCGGAGCGCATCGCCAGGTACAGAGGCGGGGTGGGGGATCCCCGGGCGATGGTCGGGGAGTTGCGGCGGGCGGCGCTGTTGGTGCCGCTCGACGGCGGCGGGATGTGGACGGGTCACCTGGGCGGGGTGCGGTGGATCTTCGCGTTCACCGGTGAGGAGTCTCTCGCCCGGTTCGCGCGCAGTCGTGGGAACAGTCAACAGGCTTGGGAATACGCCGAGTTGCTCGGGGCCCGGCTGCTCGACGAGGTCGTGCCCGGCATGGGGGAGCCCGCCGGGATCGCCGTCGACGTGGCCGACGGGGACGGGGCCATGCTCTTTCCTCCGGTGCTCGGGATCGTGCCGGAGGCGGCCGCGGTGGACCGGGATCCCGACGCTCCAGGGGAGGTGGGCTGATGGGCGGCGAGGCGGCGGATCTGCACATCGATCCGGACAGTGTCCGGCGCATCACCACAGGTCTGAACGAGGCGATCGGGGAACTGGGCGAGGTGGGTGACGCCACCGGTTCCGTGCTCGGCAAGGGGTTCTCGCAGTTGGCCATGACGGGCATGGAGGCCGGCCACCACGGTCTGTCCGTCGACTTCGAGGACTACTGCGAGCGCTGGGAGTGGGGCGTGCGCGCCCTGGTCCAGGACGCCAACGCGATCGCCGCGAAACTCGGCCTCGCGGCGGGCCTGGTCTGGGAGGAGGACCGGTACGTCGAGACCTCGCTCAAGTACGGCCTGAACGCGATCGCGGGCGGCAACCCGTACGCCTCCGAGGACGAGATCGGCAAGCAGAGCTGGGGAGATGTGGCCAAGCCCGACTGGCTCGACCCCGACTACAGCGCCAAGTCCTTCGAGCAGGCCGGCGACGAGGCGGCGCAGACGTGGAAGGACACCGGCCGTTCGCTGCTGACCGAGGGCAGGGGCGGAATGCAGTCCGACCTGCTCAACGACGTGCTCGGCGTCGACCAGCAGCAGTTCGACCAGGCGGTGGACGACACCTTCGGACCCTCGCCCGAGGAGCGGGCACAGCAGGCGCAGCAGGGCAGTGCCGACGGGGGCAACTAAGCGATGACGCGGGCAATTAAGCGATGACGGGGGCAACTGGCTGTGGGCATCGGCGACTTCATCAAGGACCTCACGCCCGACTCGGTGGAGGACGCGGTCGAGGACGGTGTCGAGTGGGCCGGTAACCGCGTCGAGGACGTCGGCAACTGGACGGCGGACCGGCTCGACGACGTCGGCTGGGAGTCGGGTGCCGACTGGGTGCGCGAGAAGTCCCGCTCGGTGGCCAACCGGATGGGCGCGGAAGTCGACGAGATGGACCTCGGACAGACCGAGGACAAGACCAAGCTGATCTACGGCAGTCCCGGCAAACTGCGGTCCACGGCGGCGCATCTGCGCGATTTCCAGCGGGCGTTCGACAACGTGGGCCTCGGACTGGAAGGGCTCGACTCCGACACCCTCAAGGGGCAGGCGGCGGACGCCTTCCGCGCGACCGTGAAGATCGAACCGCCCAGGTGGTACAAGGGCGCCGACGCCTTCGAGGAAGCGGCGAAGGCCCTGGACGCGTTCGCCGGCACGGTCACCTGGGCGCAGGACCAGGCGCAGACCGCGATCGACAAGTGGAAGGCCGGGACGGAGGCGTCCGAGAAGGCCGCCGACGCGCACAAGAGCAAGGTCGACAGCTACAACAAGGCCGTCGACCAGTACAACGCCAAGCCCGCCGACCAGCGTGCCCCGTCCCAACTGCCGCCCAAGCCGGGGGAGTTCACCGATCCCGGCAAGCAGTCGATGCAGGAGGCGCAGGACATCCTGGCCGAGGCGCGCAGACAGCGCAACGCCGCGGCCGAGACCGCGCGCGGCGCCGTCACCCACGCCCGCGACGCCGCCCCGCCCAAACCCTCCTACGCCGAGCAGGCCCAGGACGGGCTCGACGAGTACGAGCTGATGAAGACCCACTTCGGCGCGGGCATCCTCAAGGGCACCGCGGGTCTCGTCAACTTCGCGCGCGGGCTCAACCCGACCGATCCGTACAACATCACGCACCCCGCCGAGTACCTGACCAACCTCGACAGCACCGTGGCCGGGCTCGTCACCGTCGCCAACGACCCCTGGGGCGCGGGCAAGCAGATGGTCACCGACTTCATGAAGGACCCGGCCGAAGGGCTGGGCACGCTGGTTCCCGACGCCGTGCTGGCCGCCGCCACCGGCGGCGCGGGCGCCGGGGTGAAGGGCGCGCGGCTCGCCGAGGAAGCGGCCGACGCGGCGAACGCGGCCCGGCGCGCGGAGGGCCTGGCCGACGACGCGGAAGGGGCGGGACGGCGCGCCGACGACATGCGCGACCCCGCCCGGCCGCCGAACTGCAAGTGCTCCGGGCGCGAGCCGGTCGACTTCGCCACCGGGCGGATGTTCCTGCCACAGGTGGACGTGGACCTACCCGGCTCGCTGCCCCTGGTCCTGCGGCGCGACTACGAGTCCTCCTACCGGGCGGGCCGCTGGTTCGGGCCCACCTGGTCCTCGACGATCGACCAGCGACTCGAAGTCGACGCGATCGGCGTCGTCCTGCACGGCGAGGACAACCTGCTGCTGCCCTATCCGCATCCCGCGCCGGGCACTCCGGTACTGCCCGAGGCCGGGCCCAGCCGCCCCCTCGAACGCCACCCGGACGGCAGCTACACCCTCGCCGACCCCGCATCCGGTCTGACGTACACCTTCCACGCCCCCGAAGGCGCCGAGCCCGGCGGCGACGGCACCGCCCTGCTCGCGTCCGTCAGCGACCGCGCCGGGCGTACCGTCACCGCCGAGTACGACGCCGCCGGGGCGCCCCTCGCACTGGTCCAACACGGCGGCCGGCGACTGGAGTTCACGGTCCACGACGGTCGGATCACCGCGTTGACCCTGGCCGGCGCGGGACCCGGGCCGCTCGTCCGCTACGGCTACACCGACGGTCACCTCACGTCCCTCACCGACTCGGCGGGGCACACCACCGGGTTCACGTACGACGACGAGGGGCGCGTCACCTCCTGGACCGACACCAACGGCTCCCGCTTCACGTTCGGCTACGACGAGCGGGACCGCTGTGTCACCCAGACAGGCGTCGAGGGCCATCTGCACTCCGACTTCCACTACTCGGACCCGGACCCCGCCACCGGCCTGACCACCACGACCGTCACCGACTCCCTCGGCCACACCTGGCGCTACCTCGTCAACGAACGCCTCCAGGTCGTCGCCGAGCAGGACCCCACCGGCGCCACCGTGCGCACCACCCGCGACCGCCGCAACCGGCTGCTCTCCCGCACCGACGCGCTGGGCGGACAGACCCTCTTCGCGTACGACGGCGCGCACCGGCTCGTCTCGGTCACCCGGCCCGACGGCAGCGTGCAGCGTGCCGCCTATGACGAACAGGGGCAGCTCGTCGAACTGACGCTGCCCGGCGGCGCGCGCTGGCGGCAGGAGTTCGACGAGCGCGGGCTGCGCCACAGCGTCACCGATCCGGCGGGCCGCACGACGCGCTACACGCACGACGAGCACGGCCATCAGACGTCGGTCACCGATCCGCTGGGCGCGGTGACCCGGCTGCGCCACGACCCGGCGGGACTGCTCGTCGAACGCGTCGACCCGGCGGGCGGCGTGAGCCGGCGGCGCCGCGACACCTTCGGCCGGATCGTCGAACTCACAGGCCCACGCGGCGACTTGACGACATTCGCCTGGACGCCCGAGGGACGCCTGGCGAGCCGCACCGGCCCCGACGGCGGCACCGAGTCATGGACGTACGACGGCGAGGGCAACTGCCTGACGCACACAGACCCGGCAGGCCGCACCACCCGCTTCGCGTACACCCACTTCGACCTGATCGCGGCCCGCACCGACCCGGACGGCACGCGCCACACGTTCGTCCACGACACCGAACTGCGGCTCGTCGAGGTGGCCAACCCGCAAGGAATGAGCTGGAGTTACACCTACGACCCGGCCGGACGCCTGGTCGGCGAGACCGACTTCGACGGCCGCACCACCCGCTACGACAACGACCCGCTCGGCCGCGTCGCCGCCCGGCACACCCCGCTCGGCGAGACCGTCAGCTACACCCGTGACGCGATGGGCCGCGTCGTGCGCAAGGACGCGGCGGGCGCGGTCACCACCTACGAGTACGACCAGGCAGGACGCCTCGCGCACGCGGCGGCGCCCGGCGGAGCACTCACCTACCAGTACGACCGCTGCGGCCGGGTCAAGACGGAGCTGACGGACGGCCGCGCGCTCGCCTTCACCTACGACGCGGCGGGCCGCCGGACCCGCCGGATGACGCCGAGCGGGCGGACGACGACGTACGACCACGACGGAGCGGGGCGCACCGAGCGGCTCGGCGTCGCGGGACGCGAGGTCGCCTTCACCTACGACCCGGCCGGCGACGAACTGACCCGGAGTTTCGGCGAGGCGCTCACGCTGACGACAGAGCGGGACGCGGCGGGCCGGATCACCGGGCGGGACCTCGCGCACGCGGGCCGCGCCGTGCACCGCCGCGGCTACGCCTACACGCCCGACGGGCAAGTGGCGGCCGAGGAGGACAGCCTGCGCGGCCCGCGCCGCTACACCATCGACGACGCGGGACGCATCACCGCCGTCACCGCCGAGCACTGGCAGGAGACGTACGCCTACCAGGGCGCGGGCAGTGCGACGGCCAACGCGGGCTGGCCCGAACGGCACCCGGGCACGGATGCCGCGGGCGCCCGCGACTACCAGGGCACCCGGGTCATGACGGCGGGCGCCAACCACTACGCCTACGACGACGCCGGCCGCCTGGTCCGCCGTACCCGAAAGCGCCTCTCGCGCAAGCCCGACACCTGGACGTACGCCTACGACGCCGAGGACCGCCTGCAACAGGTGCGCACGCCCGACGGCACGCTGTGGCGGTACCACTACGACCCGCTCGGCCGTCGCGTCGCCAAGGAGCGGCTCGGCCCCGACGGCGAAAGCGTCGTGGAGCGCACCGAGTTCGTGTGGGACGGCCCGGTCCTCGCCGAGCAGAGCACCGCACCGAACGGCCAACTGCCGCATCGCACCACGCTCACCTGGGACTACGACGGCCTCACTCCGATCGCGCAGACCGAGCGGCTGACCGACGAGGCCACGCAGGTCGAGATCGACGCCCGGTTCTTCGCCATCACCACCGACCTCATCGGCACCCCGACCGAACTCGTCGACGAACAGGGCCGGATCGCCTGGCAGTCACGCGCCACGCTGTGGGGCGTCACGGCGTGGAACGCGGACGCCGACGCGTACACACCGCTGCGGTTCCCCGGCCAGTACTTCGACCCGGAGAGCGGCCTGCACTACAACCACCACCGCTACTACGACCCGCTGACCGCCCGGTACACCACTCCGGACCCGCTGGGTCTCGCCCCGGCGCCCGACCCGGCCGGCTATGTGCACAACCCGTGCACGACCAGCGATCCGCTCGGCCTCGCCCCGTACGAGAACAACGGCGGTCTCGGCGAACTCCAGAAGGTCAACAAGCCGGACCCGGCCGCCGACAAACTCGCCGAGAAGCTGGGCGGCGAGTCCCGGCTGAAGTTCGAGAACGATCCGTCGGGCCGCGAGTTCGACGCGATCAGCGACGACTACGTGGCCCAGACGAAGCCCGAGGGCATGCAGATGGGCAGCGCCTTCCGCAACCAGGCCAAGGCGACCTTCGAGCGATCGATAGAATCCGGCCGCACCCCCTACTTCCACTTCGAGGGCGAGCCGACCCCCGAGGTCATCAACAAGCTCAAGGACTACGGCAGGCGATACGGGATCGAACCCGTCATCGACATCAGCCCTCTGTGACGCACCGACAGACGCACCGACAGACGCACCGACAGACGCACCGACAGACCGAAAGACGCACCGAAAGAGGACCATGTACGAGTTCCACGGCTGGTTCGGTATCGCGGAGTCGACGGAGGAGGCCGACACCGGCACCCTGGACCAGGGCATCGCCGAGCTGCGCGAACGCGTCGAGGCCCTCGACTGGTCGACGGGCGAGGCGGTACTGCGCGCCCACAACGGCGAGTGGTTCGTACGCGCCGACGGGCTGGTCAACCGGCGGCGCGACGAGGCAGACGAGCTCGACGCCCTGATCGCCTTCATCGCGGGGCGCTTCCCCGGCGCGTGGGGTCTCCTGTACGAGCGCTCGGACGACCTTTCGTCACCGCCGGGGCCGGGCGCCTTCAGGGTGCGGGTGCTGGCACGTGGCGAGGTGACCGTACGCCTCGATCCCTTCCTGTCACCGGTACGGCCCCTCATCGAGGACTGACCGGGCGAGCGCCGAGAGCCGCAGCTGAAGGGGCGGTCCCGGAGAAATCCGGGACCGCCCCTTCAGCGTGCCTGCGATCTGTGCTGCCATCGGTGATTTGCGGATCTGAGCAAGAAACTTGCAGTGGCTTGCGCAATTAATTCTTTACTTCGTCGGAATCTAGCGGGCTGGATGGGGTCTCTGTACGGTCGGGGCGCCGGTTCCCCCCACCCCGTGAAGGAGCATCAGATGCTGACGATCCCCAGACCCAGGCGACTGGCGGCGGCCGCCGTCGCCGCGGTCGGCGCGCTGTGCGTGTCCGTTTTACCGGCCGCCGCCACCGCACAGAAGGCACCGCTGACCAAGGCGGCAGCGAGCGCGGCGAGTGCGGCGCTGGGTGCGACCACGCCGTTCTCCGTCTATGAAGCCGAGGGAGGAACTCCCGGCGGCGGCGCGGCCGTTCGGGCGTTGACCTCGGCGCCGACGACGCAGTACTCGAGCGCCGCCCTGGAGGCATCGGGCCACTCCTACGTCCACCTGGACGGCACGGGCCAGTCCGTGCAGTGGACCAACACCACCGGGCAGCCGATCTCCTTCCTCAACGTCCGCGCGAGCATCCCGGATTCGGCGTCCGGCGGCGGCATCACCGGGACGCTGGACCTGTACGTCGACGGGGTGTTCCGGCAGGCGCTGAACCTCAACTCGAAGCAGAGCTGGGTGTACGAGGGCAACGGCAACTACAACACGAGCGACGACCAGAACCCGGCCGACGGTGACCCGAGGGTCTTCTGGGACGAGTCGCACACCTTCGTCACCGGATCCCTGATCCCGGCGGGCGCCACGTTCTCGCTCCGCAAGGACTCCGACAACAGCGCGTCCTTCTATGACGTGGACTCCGTCGACGTCGAGAACCCGCCCGCCCCGCGGACCCAGCCCGCGGACTCGATCTCGATCACGAGTTGCGGTGCGGTGGCGGACAACACCCCGACCAACGGCGCGGCCGACAGCCAGTCGGTGGACAGCCGGGCCGCCATCCAGAACTGCATCGACCAGGCCGAGCAACAGGGAAAGACCCTTTGGATCCCGCAGGGCACCTTCTATGTGAAGGGCACGGCGGGACTGGACGCACAGGGCATCACCATCGCGGGCGCGGGCCTCTGGTACAGCATGGTCTACCGTGACGTACCCGTCCCCAACTCCACCCCGCTGGCAGCCCTGTTCGACCTGACTTCGTGCACGGTGCGTGACTTCCACATCGACGCCAACGCCGTCAGCCGGAGCACCATCGGCGGGGACGGCGGCGCGATGGACACCACCGGCACCGACTGGTCGGCCGACGGCATCTGGACCCAGCACACCATGTCGGGCTTCTGGGCCTCCGGCACCGGCGGGACGGTCAAGAACAGCAGGCTGACGTCGATCTGGGCGGACGGGATCAACGTCAACAACGTGTCGCTGAACGCGGACACCGGGAACAATCTGACGGTCACGAACAACTTCGTGCGCGGGACCGGGGACGACGCGATCGCCATCAACTCGGTGGCGTACAACCCCAACAGCGACGGTTCCCAGACCCACTACAACCCGATGACCGACGTCACCGTCAGCAACAACACCTCGATCGCACCCTGGGGCGGCAAGGGCATCGGGATCTACGGCGGCAGCGGCCACCAGGTCAGGAACAACTACATCAGCGACACCGCCCGTTACATCGGCCTGGGCGCCGGGCGCTTCGGAGTCAACGGCAGCGATCTGCTGTCCGCGACCGTGACCGGCAACACCGTGGTCCGCTCCGGCGGCAACGCCTACAGCCAGGGCCAGCCCGCCCTGCACATCGGCAACGGCGGCGACGGACAGAACACCGGGACCGTCGACAAGGTCACGGTGACCGGCAACACC